>JGI12635J15846_10001379_pt1 | contig 21252 bp, 16 predicted proteins | sample BlaSpr_A8_OM2_M2_FD_15846 | JGI IMG/M metagenome (IMG submission 15846) | reverse complement strand
GCGTCCCACACTTGCTCTGGGATCAGGCGAGTCGTTCCCGTGGAATTTTCCATGACGCCCAACAGTGCCTCAGCCGAAGCCGCGCGCCCCGCGGCGAGTTCATAATGCGCTCGTTCGCCCGTCAGCAGCGGCCACGGGCGCCCAATTCCCGTGCCGTCAAAGGGAGAGCCATCTTCGTGCTCGCCATAGCCATCGCCGTTATAGCGGTACCAAGCCGGACCCTGAGGAAGTTTTATACGCAACACTTCATCAATCACCTTGATGGTGTTTAGCATTCGCGGATCGCCGGGTGCGCGCAGCCCGAAGCGCACCAATGCCAGCGCATCCGGACTGACAACTTCCGCTGCCGCCGCACTCGAAGTGCCAGGCGCGCGATTTTTGATGGGCACGAATCCGTCGAGAGGCGACGCAGCGCCATCTCCATCTCCATCCGCATCTGGCGGCGTTATGCGGACGTAATATCCCTGTACGCCAAACTGCCGCGCCAGATCGGTGTTGACCGCATAAGTCCAGCGTTCGATGTTGTCGTTCCACGTGTCGGCCATCTGGCGCAGAAATTCGGCGGGACCGGCCCCATCGATTGACTGCGCGATATCAGCGGCGATTAACAGAGCACAAATTTCCGCGCCCAGCGTGAATGGAGAATAACCGCCATCCTCCTCCCACCGGTCCTGTTGCGTTACGGGACCGTTGACCGCAATGAAAGTGGCCGCCTTGCGCACCATCGGCCACCAGCGCCTGACATTTCCAAAACAGCGCGGCGATTCGCGGCGCATCAGATCAACCAGCAGAATCGGAAACGCAGTCTCATCCATCTGCAACCCGTTCCAGTAAGGTCGTCCATCCAGCCACATGTTCTGCGCCCAGTGCCCGTCGGCTTCCTGCGTGGCCTCAAGATAATGCAATACGCGCAACGCCTCGTCGTGCGCCCCAGCGGCCAGCAGCCCGCCTGCGTTCTCCACCAGATCGCGAGGCCATACCAGGTGATAGCCGCCGAGATCTTCGTCGCCTTTGTTGAAGCCCCACGGAATGGAGAGGCTCGCGATGATTCCGCCAAGAAAATCCTTGGATTCGTGAGTCCGAAGAACCGCCACGCTGGCCCTGTATAAATCCTTTTCCCGCGGTTTATCGTCCAGCCTTTTCAATGTCTGCTGCCAGTTCTGCCACTGCAGAACATAATCTTTGCGCGCGGCCTCATAGGAACTAAGCAGGGAAGAGACGACCTGCTGCCCCGCCTGCGACCAGATCCCACCAAAGCCGAGTGCGAGGATGAACTCCCCATTGCAGGCGGCCAAATCAATTTCTGCAGTCAGCGCGATATTGCCGTTCTCCGCGCGTTCGTACTCCCACGTCATTTGGAAATGCTGCGCTAAGTCTTGCCAGCCGTCAGATACGCCAACAAATCCTACTGACCGCTTCAGGAAAGGAGCTGAACAGCCGAGAGCGAGCGTCAGCGGGTCGCGGTGAGCAAACAGCATGGGCTTGCCTTTGTAATCGCCCAGCCAACCGGTGTTGCCGCTTCCAAAATTCGCGAGGTGCGGCGCCAGCAGCGCATAAAGACGGTAGTCGCTCAGCTTTCCCTGCAGCGGCACGAATCGAACTTTCTGCAAAACCACATTGCGCCACGGGTCGGTTAACACTTCTTTCTCGATCCGATAGCGGCCTTGCACGTGCGTATTAGTCAATTCGTAAGCTGGCACGCCGGGTTCAAACGGTAGATTCTGAAACGTGCAATGGCGCTTCTCCTCGGAAAAAAACGAATTGCCGTCGGTGACGAGCAATCCGAAATCGCGCGTGCACGCTTGGTCAACGCGAGGGAAATATATTTCGTCCAGAATGCCGTGGCTCAGCGTAAACCAAACCCGGCTGTGCAGGTTGAGCGCCGTGCCCACTCCCGTCTTGGCGCTAGAAGTCCAACGCGGCTCGATCCCGGGCCAGCCCGGCGCGTTGCGAATCGGTTCGCTGCCGGTATCAGTCCTCAGAGGATCGTTGCTGCGATGTTCAGTGCTACTAGTATCATTGCTCAAACGGATGCGACCTCGATGTCAAGCAGTTTGCCAGAAGTTGCGAATCTGCGCTCGTAGTTTGACGCAATGTTTTGTCCGCAATCGAGAAATAAGCATCTAACCAAAAGCATGCGATGTCTGAAATTATCGAAGCTGGATTCATTGAATAGGCGCACTCGGCTTTCTCCGCGCATAGGCGCGATCTCCGTGAGAGTGACAGTGAAAGTGATGGCGATAGTGGTTGCGCTCCTTATCCTATTTGGGACCGTCCCGCCGGCGAAGGCCGCTCTCCCCGCCGAGTCTCTGAAGTCCGGATTCCTCCGGCTCTACGATCTCGACTTTGCCGGCGCGCAGCGTGAATTTGAGGCGTGGGAAAAACTGCATCCCGATGATCCCATGGGACCAGTCAGCGAGGCGGCGGATATATTGTTTTCCGAATTCAACCGTTTAGGCGTGCTGGAGGCTCAGTTTTATGAAAGCGATTCGGTGTTCGCCGCGCGCAAGAAATATGATGCCGACCCCGCACAACGCACACGCTTCGTGCAGCAACTCGATCGCGCCGAACAGATGGCGAAGGCGAAGTTGAATCGGGACCCTCGCGATCTGGATTCGCTCTTTGCAATGACATTATCGAACGGTTTGCACTCCGATTTTGCCGCTCTCATTGAAAAGCGCAACATCGCATCACTCCATTACACGAAAGAGGCGACCACGTGGTCGCAACAGTTGCTGGCCGTCGATCCAGATTTTTATGATGCCCACCTGGCCAGCGGAGTCAGCCGCTACATTATCGGATCCATGGCCGCTCCCATTCGTTGGGTGCTGCATTTCGGCGGAGTTTCCGGCGATAAGGCTGGCGGCATCGCCGAGCTCCAGACCACGGCGGAACATGGCTATCTGCTCGCGCCCTTCGCACGCATCCTTCTCGCCATAGCTTACGTTCGCGAAAAGGATTTCACGCGCGCCCGCGATCTCCTTTTAGGCTTGCAACATGAATTTCCCAACAACACTCTTTTTGGCCGCGAGTTAGCCCGGCTTGATAAGAACGGCAACCATTAATCACCGGCGTAGTGGGTCCGAATTTCGTCCTGCTGTAACCTTCCTTTAACACGTTTCGAATAAAACAAAACTGCACAACTAATTCAAAACGCCGAGAGGTCTTAAGTGAACCATCGCATCGCGCTGCTGTTGGCAGGTCTCGCATTATCGCTGCCGCTCATGGGGCAGACGACTTTGAACGGAGCGGGCGCCACATTTCCGTATCCCATTTATTCCAAGTGGTTCAGCGAATACAACAAGCTGCATCCGGATGTGCAGATAAACTATCAATCGATCGGCAGCGGGGGCGGTATCCGGCAGGTTTTAAATGGCACCGTAGATTTCGGAGCCAGCGACGGCCCCATGACCGATGAACAATTGAAAGAAGCGAAGACGAAGATCCTGCACATCCCCACGGTGATGGGAGCAGTCGTTCCCGCGTATAACGTTCCGGGAGTGAGCGCGGAAATCAAGTTCACGCCGGAAGCCTTGGCCGGAATTTTTCTGGGGAAGATTCAAAAGTGGAATGACGCGGCGATCACGAGTGCGAATCCAGAAGTTAAATTTCCTGACCAGTCGATCATCGTGATTTACCGCTCTGACGGCAGCGGCACCACGTTCATCTTCACCGACTATTTGTCGAAGATCAGCAAAGACTGGGCGAGTACGGTGGGGAAGGGAACATCGGTGAAGTGGCCGGGCGGACTGGGCGGCAAGGGCAACGAAGGCGTTGCTGGGCAAGTCCGCCAATTGCAAGGATCGATCGGCTATGTCGAGTTAATCTATGCCGTGCAAAACAAAATTACTTATGGATCCGTCAAAAATGCCGCCGGCAACTTCGTCAAGGCTTCGCTCGACGGAGTAACCGAGGCAGCGGCATCAGCCCCAGCCATGCCGGCGGATTTCCGCGTTTCGATTACAAATGCGCCCGGCAAAACCGCGTATCCGATATCCAGTTTCACGTGGCTGCTAATTCCTGAACAATCCAAAGATCCGAAGAAGGGAAAGATCATTGCCGATTTTCTAAATTGGATGGTTACCGATGGTCAAAACATGACCAGCCAGTTGAGCTATGCTCCATTGCCCGCGAGCGTTGTGGAGAAGGTGAAAGCGGCGATTAAACAGGTTCACTAAATCGGATGTACGAAAACAGCTTCAATTACAAATTGTGGCTGCATCGATTGAGAGCTAGAAGCCACTACATCAATCGTTGAGAATATGAGAGCGGCAGCCACCCGAGGCTGGCGCTCTCATCAATTTTCGCCAGCCTCGGGTGGTTCTACCAGGTTCTGAATTAGACATCATTAAGAACTAAAAAATGTAAATTGTGTCGAACTGCAAACGCGTTAGCCAGGGCTCAGTAGTGCCGAGAGGACGACCTACCAAAGCGGTAAAGCCCAACTGCACGTTGCGGTCAAATTGATAAAAGGTATCGAAGCGATGTTGGGTGACGTTCGTCCCTTGTCGAATATCACTGTAGTTGAAGTTTCCCAACACGGCTTCGCGCTCAATATAAATGCGGGTGTATCCCATTTGCAGATCACCCTTCTTTTGTAGTCTGCCAATCCTGCCTTCCGCCCAATATCCCCGCCGCTGGTTTGACTTACATGGCGCATTGCTAGTCTGCTTAAACGTCTGCGTCGCCGTATTGGCCGGAGCAGCAAGCAGGTTGCCAACATTGCCGCAAGCGCCCATATTCTGAACGTAATCGCCGATGAAGGACAGGGGCAGGCGCTCGTTTCCAGTTTTCAAATCCAGACGAGCGATGTTATCGAACAGTGAGAACTTCGAAGCGAACTGTGCATTCGCAACGGACGTGACTCCGGTCGGATACTTCACGCCACCGATCGTGATTACAGTCGTCGCCGTGGTCGTATAAGTCGAATTTTGAACCGGATTGCCGGACGCAAGTGGCAAGGCGCCAGCAAATGGAGTTTGAGGATTTTTAGTGCTGGAGCGAGCCAGGGCCAGCGCAACCGAATCTGCCCCCCGGAAGTCGTAATAACCGGAATACGCGCTCAGTGTTGCCCAAGGCCCCAATTGCCACGCAGTTTGCAGTTGGCCGCCATAAGTGATCTGCTGAGTGATTCTCTTGTCGGTGGGTGCGGTTGCTGCCATCTCAGCAAAAGGTAATTCAAACCCAATAAATGCTATCCGCTTCAAGACAGGAGTATTCACATTGAAAGCCAGCGTCTGGGCTGCACCTTCGGGGTTCAGATCCTTATCCCAGGTAAGTTCGGTGTTGTACCAGGGATAACGAAATTTGCCGCCAACCAGGGTCAGCGGCTTGAACTGCTTCGGCGAGAACTCGGCGAATGCCTGGTCCAATGCAATCGCCTTGCGACTATAGAAACCCGTTAGAGTTTGGTTCGTCGTGGTCGGGTCGTTTACGTCGCCGCTAGCAAGAGTGATGCCGGTGCGGAATTGTTCCCCTAAATTCGCAACCGCATTAAAGCGTGCGCGAACGCGGCCACGAGCACGATCGAGCGACTGATCGGTCGGTCCCCCAAAAATAGGTTCTGCACGAAGTCGTACGTCGCCGCTAAAAGAGATGGGACCTAGCCCCTTAATCTCTCTTTCGAGATTTCGGATGCGCTCGTCAGAACTACCTGCCTGCTGCCCGAGCGGACTGCTTTGCTGGTTCGATGCAGCAGAAAGGCTGCCGTTGACCGGTTGACTCCGTTCTGAAGCTTGCGTCGCAGACAAATCCGCGGAACTTACGGGCGGTGCACTCGGCCGTGCGGCCTCGAGAGCGTCGATATGTTTTTGCTGTTCACGAACCAGCTGCTTCAATTCCTCCACCTCGGACCGTAGGTCCGCATTGGCGGGAAGAGTGCCGGATGTTGTTACTGGGCTGTTTACTTGCGGCGTGTTTTGGGCCAGTTCTGAGTGGATAACCTGCGCCCGCGCGCTCACCGAGAAGAATATCAGCGCGACCCCGGTTACGAAATGGTACTTGTTTGACTTCATAAAATTCGACTTTCTCCTTTTACCTACGCAACTACTTGGCCATGCCAGCAGTCGACGTGGAAGTTCGTTTTTCCGCTCCTGAAGCTTGTGATCGAGGCGATATACAACAATGTCGATTGTATTAATCGACATTGTTGAGATTGTTAGCACGTCCAATTCCATTCTCCGGCTTTCGTCGGTTATAGAAATTCAGCATTTTTTGCCGGATTACGGTTAGGAGCGGGGGGTTCAAGGGGCAATGAAGTGCATCAAATTGCATTCGACCGTGGGAAATATCTTGGTGCGCTGTTTTCTTTCCGGTCAGTTTCAATGCCTGACTGGCAATTCTTGCTCTCGATATCTCTTGGTATACTGAAGGGGCACGCGATGGCATTGCAGGGGCTGGATTACCCGCACATCCCCTACTCCCGCAAATACAAATGAGACATTGAAACTAATCGACTGAAAATGGCACGCCAAACTTCAAATCCCCGCTCCACCCTCCTGAATCGCGAAGCCTCGTGGTTGAAATTCAACTGGCGTGTGTTAGAAGAAGCGGCCGATCCTCGCAACCCTCTGCTGGAGCGCGTAAAGTTCCTTGCCATTTCCGCCAGCAATTTGGACGAATTTTTTGAGGTTCGCGTCGGCGGCCTCCTGCAGCAACTCGAAGACGGCCATAACTCGGTCACTGCCGATGGCCTGACCATGCTCGAGGAGCTCGAACTCATCAAGGACGCCACGCATGAGTTCGTTGACGAACAATACTCCTGCTGGGCCGACCGTCTGCGGCCCGAGTTAGCGGAGCAGGGAATCCGGGTTCTTGGTATCGACGAATTGGACGAGGCAGCGCTAGCCTTCGCCGACGAGTATTGCGAAAGGGAACTCGATCCACTACTCACCCCGGTCACGGTTGATCCCGCGCACCCTTTCCCACGAGTTATCAATAAGGCGCAATGCGTTGCGCTGCTCCTGCGCCGCCGCCGCCGCTCCTCGCTCACCTATACCGGAGTCGTGACGGTCCCGCGCTCGCTTCCGCGCCTGGTTCGCCTGCCTTCGCAGGGAACCACCGACTTTATATTTCTCGCCGATCTCGTCGTGCATCATGCCGCCCGAATGTATCAGGGCTACGACATTGTTTCATCCGCGGCTTTCCGCGTGACTCGCAACAGCAACCTTTATTTGCAGGAAGAAGAATCGCGCAACTTGCTGGAATCGGTTCGCGCCGAGTTGCACAACCGCCGCAAGGGCGATGCCGTGCGGATGGAGATCGATTCCGCCGCCGACCCTGAGATCATTGAGCGCCTCGGTACCGTGTTTGAACTTGACCACTGGCAGATTTTTCCCGTCAATGGGCCGGTCAATCTCTCTCGGCTTTCTAATATTTACGATGAAGTGGCTCGTCCAGAATTAAAGTTTCGCACTTTTGTTCCGCGCGAATTGCGCCTCACCGCAAAGTCGCACGACCTGTTTGAAGAGTTGCGCCGGCACGACATACTCTTACATCATCCCTACGACTCCTACGATGCAGTTAGCTCTTTTATCCAATCGGCAGCCGACGACGAGCGCGTGCTTTCCATCAAACAAACACTTTACCGGACCAGCGAACATTCTCTGATCGTTCCATCGCTAATGGCTGCGGCGGCGCATAAGGAAGTTACCGCCGTAGTGGAATTGAAAGCACGTTTCGATGAGGCCTCAAACATCCGCTGGGCGCGCGATTTGGAAGATTCCGGCGTGCAGGTGTTTCACGGATTGGTCGGCCTGAAAACTCACTGCAAACTTTCCTTGCTGGCTCGCCGCGATCCTGACGGAGTCACTCGCCAGTACGCGCATCTCGGCACCGGCAATTACAACGCGAACACCGCTCGGATTTATACCGACCTCAGTCTGCTTACCGCTGACCCCGAAATAACCAGCGCCGTGCACGATGTTTTCAGTTTTCTAACCGCATACGCCGAGCACCCCGGTTACGACCCATTGCTGGTGGCGCCTCTGGATTTGGCCGAAAAGTGTCTGTCGTTGATCGAGCGTGAAGCGGAGCATGCCCGCCTCGGCCGTCCAGCGCGCATCATTGCGAAAATGAATGCGCTTCTCGATGTGAATATTATTCAGGCCTTGTACCGCGCTTCGCAGGCCGGAGTTGAGATCGAACTGATCGTGCGCGGCATGTGCGCTTTGCGACCCGGCATTCGCGGAGTTAGCGATCGCATCCGCGTGCGTAGTATCGTCGGCCGTTTTTTGGAGCATAGCCGCATCTTTTATTTCGAGAATGGCGACGAGCCCGAAGTTTATCTCGGCAGCGCTGACTGGATGTCGCGAAACTTGCACGAGCGCGTGGAAGTAATGTTCCCCGTAAAAAGCCCTCGGCTGCGCGATCGCGTGCAGCACGAGATATTAGCCGCGTGTCTCGCGGATAACGTGAAAGCCAGATTCCTACAAAAAGATGGCCGCTATCTGCGTTCCTGGCAATCGCCGAAAGGGCGGAGCAAAAGGCCGCCTCGAGGCTCGGCTGCATTTAGTTCGCAGGATTTTCTCATCGGCGTCGCCGAAGGCATCAGAACGCCCGAAGAAATTCCACCTCCGCTTCCGCGGCGCTCTTCTCGCGCGTCAAGCGGACGCCCCCTGATTGGAAAGGAATAATTCCCCTCGATGTTTCTCTATTTCTTGCGTCACGCGAGCGCCGGGCAACGATTGACCAGCGCCAAGAAGGACGAAAAGCGCGGTCTCGATAAAGACGGTATCGAGCAGTGCGGATACATCGGACGCGCCCTGGCAGCGCTCGGCGTACAAGCGGAGATTATTATCTCGAGTCCTCTAAAACGAGCCACCCAAACCGCGTCGCTGGTGGGAAACGAAATGGGCCACGAGGGCAAATTGGTAATGGAAAACGCGCTGCGCCCGCAAGCGAGTTTTTCTGATTTTCAGAAGATGCTGGAAAAATATGCTCGTCAGGATTCCATCCTGGTCGTCGGCCATAATCCCAACCTGCGGGAATTTCTTGGGCGCGTGATCAGCGATAGCGGATGCGAAGCCGTGATCGACCTGAAAAAAGGGGCAGTCGCAAAAGTCGAAATGCGGCGCAGTTCCGGATCGTTGAGTTGGTGCATCACGCCGCGCATCCTGCGCACGCTTCACGAAGCCGCGACCGAAAGTTCGCGCCCAAAAACTTCGCGGAAATAGGCTCGATCTTTTTCGATCGCCCAAACTTCCAGGTCCACGCTCGCCTTTCCGCGCGGCACCAGTTTCATGCTGACTTTTCCGCTACGCGATGAAACACTAAATCTTTCGACAGAATGAATTCTCCCCATATTCAGCGCTCGCGCCATGCGGAGAAGCATGGAAGCCTTCGTAACATTTTCCTGTTCGACCGGAGTTAATAAATTCATGGGCCCATCGCCCGGCGTGGGCCGCGACTTCCCCAGATAACGAGCGATGGATCCGATGACTCGCCGCTGCTGTGGCGTATAACCGAGAATTTCCGAGTTCGCAATAATGTAGTAAGTGTGGCGATGATGGCCGTTACGATTGACGTAATCGCCCACCTCGTAAAGCATGGCCGCCGCTGAAAGCCATTCCCGATATTCAGCCGGAAGCTGATGTACCGATTTCAGCGAAGAGAATAAAAGCAGCGCCGAGTCACGCACATGAAGCGCATGTTTCAAGTCAACGCGATAGTGCTCGACCGCGCGCTTGATTGAATCCCATCGCTCCGATTCAATCGCCCGGCCTGATCGCGTGCTGCGATCGTATTCGGCCGCCATCTGCGCCAGGATGCCGTCCCGCAGCCCGAGCGCGGAATAGCGAAACCCCGGAAGATGAAAGCGCTCCAGCAATTCCGCATAAACCACGGCTCCGGCACAAATAATCTCTGCGCGGCGAGGCCCAATGCCGGGAACCTTGATCCTCTGTTCGAGAGTCTGCCGCGAAATCTGTTTCGCGATACGGCCAATCATCTCGCGCGTCGCATAACTCGAGGCGCGGCTTTTCTTCGGGCGCGTCAGATGGTTGGCGACCGTTGCCAGTGCAGCGGCGGTCCCGGAGGTGGCGATAACGGTCCCGACTTTCGCGGATTTAATTCGATCCTGAATGCGCGTAATTTCCCGCGCCACGAATCCCTTGAGCCGTTTCAGTTCGCTCTTGCGCGGCGGATCGTGTTTCAAAAATTCGCCTGTCAGCCGCACCGCCCCAAGCGGCAGGCTCACCGTATCCCGAAGCTTGCCTTCGCGTGAAAGCGTGAGTTCGCAACTCCCCCCGCCGAGGTCCACCATGAGAATGCTCCCCGCGCCCAGCCGGCTAGACGAAATAATGCCGAGGTGAATAAGCCGCGCTTCCTCCAGCCCGGAAATAATTTCGATCGTCCATCCTGTAGTGGATCGCACCCACTCCAGAAAAGCGCGCGAATTACGCGCGTCGCGCAACGCCGCGGTCGCCACCACTTTTACGGAATCCGTCCCGCACTCCTGCATCGCGCGATGAAAACGCCGCAACACGCGCACCGTCTCCGACATCGACTCCGGCGACAGCAGTCCGCTGCTGAAGACGCCTTCCCCCAGGCGGGTAACGTCGCGATCTTCGTGAATTTCTTTCAGCTTTCCAGCCTGCAGCCGAGCGATTTTGAGCCGCACAGAATTAGAGCCGATATCGATGGCGGCAAACGTAGGCACGGCAGTGAAGTTAGTAGTCTCACAACCGGGTTGGCACGCGCAAGCCTAAGAAGTTGACCGCGTAAAACCGGTGGAGCGACGGGCGTTCCCGCCCGTCACAGTTGGGCGAGGGTGCCCGACCCTCCACCCTAAAGAAGAACAACGCGCCGGTAGTGGCTGAATTATCAAATTCAGCCACTACCAACGCGCCCTTTTAACCATTCTGTAACAACCCCCTGTTAGCCTTAAACGGAATGTCCAATCAAGCCCTGCCCCGGCCGCGTTTCAGCGCTCCCGAACCGGAGCGGGAGACAAAGGCTGCCCTGAAAATCGAAGCCAGAACGCCGCTGTTGCAGGGAAAGGTCAGCGAAATTCCCGACGCCGTTTTTGCTTGGGCAATGCGCCTCTGTGGATTTGCCGTCGCAGCGCTGCTGGCTTTGATCGTTTATCAACTGATTGTGGGGTCGCAACTTTCCTGGCACGCCTTTGGCTGGAAATTTTTCGGTCAGTCGGATTGGAATCCGGTGTCGGACCAATACGGCGCGCTACCGTTTATCTACGGCACAATTGTCTCCTCGCTGCTTTCGCTCGTCATCGCCATTCCGCTCTCCTTGGGCGTTGCCGTGTTTATCACCGAGATGTGCCCCGGCAGCCTGCGCGGAATCCTTTCCTTTACTACTGAACTTCTTGCTGCCATCCCCAGTGTGGTTTATGGACTATGGGCAATTTTCGTGATGGTCCCGCTGCTGCGCGAATACGTGCAGCCCTTCCTGGCTAAAACGTTGGGCTGGACGGGGCTTTTCAGCGGGCCGCCTTACGGCATCGGCATGCTGGCCGCCGGAATAATCCTCGCCATCATGATCATCCCGATTATCTCGTCGATCACTCGCGAGGTGCTGACCGTAGTTCCGCAGCATCAGCGCGAAGCGGTCCTCGCTCTGGGGGCAACCCGTTGGGAAATGATTCGCATGGGCGTGTTGCGCAACGCGCGCGCCGGAATTGTGGGCGCGGTCATCCTGGGCTTGGGCCGCGCCCTCGGCGAGACCATGGCCGTAACCATGGTGATCGGCAACCGTCCCGAGATTGCGAAGTCGCTCTTCGCTCCCGGATACACCATGGCTAGCGTGTTGGCAAACGAATTTACCGAAGCCACTGGCGATCTGTATCTTTCAGCGCTCATCGAAATCGGCCTGACATTATTTTTTGTCACAATCGTCGTCAACGCCTTGGCGCGCCTCATGGTGTGGAGCGTGACGCGAGGTCAACCGGCGAGAAGCGTCGTCTAATCTGCCATGCCTTATCGAATCGCTAATCCGACGCCGATCATGATCCCAGAAGTCACGCTTCCGCCCATTAGCTTGCGGCGCAGAGTGACGGATCATGCGATGACCGGCGTCGCCGTGCTCACTGTGTTGCTTGTCCTGCTGCCGCTCGTCGCCATTTTTACCTATCTGGTTTACAAGGGAATCGGCTCCATCAATCTTGCGTTTTTGACGCAAACGCCTAAGCCAGTGGGCGAGGCCGGCGGCGGCATGGCGAATGCCATCGTGGGATCGATGGTGATTCTTGCGATCGCAAGTCTGCTCGGCGTTCCTCTCGGCATCGGCGCCGGAATATTTCTTTCAGAGTACGGCCGCAATCGTTATGGCGACATGGTGCGCTTCGTCTCCGATGTGCTGAACGGCGTGCCATCAATCGTCATTGGCATCGTTGCCTACGGATTAGTGGTCATGCGACAAAAGCATTTCTCCGCGCTCGCCGGCGGAGTCGCGCTGGCCATCATGATGATCCCGACCATTGCGCGCACTACCGAGCAGATGCTGCTCCTAGTGCCGCAGGCCACGCGCGAAGCCGCCTATGGACTGGGCGTTTCGCGCTGGCGCACCACCCTCTCCATTACCGTGCGCACGGCCACCTCCGGAATTATCACCGGTGTTATGCTCGCCTTTGCACGAGTCGCCGGAGAAACCGCCCCACTTCTTTTTACCGCATTCGGAAATCAATTCTGGAACTGGAAGACCGACCAGCCGACAGCCGCGTTATCGCTTCAAATTTTCACTTACGCCATCTCACCTTTTGACGAGTGGCATCGCCAGGCCTGGGCGGGCGCGCTGGTATTGATCGTCCTCATCGTCAGCGCCGTTGCTGCGGTGCGTGTCGCGGTGCGGCACGGAACTTTGTCGGGAGCTTAGGTCCTCTATGGGCGTCGGAATTAAAGTCGAGCACCTCAACGCGTTTTACGCCAAGACGCAGGCGTTGTTTGACGTCAACATCGTCGTGCAGGCGAACCACGCCACCGCTCTAATCGGCCCGTCAGGCTGCGGCAAATCGACGTTTATTCGCTGCCTGAACCGCATGCACGAGACTATTCCCGACGCTCGCGTTGAAGGCGCAGTGCACATTGGTGATCTGAGCGTTTACAACGGAACCTCCGCCACGCAACTGCGCCGCCGCGTGGGCATGGTATTTCAGAAGCCGAATCCGTTTCCGACGATGTCGATTTATGACAACGTGGCAGCCGGCCTGAAACTCAATGGATTTCGTAAGCGCAAGCAATTGGATGAGGTCGTGGAGCAATCGCTGCACAACGCCGCGCTGTGGGATGAAGTAAAAGACTCGCTCCACAAAAAATCCGGCGCCAGCCTCTCCGGCGGCCAGCAGCAGCGCTTGTGCATCGCCCGCGCTCTCGCAGTGCAACCCGAAGTCCTGCTCATGGATGAACCTTGCTCCGCGCTCGACCCCATCTCCACCGGAAAGATCGAAGAACTTATTTTCCAATTAAAAGAGCAATACACAATCGTGATTGTCACGCATAATATGCAACAGGCGGCACGGGTGGCCGAGTTCACCGGCTTCTTCCTGCTGGGCAAAATGATCGAATTTGACAAGACAGAAAAGATCTTCACCAAACCTTCGGACAAACGAACGGAGGATTACGTCACAGGAAGGTTCGGATAATGCGCACGCGCTTTCAACAGCAAATGGAGGACCTGCGGGAAAAGCTGCTCCGCATGGGCGGTCTCGCGGAACTGGCGGTAGAGCGCGCTTGTCAGGCCTACACCGAGCGCGACCTCACGCGCTGCCAACTCGTTCTTGAGAACGAGAGCCTTATCAATGCCGCCGAGCGCGAGATCGACGAAATGGCCTTCGACGTACTGGCCACGCAGCAACCTGCAGCCACCGACCTGCGCTTCATACTCGCCGTCACCAAAATCAATGCCGATCTCGAGCGCGTTGGCGATCAAGCCGTAAACATCGCCGAGCGCGTCATGGACATGATCGAGTTGCCCGCCGTCGAATTGCCGGTCGACATCGCACGCATGGCCACGGCAGTGAGCGCCATGGTGCGTCGCGCCCTAGAGTCATTCGTGGAAGGCAAAGCCGAACTGGCCCAAGCAGTTCTCGAGATGGATCACGTGGTCGATCGCATGCGCGATGAGGCTTTTATAGTCCTCGTGCGTAAGATGAACGAAGAGCCGCAAGTCACTCAACAGGCACTAGATGCGCTTCTGGTGGCGCGTAACCTGGAACGCGTCGCCGACCACGCCACTAACATCTCCGAAGACGTCATTTTCTGGGTTCTGGGAGCCGACGTTCGTCATCACGCGCAAGCCGCCTCAGCCGCTCCCCGCCCCGAAAGACAAGAAACGTAAATAAAAAACGTAATCCAAAGACGTAAATCGTGGAGCGACGGGCGTCCTCGCCCGTCCATGTCTACTCTCGGGAAGCTAAGAATTTTCCCTGTGACCTTCGTGAAACCTCCGTGCTCTCTGTGTTAAAGATTTAGCTCTCTCCGAAAGATCATCGCTTCACGCACCTTCCCGAATCCCCCTCTGCGATACACTGTTCCCCCATGAGCCAAAAAATCCGGGTTTTTGCCACGTGCGATATTGGAGATGAAGCGCTGAACATTCTTCGTCAGAAAGGCTACGACCTCGAAGTCTTTCCTCAACCCGAAGCGCCACCGAAGAGCTTGATCGTCGAGAAAGTAAAGTCAGGAATCGACGGCCTGATCACCACCCTGCGCGATCCCATCGACGCCGAAGTATTCGCTGCCGGAAAAGGCACGCTCAAAGTGGTTGCGCAACTTGCCGTCGGATTCGACAACATCAACCGCGCCGACGCCAACAACTATAAAATCCCGTTCACTCATACCGCCGACGTTCTGACCGAAGCCACAGCGGAATTCGCTTTTTTTCTCATGGGCGCGCTAGCCCGGAAACTTTGGCCCGCCGAACATTTAACGCGCGCCAATCAATGGGGATACTGGCATCCCTACCTGCCGTTTCTAGGCGATGAGGTTACTGGCAAAACAGTCGCCGTGATCGGCACCGGGCGCATCGGTCTTGCGTTTATCAAAAAGTGCGCCGGATTCGATATGAACATCCTCTGCTTCGATCCGGCGTATGAGAATCACGAGTACATCAAAGCGATTCAGGAGACCATGGATCTGCGCTTCCATCGCGGCATCAGCCGCGAGAAAACTTCCATTCGCTACACATCCTTGCAAGAGGCATTGCGCACAGCCGATTTCATCAGCCTGCACGTTCCGTTAGTCCGCGAAGGGGAAAGCGGCACGCCGACCTATCACCTAATCAACGAAACCACGCTGCGCGCCATGAAGCCCACAGCGATGCTCATCAACACTTCGCGCGGCCCCGTAGTAGACGAGATAGCCCTAGCTCGCGCCCTGCGCGAGAACTGGATCGCCGGCGCCGCTCTCGACGTTTACGCGAAAGAGCCTTTGCCCGCCGATTCGCCGCTGCGCGATCCCGCCATCGCCGACCGCTGCCGCCTGCTCCCCCACTTCGCCAGCGCCGCCCGCATCACGCGCCTCTCTCCCGATCCCAACAAAGGCATGGCCGGACGCTGCGTCCAAGGCCTAATCGACGTCCTGGAAGGGAACTACGGCGGCGAGGTTACCAAGATGCCCTACGTGGTAAACAAAGAAGCGTTTGCGAAATAGATTGTGAGAACCAGAGTGTGGGGACGGGCGACCTCGCCCGTCCAATGCAATGCCGAAGCTTCTGAATGCAGTTCAAAGTTGTCAGCTTTGTTTTATTACTATTCTTCAGTTCGCCCACTCCGCAACATTGGCTAGCCAATCTCAACTCAGGTGACCTGTGTATATTACGGATAGCCAACAGCGCGACATAAGCGGCGCCCAAGAACGCATGCTAACGGCCACTAAATGGTTGCTAAGTCCAACAAGCACGACGCGCCGCCGGAGGATTTAAAGTCCGGCAAGAAGTCCGGCAAGAACGTCGGTAAGGATCTCGGAAACTTCACCGGCTTCGCGCACTCCCAGTTCGCCGCCCATTTCCACGCGGCTCGAACCGGCTATTCCACCTCGACCTACAGCCCCATCTCAGCCTTCCTTCCCAGCCGCCTTTTGAAGTGGATTCCGAACGTAGCGCGATTCTGGTTTCACAAGAAACATCCCTTCAGGGACTACACCACAAAAGGCAAGGGAACCGGCATCTACCCCATCGATGACCGCGTAAAAATCACCATAGCCGGCGACTGGGGCACCGGAACCGACGAAGCGAGAATAGTCGCCTCCGCCATGAAAAAGGCCGAGCCCGATTTCACGATTCACCTGGGAGACGTCTACTACGTTGGCGACGATAACGAAGTACGAGAGAATTTTCTCGGCCTAAAGACAAGCCCTTATACGCCAGTGAAGTGGCCAATGGGCGCTAAAGGCGGCTTTGCGCTCAATGGCAACCACGAAATGTACGCCGATGGGAATGGCTATTGGCGAATGGTATTGCCTCGAATGGGGTTGGTAAAACGCGGCAGTGAATGGGGAGAGGGACAGTGGGCCAGCTTTTTCTGCCTGGAAAATAAGCATTGGCGCATCATCGCGCTCGACACCGCCTATAATTCCACCCGCTTTGATTGGGGAAAATTGCCAGTGCTGCAACGCAGCAAATGGCTTCGCAAGACTACCTGGTTCAAGCCGAAGTGCACGCTTCCCGATGCTTTGCTGAAGTGGCTGGAATCAACCGTCAACGCCGACGGAGATAAGCGCGGATTGATTTTGCTTTCGCATCACGGCCCGCATTCCGGCTTTGGCGATTGGTACCAAATTCCATCCCGGCAACTGGCGAAACTGATCCATCGGCCAGTCTTATGGTATTGGGGACACGAGCACAAGTTGGCGATCTATGACAAGTTTCGCGTTCAGGATGGCATCGACTCATACGGGCGATGTATTGGCCATGGCGGAATGCCCGTAGAGCGCGGCCGGGCTCCCGACATTAAAGATTGTCGATGGCTGGCCTGGGACAATCGGCGTTATCCAAACGATGAGAACGTTGACGCAGGCTACAACGGCTACTCTAATTTTTCTTTAAATGGCCCGGCGCTGCATGTGGCGCATTACGATCTAAACCAATCCCTTTTGCTAACCGAAGACTGGCATGCCGACATCGAATCTGGCGAACTACTGGGCCCGAACCTGAAGAAAGTGCTGGTCGATCCGTCGCTGCATTACCGCGAAGCTTGAGCCTGCCGGAACCAACCGGAACCTGCCTAAATCTTCTTGAGCCACGGTTGGTGGAGTCTCATTCGACCGTCATCGTCCCACTTGACGATGGCGTCTTCTTCGTTAACTTGTTCAACTGTACCCAGTTCCCCAGTGAGCTTTCCAAAGTTTCCCAGACCCTCGACCCGGTCTCCGGGATTCAGTTCCTCGCCGGTGGCAGCAGGCTGATCGAGCGGTGGCCGCTTCGCACGATCTGAATCAGGCGTGGCTCCACGGCGCGACAGCGGCGGTTGTGGAGCTTTACGCAGTTTGGGTAACTTATGAATCGCGCTGCTCATCTTCGGTCACTATTTTCGCACTGTCCGCAAGGCATTTTTGTCTCCAATAGCCGCAGCAAATAGAGGTTCTACTAAATCCACCATAGCCTTCAAAGAAACCTGTGTCTGGTCGAAACTGCACAGGTTTTGAGAATTGGTTTGGCGCACAATTCGGGGTCGCAATACTTGTCCCTCACCGACGCTACCTGCTACTCTCGCCATTCGCTTACGCCCATGAAAACTACAAGCATGAAAATGACGAGCAAGAAACTTACAAAAATACGTTCCCTCCCTTGCCTTCTTTGCCTGACACTTCCGTCCTTCGCCCAGGTGAATGACGCCGTTCGCGCACTAAAAGTCCTCCCGGCTCCGAAGGAGGTCCGTATCGCCGCGGGTAGGTTCATGATTAAGCCCTCAACCACAATTCTCATCAGTAACAACGACGGCAATAACAATAACGAAGATCGCACCGCCGCCGAAATGCTGCAAAAAGAAATTTACGAGCGTTGCGGCCTCAAACTATCGATCGAAACAGCTACCGCTGCTCCGAAGACGACAGGAAATATTTCCCTTGGACGACTAAGTGATCGTGTCCTCCGCGCATATCTGGAATCGCAAGGAGTCGAGACCAAAGAGGAATCTGGCAACAATGATTTAAATAAACAAGATTTGGACAAACATGAGTTGGATAAACATGATTTCGACAAACAAGGTTACGTGATCCGCGCAACCGAGGCCGGCGTCATCGTGGCCGGCGGCGGCGCGCAAGGATTGTTCTATGGTGTGCAGACCCTGCGCCAGTTGCTGCGTCCAGAAGCTACTTCGCCAAAGGTGCTCACAGTTCCATCGCTTGTCATCCGCGATTGGCCCAGCATGGAATGGCGCGGCGTGAGCGACGACATCAGCCGCGGGCCGATTCCGAAACTCGATTACCTGAAGCTGCAGATCCGCACTCTGTCGGAATACAAAATCAATCTTCTCGGCTTCAACATGGAGCACGTTTTCGACTTCCAAACTCATTCCCTCGTCTCTCCGAAAGACGCGCCCGACCGGCCCGCGCTCACTCCGGCGGAGATAAAAGAACTGGTCGCCTACGCTGCAAAATACTACATCACCATCCTGCCCGAGCAGCAGGCCTTTGGCCATCTTCATCAATTTTTGAAGTACGAAAAATACTCAGACCTTGCCGAAACGCCTCACGGACACGTGCTCACCCCCACCAATCCCAAAACTTACGATTTTATCCGCCAGGTCTATGGCGAGATCGTCCCATTATTCCCGGGGCAGTTTTTCCACATCGGCTCCGACGAAACTTTCGAACTGGGCCTCGGACAAACCAAAGCTCTCGCCTCACAACAAGGTCTTGGCCGCGTCTATCTCGAACACCTGCAAAAAGTTTTCGAGATCATGAAGCCCTATCACAAGCAGTTGATGTTTTGGGGAGATATCGCGGTGAAATATCCCGAACTGCTGACCATCCTTCCAAAAGACATGATTGCTGTTCCGTGGGATTACGATCCCAAACCGAGCTACGAAAGTATTATTACTCCCTACACCAACGCCGGCCTTCGCGTTGTGGTCGCCCCCGGAGCTGGCGACTGGCGCGTCATTTGGCCTGACTTCGAAAGCGCGTTTGTGAACATCCGGAATTTTGTTCGCGACGGCCAAAAGCATCAGGCTATGGGTGCGCTCAACACAACCTGGAATGACGACGGCGAATCGCTCGTCGATATGACGTGGCCCGGCCTCGTATTTGGCGCGGCCGCCAGTTGGCAGCCAGGCGAATCCAGCATCGACGATTTTAAAAACAGTTACGACTGGGCTTTTTACCGAAATGACGACCGAACATTTACCGACATCATCGATAATCTCGATCGCTCACACACGCTGCTTGCCGGAGTGAAGCTCGACAACGCCAGCCATGAACTCTTCTGGACCGATCCATTCAGCGAAGCTGGAGCCCACACCGCCGATCAAGCATTGCCGGTCACTCACGATCTTCGCAACGCGGCTGAACATGCCGCGGAAGCGCTGCTGCTCAATCGCCCAAAAGCTCGCCTGCACGCAGAAACGCTCGACGACATGTTCCTCGCGGCTTGGCATCTGGATACTCTGGGCTTGAAAATTCAGTTCGCCTCCGAAATCAGCCGCTATTACGCAGACGCATTTCAAAATCAAACCGACAACGCGCGCGCGCAAGGCGATCTCGACGAAATTGTAGATATCAACGGACGATTACAGAGCCTGCGCGACGCGATCACGCAAATGCGCAAAATGTACATCGACGGCTGGTCGCGAGAGAACCACTCATACTGGATCGACAACGTCCTGGTCCGCTACGACAACCTGGCGATGGAGGTGCAGGCAAAAATTGTCGCCGTACAAGCGGCACAGCGACAATATTGGAATAGCAAAACGCTGCCACCGCCCGAGCAGTTAGGATTTTTCTTGAAGTAACCGTGCAAGCTCGCGGGAAGCGGAAAAACGGAAACCACAAAGGACACGAAGGTTCACAAAGGTAAGTCGTATAAGCCTTGCTTCGCAGAAGTCTTACTTCGTGAACCTTAGTGTCCTTGGTGGTAAAGATTTGCCAACCCTATGTTTTCCAAACGCACAAACTGGCAGCTAAGTCCGAACGCATTAACTCGCGCGATTGAGGAGGCACGCGCGTCTGGCCAGCCGATTCTAGATCTCACTATTTCGAATCCGACCGAAGCCGGCATCCATCCTGATACCGACGCAGTGCTGGCAGCACTATCGAATCCCAAAGCCATGCATTACGATCCACAGCCCCGTGGATTGTTAGCCGCCCGCGAAGCCGTCTGCCGCTACTATAGCGGGTCGCACGCTATTTCCGATCCCGATCCTGAACGGCTGATTCTCACCACCAGCACGAGCGAAGCCTATTCCTATGTCTTTCGGCTGCTCTGCAATCCCGGCGACGAGATTCTCGTGCCCAAGCCGAGTTACCCGCTGTTCGAGTTTCTCGCCGACCTTGCCGACGTGAAGCTCGCTCCATATCCGCTGCTTTACGATCATGGCTGGCAAATCGATTTCGATTCCCTCTACAAGGCAGTCAGTCCGCGGGCGCGGGCGATCATTCTTGTACATCCCAATAACCCAACGGGCTCATATATTTCATCGAATGAAACGCTGGCACTCAATTCTTTCTGCAGCAAAAACGCGCTAGCCCTGATTGTGGACGAAGTGTTCCTCGATTATTCGCATGACGCTACGCCCCACCGCAGCTTCGCAGCAAACGCCGATGCGCTCACATTCACGCTGAGCGGAGTCTCCAAAATTTCCGCACTGCCCCAGATGAAATTTGCATGGCTGGCTATCAGCGGCCCAGAAGCAATAGTTGCCAACGCTGCAGCGCGACTCGAAATTGTCTCTGACACTTTTCTTTCGATGAACGCTCCGGTGCAGCTCGCCGCTTCGGTTCTGCTCGATCAGCGTAAGCTGATCCAGCCAATTCTTCTCGATCGGCTGCACGCGAATCTTGCAGGGCTCGATCGTCAGCTTTCTGCTCATCCGTCTTGCCGGCGGCTACAGGTCGAGGGCGGGTGGTACGCGGTACTTCGCGTTCCGGCAATTGAGAGCGATGAGACTTTGGCTGTTCGTCTGTTACGCGAGGCAAGCGTAAGCGTCCATCCCGGTCACTTTTACGATTTTCCCTCTGAAGGCTATCTCGTGCTGAGTTTGATCACCGAGCCGGAGATCTTCCGCGAAGGCGTCACAAGACTATTGTCTTTAGTGGAGTGACGGGCGTCCCCGCCCGTCCAGTCCGAGGTGGCCGGGCAGAGACG
>JGI12635J15846_10001378_pt1 | contig 21259 bp, 20 predicted proteins | sample BlaSpr_A8_OM2_M2_FD_15846 | JGI IMG/M metagenome (IMG submission 15846) | reverse complement strand
GGTCGCCGGGGAGAGCGCGCAGGAAACCGTTAAAACCATTGCGCGGGGAATGCTGGGTGATTTCCGGTGTGACCTGACTAACGCGTGTGCGCTCTACCACTATTATTGCACACGCGGCTATCGGGCGCATCGGGCGCCCGGCATTCCCTGCGCCCTCTGATTAAGAGGGTAAGGAATTTTCTGGCAAACCTCGGGCGTGTCCGGCCGCGAGATCGCGGATTTGCGTCTGATGTTTGTTTTCCGCTGTTTGAAAATTAAATCGGTTGAATCACCCGTGCACGACACTCTTCGCGATCATGCAATGGATGCCCTTGGAACCGTTGACGGTCTGGGTCACGCGCAAATCCGCCGCCAGGCTGCACAGCGTATAGGCGTCCTCGCGCGACAGGTTCCGTTTTTCGCCCAACAACACGATCATGTCGCGCAGCGCCCGCACCACGCACTGATCGAGGTCGGGATCCATCGCCATGGTCATGTAATGCGAAGGCGTCTCGGCGCGGGGATAATCGAGCCGCAAATCCTTGCGCAGCGTCAGGCGGAAGCGGCCCTGCAGCGCGGTCTCGATTGCGGTGACGCAGACCTCGCCGTCGCCTTGCACGCCATGGCCGTCGCCGCAGGAAAACAGCGCGCCCGGCACGAACACCGGCAGATAGAGTTTCGCGCCCGGCGTCAGTTCTTTGTTGTCGAGATTGCCGCCCATCGCGCGTGGGATCAGCGAGGTGATGCGGCCCCAGGCAGGCGGCGGCGCCACGCCCATCACGCCGAAAAACGGTTTTAATGGCAGATCGAGTCCCCATGGCAGCCGGCCCACCATCCGCTTCAAGTCAAGCGGAATGTTCAGCAACCGTGTTTCATGAAAATCATCGGGCAGCGTGCCGGCGAGCGGCCGGATCATATTGTAACCCCAGTCCTGCCGGAGGCTGATGTCGAGAATCTCGACCTCCAGCACATCGCCGGGCTCGGCGCCCTTGATCGCGACTGGACCGGTCAGGATATGACCCGGCACCATCCGCTCGTTTTTGCCGTGAACTTCGAAAAGTTCGGGCGGGACGTGGAATTTGTTGCGGTCCGGCACCACGTCGGGACCGCCGCTGATGGTGTCAATGGTCACTTCATCGCCGCTATCGATGGTGAGGACAGGCTTCAGCTTGGCTTCGAAAAAGCCCCAATGGCAGGTCTCGGGGCTGGAATGCAGATGATGATGGGTCATGAAGGGGCTTTCTCATCTCTATTCGTCATTGCCGGGCAGTCTGCCTTGCGCAGACTACGTAAACTTGTCTGCGCTCCTGGCAATCCATCTTCTTTGAAAAAATTCATTTTGCGAAGAGAGATGGATACGCGGGTCAAGCCCGCGTATGACACTGAATACGAGGTTTGACGCAACGTCCATCCGAAAGAGAATTCCCTTGTTTTTTGTGCTCTCCAAGACACTCGGCATCATGCTGTTGCCGACCAATTTCCTGATCGGCGTCGGCCTTGTCGGCGTCATATTGCTGGCGACGCGGTTTGCGCGCCTNGGTCGCAATCTCGCGGTCGCGTCAGTCGTGCTGCTGGCGATCTGCGGATTTTCGCCGCTCGGAAATTGGCTGCTTTATCCGCTGGAGCAGCGGTTTCCGCCCTGGGATGCCGCACGCGGTGCGCCGGACGGAATCATCGTGCTCGGCGGATCGATCCACGCGGATGTTTCGGCCGAGCGCGGAACGCCGGTGGTCGGAAGCGCAGCTGACCGCATTATCGCCGCCGCGGCGCTTGCGCAACGCTATCCGAATGCGCGCGTTGTGTTTACCGGAGGCAGCGCGAATTTGCTCGCGAACGATGCCAGGGAAGCCGACTACGCCGGCGCCATCTTCGAAAACCTCGGTATTTCAAAATCGCGGCTGATCATGGAACGGCGTTCGCGCAACACCCAGGAGAACGCCGAATTCTCGAAAGCACTGGTGGCACCGAAAGCGGGCGAGCATTGGCTATTGGTGACATCGGCTTTCCANATGCCGCGATCGNTCGGCCTGTTTCGAAAGGCCGGATTTGCCGTCGAGCCCTATCCGGTCGACTGGNGGGTCGGCGGGCGCGCGGACCTCTTCGCGTTTGCGAACTTTGCGATTGACGGGCTGATNCAAACCGACATTGCGGTGCGCGAGTGGATAGGCCTCTTGGCTTACAGATTAACCGGCAAGATCGATGATTTGCTGCCGGGACCGGCCGCGAAGTAGAAGCAACTGTCGCAACCGGCCATCAATCGGACTAGAATTAAGGTAACCCGCGCGCTCGGCCCGCCGATTTCTGGAGTTTACGCCCATGCAACAGCAAACGCCGCCGGAACAGTTCGATCTGCCCGGCATGGTCGCCGATCTGAACAATCTGCTTCGCCTCAAGACCACCGTGATCGGCATGAAAATGTTTGCGTCGGTGGATGAAATGGCGGCCATTCCAAAAATGCGGCGACCGACCGCGGTTCACACGACCGACCAGATCGTCAGCATGGCCTCGCGGCTCGGCTGGACGGTGGGTATCACCGCCGACGATCTCGTCGGCGCGCAGTGCCGCGCCGTGATTGGGCTAGCGCCACAGGATGAGAAGTGGCTCGCCGGCGAAGCCTATGTCGGCGTCTGGCACGAGAACGCGGAGGATGCGCGCAAGCGCCAGCAGGCGCTGGACGTCGTTCCGCACGGCCGATACCAGGCGCTGGCGGTGAGCCCGCTATCGAGCGGAAGGTTGAACCCGCCGGATATTTGTCTGGTCTATGCGACGCCGGGTCAGATGATCATTCTGATCAACGGCCTGCAATATACCGGCTACAAGAAATTCGAATGGGGCGTGGTCGGCGAAACCGCGTGCGCGGATTCATGGGGGCGGGCGCTGAAAACCGGTGAGCCCAGCCTGTCGCTGCCATGCTTTGCGGAGCGGCGTTATGGCGGGGTGCCGGATGAAGAGTTGCTGATGGCGATGTCGCCGGCACATCTCGCCAAGGCAATCACGGGCATGAAAGCGCTGGCAAAGAATGGCCTGCGCTATCCGATCGCGCCCTATGGCATCCAAAGCGACGTGCGCGCCGGCATGGGTGTTTCCTACGCCAAAAAATAGATGCTATCCAACCCGGCCCGGCGCCAGCCAACATTTCACTCCAGGGATCAGAAGATGAAATCTTCGTCGAAGTTCGACATCGTTGTCTATGGCGCTACNGGTTTTACGGGCCAGCTCGTCGCCGAATATCTCGCCGCGCATTATGCCGGCAAGAGCGATCCGAAATGGGCGATGGCCGGACGCAGCCNGGAAAAACTCGCTTCCGTGCGCGACGCGATCGGCGCGCCGGCCGACACGGCTTTGATCCAGGCCGACGGCAGCGATCCGGCGTCGCTGAGGGCGATGATCGACCAGACCAACGCGGTCGTCTCAACCGTCGGCCCGTATCAGCTCTACGGCTCCGAACTGGTCGCGGCGTGCGCTGCATCCGGCACCGACTACCTCGATCTCTGCGGCGAGCCGGTGTGGATGCGGCAGATGATCGACGCGCACGAGGCGACGGCGCAATCGAGCGGCGCCAGGATCGTCTTTTCCTGTGGCTTCGATTCGCTGCCCTTCGAGCTCGGCGTGTTCTTTTGTCAGGAGACGGCCAAGAAAACCCTGGGCGCACCGGTCAGCCGCGTCAAAGGCCGTGTCCGCGACATCACGGCAACAGTTTCGGGCGGCACGGTGGCCAGCATGAAGGCGAGCTTCGCGGCCGCCGCCAAAGACCTGAGCCTGGTTGCGCTACTCCGGAGTCCGTTCGTCTTGACGCCGGGCTTCGAGGGTCCAAAGCAGCCGCCGGGCAACAAGCCGCTGTTCGATCAGGATCTCGACGCATGGACCGCGCCGTTCGTGATGTCGACTATCAATACCCGCAGCGTCCACCGCTCGAATTTCCTGACGGACTTTCCCTACGGCCGGGATTTTGTCTACGACGAGATGGTGCTGACAGGTCCGGGCGAGAAGGGTGAAGCCGAAGCCAGGCGCGTTGCTGCCGCTAATCTGGACAAGGTCGGTCCCGGCGCCCCGAAGCCGGGCGAGGGGCCGTCGAAAGAACAACGCGAGACTGGCCACTACGATCTTCTGTTCGTCGGTCTCGCGCCGGACGGACGGCAAATTCGCGTCGCCGTCCGCGGCGACCGCGATCCCGGTTATGGTTCGACCGCAAAGATGATCGCGGAATGCGCGATCTGCCTGCGCGAATCGCCGGATGTCAAAGCCGGCATCTGGACGCCCGGCGCTGCCATGGGTAACCGGCTGATCAAGCGGCTGGTCGATCATGCCGGCCTGAGCTTTGAGGTGGAGAAATAGGTCTCCGGATCACGCCGCGCGAGCATCGTAGGAGTACATCCAGCTCTGCCCCTTCGACGCGAGCGGGATCAGCATCTTGAACATCCGATTGCGGAGCCAGGCCCCAGTCGCGCTGAATTCGCCCTTCTGGTTGCCATTGCGGCGGGCGGCGAGGAACTGAAGGCGATAATCGAGGCGCAGAAGAGCAAGCGCGCCAAGGAGCGTGTCAAGGCTACGAAGCCTGCGCGGGCGCCATGAGCGGCTGGTCAGGGGCCGTCTTGTAGGCCTGCGCGGCGGCGAACATCCCCCACATCGCCCCCAGCATCATCCAAAAATGCCGCCAATGGTCGGTGTCGATCACAAAGCTCTCGCCGACCGTGCCGAGGAACGCCGCGAAGATCGCAAGATAAGCGCGCTGCCAAGGCACGCGCACGAAGACGTGGCGGAATCCCATGATCACCGTGACGAACACCAGCGCCGGATAGCAGACGCCGGAGAGCCAGCCGCCGGACATGAAGGCGTTCAGATAGGAGTTGTGGGTGTCCTCGGGGAAATAATTGTGGAACTGCAGCGGGCCGATGCCGAAAGGAAGCTCGAGCGCCATCTGCGCGCCGAGGATATGCCGGCCGAAGCGGCCGAAGCGGCCTTCGTCATAGCTTTGATCGAAGCTCGCGCGCTGTTTGAACATCTCGCTGATGGTATCGAACGACAACAGCACCGCGATCAGCATCACCACGACGATGACCGCGACCACCGACATCACGATGATCCGCGAGCGTTGTCCCCGCGATTGGCTGGTCAGGACCATCAGCGCCAGCATGAAGGCCGACGTGATGGCGAGCCCACCCCATGCCGCGCGCGAAAACGCCAGCAGGATTGCCAGCGCCATGATCGCAAGCGCGATGGCGCAGCGGAACGATTTTGCGAAGTGGTCGGAGACGACGCTCTGCAAGACGAACAGCGAGGGAAGGATCAAAAACGCACCCAGCACATTCGGATCCTTGAAAGTGCCGCGCGTCCGCTCATACAGCGTCAGCAGGTCATGGCCGCCGGGGACGAGGTTGAAATAGCCGGCGATGCCCGCGATCGCCGCGATCATCCCGCCGACGATCAGACCGCGGCGCAGCATGTCGAGCCTGGCTTCGGTATCTTCTGACACCACCATCGCGAAGAACATCACGGTGACCGCCATGTACCAGGAGGTCGCGATCCAGTTCGCGACCTCGGGCTTGTCAAAGAACGGGATGGCGCCGATGCAATAGCCAAAATTCAACAGGACCAGCAGCAGCAACAACGGCATGAACACCAGCCGCAGCCGCAAGCCCGTTGCAAAGAAGACGATGGTGGCGGAGAGCGTCACCAATTCGTAGGGGCTCGGCTCGATGAAGACGATCGCGCCGCTTGCCCCGACCAGCCACACCAGCGCGCGTTGCAGCGCGACCAGGCGCGGCGCCGTTACCGATAACGGGAAGTCTCCGGCTGTCGCCGCATACGCCATCACACACTCTTACGCAACGCAACTCGCAAACCAACGCTTGAGCGGGATGCTCATAATCTTTTGGCTTTGAGCATGATCCTTTCGAAAAACCGGTGCGCACTTTTCCGGATCATGCTCAGTAGGCGTTCTCGTTCTTCGTCATCAGCGCCAACGGCGTCTTGAGAAGAATGTAGAGATCGAACAGCACCGACCAGTTCTCGATGTAATAGAGATCGAACTCGACGCGCTTCTGGATCTTCTCTTCGCTGTCGACTTCGCCGCGCCAGCCATTGATCTGGGCCCAGCCGGTGATGCCGGGTTTGACGCGGTGACGCGCGAAATAGCCGTCGACAGCCTCGTCGAACAGCCGGCTCTGCAATTTGCCTTGCACGGCGTGCGGACGCGGGCCGACCAGCGACAAGTTGCTCTTGAACACGACATTGAAAAGCTGCGGCAGCTCATCGAGGCTGGTCTTGCGGATGAAGCGCCCGACGCGGGTGACGCGGGGATCGTTCTTGGTCACGACCTTGGAGGCCGTCGGGTCCGCTTGATGGTGATACAGCGAGCGGAACTTGAAGACGTCGATGCGCTCGTTGTTGAAGCCGAATCTTTTCTGGCGGAACAGCACCGGACCCGGGCTGTCGAGTTTTATGGCAAGTGCGACCAGCGCCATCACCGGCAGCGCCAGCAACAGAATGAGGCCGCCGCCGACATGGTCGAACAGCCCCTTCATCACCAGGTCCCAGTCGGTGATCGGCGCCTCGAATACGTCGAGCATCGGCACCTTGCCCAGATACGAATAGGAGCGGGGACGGAAGCGCAGCTTGTTGGTGTGGGCGGAAAGCCGGATATCGACCGGCAGCACCCACAATTTCTTCAGCATTTCGAGAATCCGCGTCTCCGCCGAAATCGGCAGCGCGAACAGCACGAGGTCGACGCGGGTGCGGCGGGCGAATTCGACGATATCGTCGACCTTGCCGAGTTTCGGGCTCCCGGCGCAGGTTTCCAGCGCGCGGGCATCGTTGCGGTCATCGAACACGCCGAGAACATCTATGTCAGAGTCGTCCTGGACATTGAGCGCTTCGATCAGCTGTTCGCCGGTCTGGTCGGAGCCGACAATGATGGTGCGGCGGTCGAGCCGGCCCTCCCGCGCCCAGCCGCGCACCATCGCGCGCAGGAACAATCGCTCGCCGATCAAGCCGGCGAGGCCGACGCAGAAAAACGCCGAGAGCCAAAGCCGCGATACTTCGCCGCCAAGCTTGGCAAAGAACGAGGCGCCGATGAATAGCAAGAAGACAAACGCCCAGGACGATATCATCCGCGTCATCTGACGAAGCTGACCGCGAAACACCTGGACTTCGTAGATATCGGCGGCCTGGAAGCAGACCACGGCAGTCGCCGTCATGGCGATGATGGCCGCGACATATTCCCAATGGAAGCCGGAGAGCGTCACCACGTAACCCAGATAGAGCGCGATGCCGACGAAACTGAGCAGCACGAAATCGGCGAGGCGCACGGCGCCCGCGATCACGATTCCCGAATAGGCCCGGCGCACTTTCTGGTTGGTGACGGCAAGCGCTGCAGGCGACAGCCGCCGGCGCCGTTCGATGGGCGGACCATCCGTCGAGGAAGCCGCGGCATCTAACATGGATCGTGCGTTGATCGGTTCCACTGTACCCAAATCCGTATCCCGCGCAGGCAAATAGGAATGCGCGCATCGAGGCGGAATTCCCCGGCCTTCGGATTAGCGGACAAATCGGAAGAAACTGTTATCGTGGTAAAGAACGGTTAACGATCGGCAAACGCCTCGCCGTAGCCTGCCAAAACTCCCTCGACCATCGCCTTCTGCGAGAAATGCGTGAGCACTCTCTCGCGGAGCGATTTTGTACGCGCCAGCCCGGCGTCGGGATTGTCGAGCGCTGTCTCGATCGCGTCCGCCATCGCACCGGCGCTGTTGGGGGCGAACAGCCCGTCGGTGTGGGAGCCGAAAATCTCCGGGATGCCGCCGACATTGGCCGCCACCATCGGAATTCCCGCCGCGGCGGCCTCGATCACGACATAGGGCATCGAATCCCCGCGGGAGGGAACCACCAGCACCTTGCCTTTCGAGAACCCGTGGCGCGCCTTGACATGGCCGATGAAGCGCGCGGCCTGGCCAAGGCCGAGCCCTTGGATTTGCGCCTTGAGCGTTTCCAGTTCCTCGCCGTCGCCAGCGAGCGTCAGCGTGACGCGTTTGCCGTCGGCATGCAGCCGCGCGACCGCGTCGATCAGGAGGTCGGCGCCCTTGATGTGCCTGAACTCACCGACATAGACGATATCGGTGGCGTCGTCGGCTCGGGCGACGGGATCAAACTCCGCCGCGGTCACGCCATTGAAAACACAGCGCACCAGCCCGCTTGGCGTGCCGATGGTGCGCTGATAGGTGTCGCGGGCGAAGGCGCTTTCGAACAGGAACAGATCGGTCGAGTTCATCAGCGCGCGCTCGAGCCGGCTGTAGAGCGCGCCCTTCAGCGTCTCGAGCGGATAGTGCAACGAGCCGCCATGCGGCGTATAGACCCGGATAGAATTTTTTGAGCGCGGTTTCATGCGAGTGAAGGCGCCGGCTTTGGCGCCGTGTCCGTGCAGGACGTCCGGCTGCAACCGCCGGACCAGGCTCATGAAGCGGGCCCACACCAGAATGTCCGTCGGATAGGGTTCACGGTGAATGGCGATGCGATAAAGCCCAAGCTTCAGGCGGGGTGCGATTTCCTTGAGCGCAGCCTCGGCACGTGCGCCGCCGGTCAGGCTATCGGCGATGATGCCGATGTGATGGCCACGGTCGGCCTGTCCGTTGGCGAGGTCGAGGATGTGGCGGAAGATTCCGCCGACCGGCGCGCGCACCGCGTGCAGGATACGAAGCGGCCGATCTGCGATCACGGGCATGATCAGAACCAGCGTTCGCCGACGAGGATGGTATCGCCCGCGCGCATGCAGCCCAGCAGAACGAGCGCAGCGGACAGACAGAGGATACCGGCGCGCACGCCTCGCATCAGACAACCCAGGGGAAGTGTTGATTCCGATTAAGGACTTTCATGGTTAACAAAGCATGACCGTGTCGGCCAGAGCGCCCGATGCCACGGCACAAGTCCGCCGAATTAACCCAGCGGCAACCTTAATGGAGTGTAATCGCGCAAGGTTTGGTAGGGCTGCCGAGTCTTCCGGGAGTGTGCGATGGGTTTAGCGTTTTGGCGTACGGCGATGGGCAGGGCTCCCGTCGAGAGGGTCATCGCCAAGCCGGCGTCAGCTTCCCATAAGCCGGCCGCGGCGGCCTCCTCGGGCGATCTGGATTTGCACGCGCTCGGCCAGGCGCTGATGCGCAAGCGGGGCTGGATCATCGTTCCGACGGTCATCGCCTTGGTGCTCTCGCTCGCTGCCGTCAATCTGGTCACGCCGCGATATAAATCCGAAGTGCGCATCCTGATCGACGGGCGCGAGAACGTGTTCCTGCGGCCGAATGGCGAGCGCAATGATGAACGCACCGCGCTCGATGCCGAGGCCGTTACCAGCCAGGTCCAGCTATTGCTGTCGCGCGATCTCGCGCGCGACATCATCAAGAAGAACAAGCTCGCCGAGCGGCCCGAGTTCGATCCGGTGCTGCAGGGCCTTTCGCCGGTAAGATCGCTGCTGGCGCTGTTCGGCATCGGCCGCGATCCGTTCTCCCTGACCCCGGAAGAGCGCGTGCTGGAGGCGTATTTTGATCGCTTCACCGCCTATGCGGTCGATAAATCGCGCGTCATCGTCGTCGAATTCCAGTCCCGCGATCCGGATTTGGCCGCACGCGTCGCCAATTCGATCGCCGAAGGCTATCTGGTGCTGCAGCAGAATGCGCGGCAGGAGCAGGCCAAATCCGCGAGCCTTTGGCTTTCAGGCGAGATCGACAATCTGCGCAAGAAGGTTTCCGAGGCGGAATCCCGGGTTGAGGATTTTCGCTCGAAATCGAGCCTGTTCGTCGGCACCAACAACACCACGCTGTCGAACCAGCAGATGGGCGAACTGAACACCCAGCTCAACAACGCGCGCGCGCTGAGATCCGACGCCGAATCGAAAGCGCGGCTGATCCGCGAGATGCTCCAGAGCGGCAAGCCGATCGAGGCGTCGGAAGTGCTCAACTCCGAACTGATCCGCAGGCTCTCCGAACAGCGCGTCACGCTACGGGGCCAGCTTGCCGAGCAGTCCTCGACGCTGCTCGACAACCATCCGCGCATCAAGGAGCTGAAGGCGCAGCTGGCTAATCTCGACGGGCAAATTCGCGATGAAGCCAGCAAGATTTCCCGTTCGCTCGACAACGACGCGCGCATTGCCGGCAGCAGGGTCGAGGGCTTGAGTTCCAGCCTCGAGCAATTGAAGAAGCAGGCGACCTCAACCAACGGCCAGGACGTCCAGCTTCGCGCGCTGGAGCGGGAAGCCAAGGCCCAGCGCGACCTGCTGGAATCCTATCTCGCGAAATACCGCGAGGCCAACACCCGCGAGACCATCGACGCCGCGCCCTCGGACGGACGCATCATTTCCCGCGCCACCGTTTCCAACGAGCCGGCGTATCCGAAGAAGCTGCCGATCGTGCTGATCGCGACGCTGGCGACGTTGATGCTGACTTCAGGCTTGATCGCAACCGGCGAGTTGCTGCGCATGACCGCGCCGCGCGCCGCGGCGGCGATCGCGTCCTCGCTGGCTCCGGTGCGCGCGCCTGCTACGGCCACGGTCGCCGCCGCCGATCCCGCACCAGCGTTCGCAGAACCGCGCCCCGAGATCAGGCGGCAACCAGCCGTCGATATTCCGGCCGAGCTTGACGAAATCGAACAGCTCGCCGATGACTTGCGCGGCGCCGGCGAAGCGGCCCGCAAGGTCACGATCCTCGGCACGGCTTCGAGCGAGAGCATCACATTGACGGCGCTGACGCTGGCGCGCCTGATCGCGCGTCACGCGCGCGTCGTGGTGGTCGATCTGTCGGCGTCTTCGCCGGCGATGTCGGCCGTATCGGTCGATCAGGCAGCTCCGGGGCTCGCGGAATTGATGCTCGGCGAAGCTTCGTTTTCGGCAATCATCACCAGGGACCGGCTGTCGCGGGTTCATCTCGTCAACGCGGGTCGTCCGGGCTTTGACCGCGCCTTGTTGCAGTCACCGCGGCTCACGCTCGCGATCGATGCGCTGAAGCGCGTCTACGACCACGTGCTGCTCGACGCAGGCGCCGCTTCCGATCTGCCCGCGGAGCTCCTGACGGCGCAGGCCCGTGCCGTGGTGGTTCCGGACGCCTCGATGGCCCCTGATGCTCGCGCCGTGATGTGCGATCAGCTGAAGGCGGTTGGCTTTAGCGAGGTGACGATGCTGAGCAAGCCGGCGCAGCCGTCGGACGCGGTCGAACCGGGTCCACGGGTGGTGGCGGCCTGAGAGCGGCCATCGCTTCAGTGTGGGGAATCGCTTCATTCAGCGGTGCAGCGCGCCGCGCAGCTTTTGCGCCAAACCAAGCAGCGCCTGATTATGCTTGACCAGATACTTGGCGCGGTTGATGCCTGACATCGCCGATGCCGCGAGCTGACCGCGCGGGCTGAGCGGGATGAAACAATCGAAGATCGGCTCGTCGTCCTTGCAGAAGAACCGCTTGTAGTCGTCCGATCCTATTCCAAAATCGATGGCGCGATAGCCGCGCCCGGCATAGTGGTCGACGATGTCGCGCATCAGGATCAGTCCGGGGCTAAAGCGCGCATTGGCCGACATCGTGTAGGTGTTGAACATCATCGAAAACCGATGGCCGTCGGCGACGCCGGCAAAGATCGCTATCACTTCATCGTCGCACTCAAGCGCGTGGATGTCGATGATATGACCGCCGCCGGCAAGCTTTGCCATGCAGGCGGTACGAACAAATTCCTCGACGCCGGGGTCGGCGAACACATTGGGAAGTTTCTGCTCCGCCATCCGCCGTGGCTTCATCAGGAAGAACCAGTCGAGCAATCGTTTGATCTCGGCGTCGCTTGCGGCGGCACCGTAACGATAGCCCGGCAGCTTTTGCAGCTTGCGTTCCTTGGTCTTGAGCCGGCGGCGAAACGAGTTGCTGATCCGTGCCGTGGGCGGCGCGTCCGGCACCATCGCGAGCAGCGGGCAATCATTGGCCGATGCCTGGTGCGGCAGCGCGGCAAATGGGTTCGGCACATCCCGCCAGCGCAGCGGCTGCTGGGCAAGCGCCAGCACGTCGGCAGATGACCGCTCGCGGATCTCCGAGATCAGCGTCTCGAGATCGACGGCGGTTGCCTCGGTGGCAAAATTCCTGTCCCACAGCCCCATGTTGAAGGTTGAGTGCTTGCCGCCCATGAAGCAGGCGATGCGAATGCCGTATTCTCGGCCGAGCGCGAGCGGCAGCAGTAATAGCGGCCGGCGCTCGGCGTCGTAGGCGACGACGATGAAGGGCAACAGGCCCTCGCGCTCGCCGACCCGCCGTTGCCAGGGCTCGAGGAAATCGAAGCGCTGATAAGGCGTAGAGAAATGTTGCTGATCTTCCAGTCCGCGCCAGATCGCCTCGGCACGGCTCAGATCGTGGAGTATGTCAATGCTGGCGATGTGGCTTGGCTTCGACCAGGCTTTTGCTTCCGCCGTCCGGCTTTCGATCGCGGCAGCCATGGTCATTGCAAAACCTGTCCACAGGGAATTGTCTGCGTTTTTTGCCCTTGGCCGACCTTTGCAAAGAAATGTCAACAAAGAGTAATGACAATGCGGCCGGGGCGAGCCGGAAATCGCCGTATGTATTAAGAGGCGAGACGTTGCCATCCGACCACCCAATGTTGACGCGCTTGAGGCTCGAGCTCGCCTATTTCAGCGGCGTTCCCTGGCTAAGGGGACGGAGAGCCGGCGGCGCCGGTGTGGTACTGCGGTTCGAGCGCGTGCGTCGGCGGAGACCAGCGCGGTTTCAGCCGCTCGAGTCTCACGAAATCACACCCGAATTTCTTGATCGAACGATCCGGGCGCTGAAGCGCTGGAAATACGACATCGTCTCAATGGACGAGGCTTGCCGGAGAGCCGTGACGCTGGCGCAGCGGAGGCGATTTGTCTGCCTGACGTTCGACGGCGCCTACAAGGACGTGATGAGTTCGGCCTATCCGGTACTGTCGCGACACGGCATTCCCTCCACCGTGTTTGTGCCGACCGCATTCCCGGACGGGCTCGGCGAGGCGTGGTGGCTGGCTCTGGAAGCGGTGATCGCGCGCGAAAATCGCCTCAGCCTGGTGATGGATCGGAACGAGCGGCGTTTCGATATTGCGACGCCTTCCGAGAAATATCAGCTCTATGATTTCCTTGCCGGCTGGATGCGTACGCTCGCTCCGGCGGATCTCTCGACGGCGATCAAGGATCTCTGCTCGCGATATTCGGTCGATCTCGCAGGCTTGACGCGCGACACCTCGATGAGCTGGGACGATCTGACGACGCTCGCGGCCGACCCGCTGGTGACGTTCGGAAGCGCGACCGTGAATTATCCGGTGCTGTCGAATTTGAAAAACGCGGTGGCATTGCGGGAGATAACGATGGGCAAGGCGGTCGCGGAAGCCGCGTTCCACCGCGACGTCAGGCATTTCGCCTATCCGTTCGGCGATCGCGCGGCGTTTCAAAGGCTGCATGTCCTGATGGCCACGGAGGCCGGTTTCACCAGCGCGGCGTCGGCAATACCGGGTATCGTGCAAGCGGAAGGCCGAACCAATCTGCACGCGCTTCCGCGCATCGCCTGGGACGGACGGCAGCGCTCGCTGCGCGTCATGCGCGTGGTGCTTTCCGGCTTTACATTTCCGCCGGTACAGCCGACCCGTACCAGTCCGGCTAGGCGTCAGGACGCGCCATCCAGCTGACGATCGGCATCGCCGGCAGCACCCATCCGATCCCGGCCACGACATAGAAGATCGCCTGCAGCAGGCCGGAATTCGCAAGCCAGGGCGTCTGCGCCACCGTCATTCCCAGCAGCGACCACACCACCACCAGCAACAACAGGAAAATGGTTCCGAAGAATTTGCGGGTGCGTATGGTCATGACAGAAATGTGCGGCTCGCTCTCGGTTGCGCGGCTTGCGCGCGGGAAGGGGCGGACTATAAGGTGTGCACAAATTCAATCAAGCGCAGCCTCGATGACCGCTGTTCCCTTACGACATGCCCCTGACAACCGCGCCGTCCGCTGGTGGCTGGTGACGATCGTGGTCCTGATCGCGATCATGGCGCTGGTCGGCGCCGCGACGCGTCTCACCGAATCCGGTCTTTCGATTGTCGAGTGGAAGCCGGTTAGTGGCGCACTGCCGCCGCTCAATGCTGCGCAATGGCACGACGCGTTCGAGGCTTACAAGGCGATCCCGCAATACCGCGAGCTCAACGCCGGCATGACGCTCGGCGAGTTCAAGACGATCTTCTGGTGGGAATGGACCCACCGGCTGCTCGGGCGGGCGATCGGGGTTGCGTTTCTGCTGCCATTTCTCTGGTTTCTCTGGCGCGGAGTTTTGAGCGCGGATCTCAGACTCCGCTTGTGGCTGATCTTTGGTCTCGGCGCGCTGCAAGGCGTGGTCGGCTGGTGGATGGTGGCATCGGGGCTTTCGGAGCGCGTCGAGGTTTCGCACTATCGGCTTGCCACCCATCTGATGCTGGCGCTTTTGATTTTCGCAGGCATTGTCTGGACGCTGCGGCGATTGACGGACCGCTCTCCAACAAGCGCATCCTTGCGGTTGAAAATCACCGGTGTGGCTCTCTTGGTGCTGACCTTCGTGCAGATTTATTTCGGTGCGCTGCTGGCAGGCCTGCGCGCCGGACGCGTCTACAATACCTGGCCCGAGATCGACGGGGCGTTGATTCCATCCGCTGGCCGCCTGTTCTTCGATGAGCCGTGGTGGCGCAATCTGTTCGACAACACGCTCACCGTGCAGTTTGAGCATCGCATGGTCGCCTATGCATTATTTGTGCTCGCAATCCTTCATGCGATCGACGCGGTGCGCTCGCGCGCCGGGGCCGCGGCCAGCGGAGCGTTGTGGCTGGCGTCGGCGGTGACGCTGCAGGCGGTTTTGGGCATTCTGACGCTGCTCAATCAGGTTCCTATCGCCCTCGGTTTGGCACATCAGGCCGTTGCGATGTCGGTCCTGACGCTTGCGATCTTTCAGGCCGAACGATTGGCCGCGCGGCAGGTCGATCCCGAGCATGTCGGCGTGCGGCTGGCAGCCGCGCGTTAGCAATAGCCGTAGACACCGCAGGCGTAGGGCAGGCGATCCCAGTAATTGACATACGGCCCGCCATCGTAGGGGCCTTCATATTCGTAGCTGTAACGCGATCCATAATAACCGGGCAGCGTTGATGCTCCCGGGAGCAGCGGCGTGCCGAACCATGGGGCGACGTATGGCACGCCAACGTAAGCCGGCGTGAACAGCGCCTCCTCATGGGCGTAGTATCGGCGGGGATAAGGATACGGCGCTTCGTACGAAATGGTCGTTCTGAAATTGTAGTGCGGCCGCGGAAGTCCCGGGGGCAAGATCACCGTTGTTCGGTGCCAGCCGCGACGGATGAGCGTGCGGTCTGCAGCCACCGCTGACCCGGTGACCGCTACCGCGACGAGCAAAGCAATCGCAAAGCGCAACATCGGCTGCTCCGAAGGATGGTTGCTTACGCGACCAGCGCCTGCTCCAGATCGGCGATCAAATCTTCCTTGTCCTCGATGCCGATCGACAGCCGCACCACGTCGGGGCCGGCGCCCGACTTGATCTTGGCGGCATCGTCGAGCTGGCTGTGGGTTGTGGAGGCCGGGTGAATCACGAGCGAGCGGGTGTCGCCGACATTGGCGAGATGCGAAAACAGCTTCAGGTTCGACACCAGATTAACGCCGGCCTCGTAGCCGCCCTTGAGGCTGAAGGTGAACACGGCGCCGGCGCCCTTCGGCGCATATTTNCGCGCGAGNTTGTTGTANTTNTCNCCCGACAANNCCGGCGTAATTNACCGANGCCACCGCNNCATGGCCNGANAGNAATTCCGCGACCGCTTTGGCGTTCTCGCAATGCTTTTGCATGCGCAGCGGCAGCGTTTCGATGCCGGTGAGAATCATAAACGCGTTGAACGGCGATAGCGCTGGGCCGAGATCGCGCAGGCCCAGCACGCGGCAGGCGATCGCAAAGGCAAAATTGCCAAACGTCTCCTGAATCCTGATGCCGTGATATTCGGGGCGCGGCTCGCTCAGCATCGGATATTTGTTGTCCTTCGACCAGTCGAAGGTGCCGGCATCGACAATGATGCCGCCCAGCGAGTTGCCGTGGCCGCCGAGAAATTTCGTCAGCGAGTGCACGACAATATCGGCGCCATGGTCGATCGGGCGAATCAAATACGGCGTCGCCAGCGTGTTATCGACGATCAGCGGCACGCCGGCATTGTGTGCGATCGCCGAGACCGCTTCGATGTCGGTGACGCTGCCGGAAGGATTTGCAATCGACTCGATGAAGATCGCCTTGGTGCGCGGCGTGACCGCGCGCTCGAAACTGCCGATGTCGTCAGGGTCGGCCCACGCCACGTTCCAGCCAAAGCTTTTAAACGCATGGGTGAATTGATTGATCGAGCCGCCATAGAGCTTGCGCGCCGCGATCAGCTCGTCGCCGGGCATCATCAATTGCTGCAGCACCACGACCTGGGCTGCATGTCCTGAGGCGACGGCAAGACCCGCGGTGCCGCCCTCGAGCGCCGCGACGCGTTCCTCCAGCACGGCGTTGGTCGGATTGCCGATGCGGGTATAGATGTTTCCGAACGCCTGCAGCCCGAACAGCGACGCGGCGTGGTCGGCATCGTTGAATACGAATGAGGTGGTCTGATAGATCGGCGTCGCGCGCGCGCCGGTGGTGGGATCGGGTTGCGCGCCGGCATGCACGGCGAGGGTCGAGAATCCCGGAAGACGATCGGTCATTCGTTATGTCCTGTTTTGTAAAAATCGCGCGGGCCGCCATGCTGATGTCGGCGGCGTCCGCAGTCAAGGCGGCGAGAGGTGTCAGCCGCTGTTCGCAATGCTCGTGCTTTGTTCGGCCACGTTGTCGAAAAATTTGTCTCGCAATTGCGTCATGAAGGATCGCTCTTGTTTTTCGCAGCGCGATCGGAGGCGGCCGTGTCGCCGCCGCTGACGCTCATCCGGTTCAACGAAAGCCGCATGCCCTGCGTCGGCACCGGCGCGCGTTTCGAGCTGAGCGTGCGCGAATTGACGCCCATCCACGAAATCTCGGAGGACAGCCGCCCATATTCGATCTTCGGGCAGCGATTCATGACCACCTTGAGACCGGCGGCTTCGGCCTTGGCTGCGGCTAAATCGTCGCGCGCGCCGAGCTGCATCCAGATCACTTTTGGTAGCGGTGTCAGCTTCAGCGCTTCCTCGACCACCGGCATGATGTGGCTCGAATTCCGGAAGATGTCGATCATGTCGATGGGCCGGCCGATATCCGAGAGCGAAGCGACAAAAGGCTTGCCGAGCAGGCTCTTGCCGACATGGCCGGGATTGACCGGGATCATGTCGTAGCCGCGCTGCGCCAGATATTTGAAGGCAAAATAGCTCGGCCGCACATTGACCGGAGAGGCGCCGACCATCGCGATCGATTTTACCCCGTTGAGAATTGCGCGGATGTAATTGTCGGCGTAGCTGTCATGGTTCATTTGCGAATTTTCCAATACGTCATTGCGAGGAGCGAACGACGAAGCAATCCACTTTTGTCGTGGCTGTGGATTGCTTCGCGGAGCTTATCATCGGGCGGCGCTTCGCGCCGACCTGTTGGCTCGCAATGACGACAATTACTTGTCCTGCCATTTCGGCTCGCGTTTCTCGATGAAGGCGCCGATGCCTTCCTCGGCGTCGCGCGCCATCATGTTCTCGGTCATCACTTCCGCAGCGTAGCGATAGGCCTCTGCGAGGCTCATCTCGGCCTGGCGATAAAACGCCTCCTTGCCGAGTTTTACCGTATAGGCGGATTTCACCGCGACCTTTTGCGCGAGCGCAATCGCGGCATCGCGTTCGGTGCCGGCCGCGACAACGCGGTTGACGAGGCCGATCGCCTGCGCCGTTGTGGCCGAAACCGGCTCCCCGGTGAGCAGCATTTCCATGGCCTGCTTGCGCGGCACATTGCGCGACAGCGCCACCATCGGTGTCGAACAGAACAATCCGATGTCGACCCCGGGCGTGGCAAAACTTGCGGCCTCCGACGCCACCGCAAGATCGCAACTTGCCACCAATTGGCACCCGGCGGCGGTGGCGATGCCCTGGACGGCCGCCACCACCGGTTTCGGCAGATGCACGATCGCCTGCATCATCGTGCTACAGGCATTCATGATTTGCGCGAAATAAGCGCGGCCGCGATCGGCGTCGGTGCGGCGGGCGGTGAGTTCCTTCATGTCGTGACCGGCGGAGAATGCTGGGCCGTTGGCCGCAATCACCACCGCGCGTACTTTTGTGTCGTTGCGAATTTCGTTCAGCGCCGCATGCAGTTCGGCAATCAGGCCCTCCGAGAGGCTGTTGCGGGCGTGCGGCCGATTGAGCGTGAGCACGGCGATGCTGCCGAGCGTCTCGCGGAGCAGGATCGTCGAATGCGGCATGGCGGCGCGTGCGGTTTGGCTCATGATCGAAATATCCACTTGGGCAAGTTCATCATCCTAATGTAACAAGCACCGCGAGGCGAGGGCAGGTGAGAGCGACATGGCAATTGCGAAAATGACCGTGGCCGAGCTGGAGAGGTTTCTCCATGACGTGTTTCCGCAAGCCTTTAGCGGCGATGATATCACCATCGAAAGCGCCGATGGTGCCTGCTGCCTGCTGCGTCAGCGCTATAGCGACCAGATGCTGCGTCCGGGTGGCACCGTGTCGGGACCGACGCTGATGGCGCTGGCGGATTTCGCGATGTATGTGGTGCTGCTGTCGGCAATTGGCCCGGTTGGCCTCGCCGTGACGACCAATCTCAACATCAATTTTCTGCGCAAGGGCGCGCCCGGGCAGGATGTGCTTGCGGCGGCGAGGCTGTTGAAACTCGGCAAACGGCTCGCGGTCGGCGAGGTCAACCTGTTGTCGGGGACTTCGCCCGATCCAATCGCCCATGTGACATCGACCTATTCCATTCCAAATACTTGATGTTTTGTGAGGTAAGATAGCACCATATTTATAAGCCATTGTTCTTGCTAATGTAATTACCATCGTCGGGTATTGACGCGCGCCGCCGACCTCTTTAGAAAGCCGCGCAGTTCGGCGCTCCTCGTGCGCCTTTTCCCCCTTTCACGGATTTCCTCACATGAAAACGTTTTCGGCAAAGCCTGCCGAGGTGGTGAAGAAGTGGGTGTTGATCGACGCCAAAGGTCTGGTGGTCGGCCGGCTCGCCACCCTGGTCGCGATGCGCCTTCGCGGCAAACACCTCCCGACCTATACGCCGCATGTCGATTGCGGCGACCACGTCATCATCATCAATGCCGCGCACGCCGTGCTCACCGGGCGCAAGCGTGAGAACAAGGTCTACTACAACCACACCGGCTTCATCGGCGGCATCAAGGAACGCACCGCGAAGTCGATCCTCGAGGGCCGCTTTCCCGAGCGTGTGGTTGAGAAGGCCATCGAGCGCATGATTCCACGCGGACCGCTGGGCCGTGTGCAGCTCGGAAACTTGCGGGTATATCCCGGCCCCGAGCATCCGCACGAGGCTCAGCAACCCGAGAAGATCGACATTGCTTCAATGAATCGCAAGAACATGAGGGCCGCATAAGATGTCCGACACCATGCAGTCTCTCGATCAGTTGTCGCAGCTGAAGCCGGCCGCCCCGGAAGCGCCGAAATACGTCAAGAAGCTCGACAAATACGGTCGTGCCTATGCCACCGGCAAGCGCAAGGACGCGGTCGCCCGCGTCTGGATCAAGCCCGGTGCCGGCAAGATCGTCGTCAACACCCGCGAAGTCGAAATCTATTTCGCCCGTCCGGTGTTGCGGATGATGATCCAGCAGCCGCTGGTCGCAGCCGCTCGCGCCGGCCAGTACGACGTCATTTGCACGGTCGCCGGCGGCGGTCTGTCGGGCCAGGCAGGTGCGGTGCGTCACGGCATCTCGAAGGCGCTGACTTATTTCGAGCCGGATCTGCGAAGCCTGTTGAAAAAGGGCGGCTTCCTCACCCGTGACTCGCGCGTGGTCGAGCGCAAAAAGTACGGCCGCGCCAAGGCGCGCAAGTCGTTCCAGTTCTCGAAGCGCTAATTGCTTCGCTAAAATTTGCCGCCAATACGGCGGATCGGAAAGCCAAAAGGGCGCTGATAGGCGCCCTTTTTTGCGACGCATTTGACAATGAATTAACACCGTTTTTCCTGAAAACTTGCGTATCCGCGCAAACGGATTGCCAACGCGAGGTTCCCTAGAGTGCAGCAGTGGTAACGGCGCGCGGTCATATTTCAAGGACGCGCCGACCCGCTGCATCACAATCGCTGGGTGGCCCATGTTGCTCGACACCTCTACGCTTTATCTCGTTGCCACGATGGTCGCGGCAATGCTCGGAGCCATGCTGCTGTTTTTTGGCAGGCAGGAGAATATCCCGGCGTTGCAATGGTGGGGAACCGCCTATCTCCTCGGCGCCGCGTCGGTCGCGCTGTGGACGCTTGCTGCCGACACGCTCGGCCCGCTGCTTTCGCTGGCGCTCAACGCCGTCGGCTTTATCGCCTGCGGCATGGTCTGGAACGCCTCGCGCGTATTCCATGGTCGCAAGCCAACCCTGCCGGGACTGGTTTTTGGTGCGATCGCCTGGATCGCCGCCGCAAAACTGTTGCCGGCTGATGCCGCCGCACTGCGTCTGACGATCGGCGCGGGCATTGTTGCCGCTTATGCGGCGTTGACCGCTACCGAATTGTGGACCGAGCGGCGCAGAACGATGCAATCGCGCTGGCCGGCGATTGCGGTGCCGGTGCTGCACGGCTTCGTGCTGATGCTGCCGATCGTGCTTGGCAGCCTGCTGCATCCGCGTGGCGAAACGTTCTCCAACAGCATCTGGGTCACGGTTTTCGCGATCGAGCTTGTGCTCTATGCGGTCGGTACCGTGTTCGTCATCTTCATGCTGGTGTCCGAGCGCACCGTCACCGCGCACAAGAACGCGGCGTCGATGGATCCCTTGACCGGCATGTTCAATCGCCGCGGCTTTGCGGAAGCCACCTCGCGGGTGATCGAGCGCGAAGCCAATGGCGGCCGTCCGGTGACGGTGATGATCTTCGACATCGACCATTTCAAATCGATCAACGACCGCTTCGGCCATCCGGCGGGCGACGAGATTCTCAAACTGTTCGCCGCCGTCGTGGTCAACTCGTTGCGCATCAGCGACCTCTCGGGGCGCATCGGTGGCGAGGAATTCGCCGCTCTGCTGCCCTGTTCGCTGGAGGAAGCCGTGATCGTGGCCGAGCGGGTGCGCGAGGCCTTCGAGGGTTCGGGAATTGTTGATGACACCGGAGCGGTTGCTACCACCGTCAGCATCGGGGTC
>JGI12635J15846_10001376_pt1 | contig 21266 bp, 14 predicted proteins | sample BlaSpr_A8_OM2_M2_FD_15846 | JGI IMG/M metagenome (IMG submission 15846) | reverse complement strand
AAGGCCTCAAAGCGTCGCGCGACGTCGGTTCGCGTTTCATCCTGTTCGGCCTGAATCGAACGATTCGGGAAGTTCTGCAGCTCTCCAAGTTGGTGAAAATTTTTGAGATTTACGATAACGAAGAGCAGTCCTTGGCGCCCTGAGTCTGCCAAACCCACAAACCGAGGAAGCCCGACGAGAGCACTGTGGAACTGACAACGCAAATTGGGGAATCGGTTACCGACGGGCTTGCGTATCTGGGAGCGCTGACCACGCTTGGCGGCCGCGCCGCGTATTTCACATTCGTCGCTCCCTTCAGGGGCAAACCGCTGCGCTTGCAGCGCGCCGTTTCACAGGCCATGCAGACCGGCGTTGGAGCGCTCCCCATTCTTTCCCTGATCACGTTCTTCATCGGGTTGATTCTGGCGCTGCAAAGCGCTTACGAGCTGCGCAAGTTCGGCGCCTTGAACTTCGTTGCCAGTGCTGTGGCGATTTCCATGACGCGGGAACTTGGGCCGCTGATTACCGCGATCGTGGTTATAGGACGGTCCGGTTCGGCGTTCGCCGCGGAAATCGGCACCATGAAGGTCACGGAAGAAATCGACGCGCTGGAGACCATGGCGATCGATCCGATTCATTTCCTGGTTACCCCGAAATTCATCGCCATGATCGTGATGCTGCCTTGCCTGACGATCTGGGCAAACTCCATGGGGATTCTCGGCGGAGCTCTCTTTGGCGTGGCGCAAGCGGATTTCACATTGATGCGTTATATTCAGTCGTCTTTGGACGCGCTCTTTCTGCGCGACATCACGACGGGTTTAATCAAGAGCGTTATGTTTGGCATAACGATCACGGCCGTGGGATGCCACGAAGGGCTCTCCACGGGTGCAGGCGCGGAGCAGGTCGGCCGATCCACCACGCGCGCGGTAGTGGTTTCCATATTTTTGGTGATTCTGGTGGACCTCGTCTTTACCGCGCTCTTTTTCTTCATGAGTGAAAGGTAGGCTTTGGAATATCGCCATGGAGCAGACCAACAGCGCGGCGACACAGTCTGAGGCGATGATCTCTTTGCGGAATCTTCGCGTCAGTTACGGTGAACGCGAAATTCTCCACGGCATCGGTTTTGACGTGATGCGCGGGGAGACCCTGGTGATTATGGGTGGGTCCGGTTCCGGCAAGAGCACGCTTCTGCGCACGCTGGTGGGCCTGGAACGGCCGAGTTCCGGGGAGATCTGGCTCAAAGGAAAAAATATCGCGACGATTTCATCCGATGAAATGGACGAAATTCGGAAGAAAATCGGAATGTCCTTTCAGGGCGGAGCGCTTTTTGGCTCGATGACGGTCGGAGAAAACGTGGCCCTGCCGCTGCGCGAGCACACCAAGCTGGAAGATTCGACCATCGAAATCATCCTGCGGTTGAAACTGGACCAGGTGGGTCTGACCGGATTCGAAAACTACATGCCGGCGCAATTAAGCGGCGGCATGAAGAAGCGTGCCGCGGTGGCGCGTGCGCTGGCCATGGATCCGGAAATTCTTTTTTTCGATGAGCCCTCCGCGGGACTGGATCCTATTATTGCAGCCGGTGTGGATCAGCTCATTCTCGAACTCAAACAGGCATTTCACATGACCATCGTCGTGGTCACCCACGAACTGGCCAGCGCTTTCCTGATCGCTGACCGTATGGTTTTAATTGACAAGGGCAACGTGGTCGCCATCGGGTCCAAAGAAGAAATGCGATCGAGCACGCACCCGCGCGTGCGGCAATTCCTCGACCGCATTCCCGAGCCGGAAGTTTCTCAGGAACTTGACTATCTACAATTGCTGACGGAAGAGCACCGCCACCCGGGCCGCTGAAGGGCGGGGAAGAGAGGGACGTGATGGAATCGAAACGCGAACAAGCCTTGGTGGGATTGTTTGTGCTGATCGCCGGCGCCGTGCTGGTGGCCACGGTTTTTGTCCTCACCGGTGCGTTTGGCGGCACGGCCGCGACGTACCGCGCCTACTTTCCGTTTGCCGGCGGACTGGAACCCGGTGCGACGGTCCGCTATGCGGGCGGACCGAAAGTCGGCCGCGTCGAGAAATTGCAGTTGGACCCGAAAGATTCTTCGCGCATAGAAATAACCTTCAGCGTGAAATCAGGTTTGCCTGTCAAGACGGATAGCCATGTGAAGATCATGAGCTTGAGCCCGCTGGGGGACAATCATTTGGAAATTGTTCCGGGAAGCGAAAAAGCCGCGCTTGCCGCGACGGGAACGATCCTCCCGTCCGACCCCTACGTGGACTTCAATGCGCTCACGGCAAGGATCAACGACCTTGCGCCCCAGGCGCAGCAACTCCTTGAGACGCTCAACGATCGTGCGAGCGAGGTGCAAGTGACGCTGGCTCGCGTGAACGATCTTCTGAACGATACCAATCGAGCGAACTTGGCAGGGACGCTGGCCGAAACCCGCGGGATGATTGCGGAAAACCGTGGCTCGGTGAAGGCAACGGTACAGAACCTGAATTCCGCCAGCCAAAAACTGGAGCCGTTGCTCCAGGATCTGCGAAAAACTTCGGCGCAGGCCAATGAGACGCTGAATCACGTCGATTCTTTGATCGGAGAGAATCGCGCAGACATTCGCCAAGCCGTGATCGAGTTGCGCCAGTCGTTGGCAACGGTGACGGATCTAACCGGGCGTCTGGACCAGACGCTCGACGTTAACTCCGAAAACATCGATGAGTTGCTCGAAAACCTGCGCCACGTGAGCCAGAACCTGAAAGAATTCACGAACACGATCAAGACCAGGCCTTACACGCTCATTCGGTCGAATAACCCACGCGATCACAAAGCGGGAGAGCGGCAATGAACCGAGCGCGAGGTGAATTGGAAGTGCGGCATTTGGAAAGAGTCCCAACGGGACGTGAAGAAGCGGCTCGTGGAGCGGCAAGAAGAGCCGTATTCATAGGCGCTGCACTGATGATTGGATTGTTCAGCGGCTGTCGCGCCGCGCGGCCAAGCAGATATTACCAGCTTACGGTCCCATCAGATGCGGGTGCGGTCGAAAAAGCGGACGCGGTTCCCGTGACGCTACTCTTGGGCCAACTGATGACCTCACATCTGTATCGCGAGGATCGCATCGTCTACGGCAACGGTGCCGAGCAATTGGGCACCTACGAATATCAGCGTTGGGCTGAACCTCCCACGGAAATGATCCAGGAAGTCCTGCTGCGAGAGCTGCGGTCATCAGGGCGCTATCGAGCTGTCCACTACCGCCGCAGCAATATGAAGGGAGACTTTGCGCTTCGCGGAAACCTCTATGATTTCAAGGAGGTCGATGGAGGTCAAATGTCAGCGCGAGTTACGTTGGAATTCGAAATGCGCGACCTGAAGAGTGGTGCGACCGTTTGGACTTATTATTACAGCCACGACGAACCGGCGAGTGAAAAAGGTGTGCCGGCCCTAGTCACGGCATTGGACAAGAATGTCCAGCGTGGCGTGAAAGAAGTTGTGGAAAGTCTGGACCAGTACTTCGCGTCCCATCCCGTCAAATAGCACTGAGCACGCCGCAAATTGCAGTGCTGCTTCTCAGGCCGCGCCGCTAGGTCACGCGCCGAAGCGTCAGCAACGTTATATCGTCTTCCAACTCGCCTTCCTGGCCGCGGTAATGTTGCACGCCTTCGAGTAGTGCCCGAGAAAAATCCTGGAGCACGATCGGCTGAGGCAATCTGCTCAATGTTTTTTCCGCAAGTCCCAAAAAGCCCGTTGCAGTGAGTTGCTCCCCCACTGCCGAGCGAACTTCGGTTGCACCATCTGAGAAGGCCAGAATCATGTCGCCGTGGTTCAGCCGTACGCTCTGCTGGCTGTAGGTTTCACCTGTGATGTATCCCAGCGGGAAGCCCTCCAGCCCTTCCCCAAGTTCCAGGAATCGCCGCTCGCGCTCCCGCCAGAGAAGCATCCGCGGGTGCGCCGCATAGGCAAAATTAAATTCGCCGCTTGTTCCGTCGAAGGTTCCCGTGACGACTGTCGTCAGCCGCAAAGGACCATCCGTTTTTTCGTTCGAAAGCGTAAAGGCGTCATTCAGCGCCGCCAGCAACCCCGCCGTGTCTCGAATGTCTTGATATTTATGCAGAAGGTGATGGACGTGCCGGGCCACGCTGCTGGCGGTGTAGCCGTGGCCGACGCAATCCGCGAGAACCACGCGGGCGGTATTATCGCTGCAGGAGAACACCGCGGAAAGATCGCCACCTTTGTCTCCGCCGGAGGGCAAGGCGATGACATCACTTTCTAGTCCTGCCAGGTCCAGAGAGCGGTGCGCCCTCTCATTGCCGGCCCACAGTTCCATGCAGCCGAAGGGCCGCATTACGGTTCTCGTGCAATCAAATTGTTCGGGTTCGAACTTCTTGAATATCATGCCTATTTCGATGCTTTACGGGCTTTTTTTGGTTCACTATTTGTCGATGAGCCAGGACCTTGCATCTCTATCCGCGCGAGTGATTCAACCCGGCAGGAACGCAGGACTGGAGCCACGCTCCGCCGGCAAGTATCTCACTTTTCCTGGCACCTGCCGTATGATGCTGGCATGCGGTTACTGCTTGTCGAAGACGATCCGCGTATCGCGCGATTCGTGGCCAAGGGCCTGCGCGAACAAGCGTACGCCGTTGATGTTGCCAATACCGGCGATGATGCGCTTTACCAGGCAGCGATCAATACTTACGACCTTGTGATCCTCGATGTGATGATTCCGGGCCGCAACGGTTTTGAAGTTTGCCGCGAGCTGCGCAAGTCCGGCCAGCGCATGCCTATTCTTATGCTGACCGCGCGCGATGCCGTCGAGGACCGCATCACCGGCCTCGATCACGGTGCTGACGATTACCTCACCAAGCCGTTCGAATTTCGCGAGTTGCTCGCGCGTCTTCGTGCCTTGCTGCGCCGCTCCGGGGAGCTCCGCCCCGCCAAAATTGCCGTCGCCGACCTCGTCCTGGATACTGCGGCGCAAAGCGTTTCCAGGGCGGGCCGCAATGTGACGCTTACCGCCAAAGAGTATGCGCTGCTCGAATATCTTGCGCGCAACGCCGGCCGCGTTGTGGGACGGGCGGAAATCGCGGAACACGTGTGGGATGAATCGTTCGATCCCTTCTCGAATCTGATCGAAGTTTACGTCAATCGCGTGCGCCGGAAAATTGACGCGGATTCCAGCAAGCCCTTGCTGCATACTCGCCGTGGCGCCGGCTACTTCTTTGGCCCTCTGATCGATTCGGAAGCAGCAGACGCGGCGGACGAAAGTGTTTCGCCACGGCACCGCGCTAAGACGGCTTCTTCCGTCCGGAAGAACCATGCTTGATTCGGTTCGCTTCCGGCTCACGCTCTGGTACACGGCAGTATTGGCGCTCGTTCTGATAGTTCTCTCGGTGATTACTTATTTTATTTTCTGGCGGAGCACCCTCCAGCGCACCGACGTAAATCTCTCCGAACTCTCCGAAGCGTTTCTTACCACTCTCGATGCGGAAGTGAAAGATCAGAGCGGCCCGGATTCCCTCAAACTCGCCGGTCAGGTGGCCATCACCGAACATCGCTTTCGCGATCATGTGTTCGCGATCTTTGATGAGTCGGGGAGAATCGTCGTCAGCTCCCAGGACGTTCCGCCCGCAGCCGCGGCGACAGGCTCCCCCGTTGCCGGAGCTTTGCCCTCGCCTTCGTTTCAGCGTTTTCTCGAGGCCTCATCTCGCACCGAACACCTTTTCGGCAACGTCAAGGGAGGCGAAGATGGCTACCGGGGATTTGCGCGGCATTTTTCCTCCGATGGGAAAACGTATATTCTCGTCATCCTGCAATCGCTTCACCCGCAGGAAGAGATGCTCGAGGAAGTCACCTCAACGTTTGCATGGGTCATCCCGATCGCCATTGTACTTGCCAGCGTTGGTGGTTACTTTCTCGCGCGCAAGAGCCTCGCCCCCGTCGTGGCGATGAGCCGCCAGGCCGGGCGGATCGGTGCTGCCAATTTACACGAGCGCTTGGCGGTGCAGAATGACAGGGACGAACTGGGACAGCTGGCGCGCTCGTTCAACAGCCTTCTCGACCGTCTCAGCCAATCTTTCGAACGCCAGCAGCGCTTCATGGCCGATGCGTCGCACGAATTGCGGACACCGGTTGCGATTTTGCGCGGCGAAGCGGAGGTCGCTCTTTCGCAACAGTCACGTTCGCCGGAGGAATACCGGGAATCGCTGGGAGTGCTTCACCAGGAGGCCGAGCGGCTCACCCACATCGTCGACGATCTCTTCACGCTTACGCGCGCGGACGCTGGCCAATATCCGCTCCAGCCTCGCGATTTTTATCTCGATGAACTTGTCGCCGAATGTGTGCATTCAGCGCGGACTCTGGCGCTCGCAAAAAAGATTTCTCTGAATTTCGAGGAGGCCTCCGAATCTCCCATCCATGCCGACGAATCCCTGCTGCGCCGGATGATCCTCAATCTGCTGGATAACGCGATTAAGTACACCGCGGAGGGCGGACGCGTCACCGTGACCTGCAGTCGCGCTGGGGAAGAATACGCTTTGAGCATCATGGATACTGGAGGAGGGATCCCCGCAGATCTGCAGCCACGCATTTTCGAGCGCTTTTTCCGTGCTGACAAAGCCCGTTCCCGGGCGGAGAATGATGGAGGCGGAGCTGGGCTGGGCCTGTCCATTTCCCGCTGGATCGCCGAGGCCCATCACGGCAGTTTAGAGCTGGCGCGCTCTGACTCGATTGGAAGCACCTTCACCGCTTATCTTCCTGCGGCGCCGTCCCTTTCTGCATCTAGCGATTAATCCTATGTTTATCTTCGCTTCGTTACGTTAGATTCTTCCTTGCCGCGTACCTGTATTCGCCCGGCCCAGGAGTCGAGATTCATGAAATCGCATGGCATTCGAGTGCTGTCGTGGACGCCCGCTGCTGCCGTTTTGTTGTCCTGCGCAGGGATTGCCGCGGCGCAGGAAACGCCTCCTCCCGCGAATCCTGCGCCCACAAAAGCAGCACAGCAAGGAACTCCTGCTACGTCGCCGGCGCTCCGCCTGACGCTACAGGACGCCTTGGCGCGCGCCAGAAAAAATAGTACCCAATTTCAGTCGGCACTGACCGATGCAGGGCTTGCCCGCGAGGACAAGATCCAGGCGCGCGACGCATTGCTCCCCGCCGTGAACTCCAATACGCAGGCCCTCTACACGGAAAGCAATGGGCCGGGCAACGGCGTGCGCTACATCGCCAACAATTCCGTGCATGAATACATCAGCCAGGGCAACGTGCATCAAACCCTGGACCTCGTGAGTATCTCGAGTTTTCGCCGCGCCTCGGCGGCCGCTGCCGTCGCGCGCGCGAAAGCGGAAATCGCTTCTCGCGGCCTGGTTGTAACCGTTGTTCAGAGCTATTACGCCGTCGCTGCGGCGCAGCAGAAGCTTCAATCCGCGCAAAAAGCGGCCGACGAAGGCGACCGCTTTTTCAATCTTACGCAGGACCTGGAGCACGGCGGGGAAGTGGCGCATTCCGACGTCATCAAGGCCGAATTACAGATGCAGGAGCGCCGTCGTCAATTGCTGGAAGCCCAACTCGGGTTCCTAAACAGCCGGCTCGATCTGGCCGTTTTGATTTTCCCGGATTTCAACGACAACTACGAGGTCGCCGACGATCTCCATTCCGCGGTGCCCTTGCCCGGGCTCGCGGATGTTCAGCAGCAGGCTGCCCAGGATAATCCCGATCTTCGCGCGGCGCTCGCCGCGGTCCGCGAAGCCGGCTCCGGCGTCACTGGCGCGCGCGCCGGCTACTTGCCTTCGCTGGCGCTCGATTACTGGTACGGGATCGACGCCCCACGATTTGCTGCAAATTCTGTCATTAACGGTCAAAAGTTTTCGAATTTCGGTTCCTCTGCCTCGGCCACGCTGAGCATTCCCATCTGGAACTGGGGCGCCACGCAGAGCCGCATCAAGCAGGCCGAACTGCGCCGCTCTCAGGCACAGCGCGAGCTTTCCCTCGCCCAACGCAAACTCCTCGCTGAGATACGGTCTCTCTACGCGGAAGCGGAAACCGCCCTGAACGAACTTGCTGGCCTCAACCGCTCCGCCGAACTTGCGGCCGAGAGCTTGCGGCTCATCACGCTGCGGTACAAAGATGGCGAAGCCACGGTGCTCGAAGTGGTCGACGCACAAACCACCAATGCCCAGGCCAACAGCGCTTACCAGGACGGTGCCGTGCGCTATCGTGTGGCACTGGCCAATCTGCAAACTCTTACAGGAGTGCTGACGACTCCATGAAGCTTCCAATGACGACTTACACGCATACCCAAAAAGTTTCGCTTATCTCCTTGGCGGCGATTGGCACGCTGCTGTTCGGCATGAGCGGCTGTGGCAACACGGCAAAAGAGAAGGAACCCCTGGTCACCGTGCAGACCGCGCCGGCGGAGCGGGCCCCCATTTCGCAGTTGATTTCTGCGGAGGCCGTCATTTTCCCCGTTGCGCAGGCGGTCATCACGCCGAGAATTACTTCGCCCATCCGCGAATTCCTCGTGAAGCGTGGCAGCCCCGTGCGCAAGGGCCAGGTGCTCGCTATTCTCGAAAACAAGGATCTCGCCGCAGCGGCCGAGCAGGGCAAAGGCGAGTTCGCGCAAGCCGAAGCCGCCTATGCCACCACCGTCGGCGCTGGCCTTCCCGAGCAGATACAGAAAGCCGAACTGGACACAGTCGCTTCAAAGGCGGCCTTCGACGCGCAGCAGAAGGTCTACGACAGCCGCAAGGAACTTTTTCAGCAAGGCGCGCTTCCGCGGCGCGATCTCGATGCCGCGCAAGTCGCGCTGGCGCAAGCGCGCAGCCAGTATAAACAAGCGCAGAAACAGCTCGACGACCTGAAAAATCTGGGCGAGAAGCAAGCTCTGAAATCTGCTGGCGGCCAGCTCTCCGCCGCGACAGGGAAATATCAGGGCGCCGAGGCGCAACTCAGCTACTCCGAGATCCGCAGCCCCATCAACGGAGTGGTTACTGACCGCCCACTTTATGCTGGTGAGCTCGCTACGGCCAATCAACCGCTCCTCACCGTTATGGACCTTTCGAAGTTGATTGCAAAAACCCACATCGCGCAGTCCGAAGCAGCCGTTCTTAGAGTCGACAATCCTGCGGAGCTGAGGGTCGCTGGCCTTGACGATCCTGTGAAGGGCCGCGTAACTCTTGTCAGCCCGGCGCTCGATCCCGGCAGCACTACCATCGAAGTGTGGGTCGAAGCGTCGAAGCCTGATCCCGCATTGCGCCCCGGAATGACCGTCAATCTTTCCATCACCGCGAAAACCGTAAAAGACGCCATCGTCGTGTCCACCTCCGCCGTTTTCAAGAGTCCCGAAGGAGCGGACATCGTTCTCCTGGCGGGTTCGGACGGCCATGCACACGTTAAACCCGTGCAGATCGGCGTCCGCGCATCGGACCGCACCCAGATTGTCAGTGGGATCAATGCCGGCGACCAGGTGATCACCTCCGGAGGTTATGCGCTGCCGGACAACACGGCGATCAAGATCGAAGCGCCCGCGCCTGCGGAAAAAGATGCCGCCGGCAAGGGCGACAAGGCTGACAAAGCCGGTGATCCGGCGAAGCCCACGGAAAAGGCCAAGGAGTAGACGCGGATGGAACCAACTTCCGATTCCCTTCGCGCCAAGAATCCCCCTGCCAAACCGGATGTACCCTGGTTTCAACGCCTGGCGCGCCCTATTTTGTTTTTGATCGTCAGTCTGACCCTGGTGGGCGGATATCTCGCATTTGCGATCCCCGTCTCCGTTTTTCCAAACACGGATTTCCCCCGCATCGTCATTGGCGTGGACAACGGGGTCATGCCTATTGACCAGATGCTCGTGGTGATCACCCGCCCTATCGAAGAAGCCGTCAACAGTGTGCCGGGTTTGTTGAAGGTTCAGTCCATCACCAGCCGCGGCTCCGCCGAAGTTGATCTTTTCTTCGATTGGAATGCCGACATGATTCTGACCTTGCAACGAGTCGATGCGGTTGTGGCGCGCTTGCAGGCCGAACTTCCATCCACCGCGAAGGTGGAAACACATCGCCTCACCTTTGCCGTGTTCCCCATCATTGGCTACAGCCTGACTTCGGACACCGTTCCGCCGAACCGGCTATGGGAAATCGCCACGTATGATATGAAACCGCGCATCAACCGGCTGGACGGCGTCGCCTCGGTAATCATTCAAGGTGGCCGCGTCCCAGAATTTCAAGTGATGCCCGATCCCGCACGCCTTCTCGCCACCAGCGTCACGGTCACGGAGATACTGGATGCGATTCGCCGCACAAATCTGATTGATTCTCCCGGACTTCTGGAACATGAGCATCACCTTGTGCTTGGTCTCATCAGCGGACAGGTGCGTAGTCCCGAGCAGATTGGCCAGATTGTCGTCAAGAATTCGCCTCTAGGTGTGCCGATTCGGCTTGGCGACCTTGCGACGATCGCGCCCTCCGTGGCGCCGGTCTACACGATCGTAACGGCGAACGGGAAGCCCGCGGTGCTGCTCAATGTAAATCGCCAGCCGGAGAGCAACACGCTCGACGTGGCCAACGAAGTACACACGCAAATCGAGCAGCTTCGCCCTACGCTCCCTCCCGGAGTTCATCTCGAGCCTTTTTACGACCAGTCCACCATCGTCCACGATTCCATCGCCAGTGTCCGCGATGCGGTGCTGCTCGGATTGCTGCTCTCTTCGATTATTCTTGTGCTCTTCTTGCGCGATTGGGGCAGTTCGCTGGTTGCAGGGTTGGTCATACCGGCCACGCTGCTCATCACCTTTATCGTCCTAAAGGTTACCGGCCAGAGCTTTAATCTCATGACCCTTGGCGGTCTTGCCGCCGCCGTCGGCCTGGTCATTGATGACGCTATCGTAGTGCTTGAAAACATCGTGCTGCACCGCGACGCGGGCCAGAGCCGCTCTCAAGCCATCCAGAGCGCACTGAGCGAATTGACGATCCCCCTCATCGGTTCGACAATCACGCCGATTGTCGTTTTTCTGCCGCTCATCTCCACGACCGGCGTTACCGGCAGCTTCTTCCGCGCACTTGCTGTCACCATGACTGTTTCTCTGTTCACCTCGTTGCTCCTTGCGCTGACCTGGACCCCCACGCTCAGTCTGTACTTCGTGCGCCGAAAAGACACTGCTGAAGCGCCAGCATCGTCCTCTGCGGGAGGTCCAGACGCTGCGGCCCTTCTGGCCGCCGAAGAAGCGCACCTCTCCGGCTTTTTCGGCCGCATCGTGGACTTTTATGCGCGAACGATGAAAGCGGTGCTGAAATTTCCCTGGGTTCTGGCCGCCAGTTCTGTTGTGATCGTTGTTCTTTCCATTGTCTGCTACCTATCCTTGGGCAGCGGCCTGCTCCCCGAGATGGATGAAGGGGGATTCATCCTGGACTATGACACTCCGCCCGGAAGCTCGCTGGCGGAAACCGATCGCATCCTTCAACACATCGAAAAGATTGTGCACTCCGTACCGGAAGTCGAGAACACTTCGCGCCGTACCGGCTTGCAGCTTGGCCTTGCCGCCGTTACCGAAGCCAACAAAGGCGACTTTACGGTTAGGCTTAAGCGCCCACCCCGCCGCGGCATCGATGAAATCATTTCCGATGTCAGGTCGCAAATTGAACAGACGGAACCCGCCACAAAAATTGAATTCGTCCAGGTGTTGCAGGACATGATCGGCGACCTCACCAGCGCCCCCGAGCCCATCGTCATAAAACTTTTTGCGCAGGATGCCAAGCTTCTCGGAGACACGGCTCCTCAGGTCGCGGACGCTATCGGCAAAATCCAAATTGGGAAAGCTCACCCGGTCGTGGACATCCTAAACGGCATCGANAACACCACCAGCGGTCCGGCTGTTACGTATCAGGTCAATCCAGCTGTCGCTGCCCGCGCCGGCTTCACGCCGGAGGAAATCGCTTTGGACGCCGCCGCCATACTGGGAGGCGAGCCTTCGACAACGCCCGTGATTCTAAATGATCGCGCGTATACGATCCGCGTCCGCTTTCCCGAGCAGAGCCGTTCGTCGCTCGACCGCATGAGCAATACCCTGGTCACCAGTTCCACCGGCCGTACGGCCACGCTCGGCTCGTTGGCCACGCTCATCGCGGAACCTGGGCAGACGGAAATTCGGCGCGAAAATCTTCAGCGTGTTGTTCAGGTCACCGCTCGCCTGGAGGGCGCGGACCTTGGTAGTGGCATCGCTGCCGTTCAGAAAGCCGTCAACGACCTCCATCTGCCCTCGTCGATCCGCGTCGAGTACGGTGGCTTGTACCAGGAGCAGCAGAAATCGTTCCACGATCTAGTCATGGTGTTGTTTCTTGCGCTCCTGCTGTTATTCGTCGTGCTGCTGTTCGAATTCCGCACTTTCTCCGCGCCCGCCGCCATTCTGGCCTCGGCATTGCTCTCTACTTTTGGAGGCTTGCTCGCGCTTCTCGTCACCCGTACGACATTCAACGTTGCCTCCTTCATGGGTATGATCATGGTTATCGGCATCGTTGCAAAAAACGGCATTCTCCTCCTTGATGCCGAGCATCACTTCCGCGAACTGGGTTTTTCCGCTGAAGATGCCATGATTCAGGCTGGGCGCCGCCGTCTGCGCCCCATCGCCATGACCGCGCTAGCCACCGTCGCCGGGATGTTGCCGTTAGCCTTCGCCATCGGCGCCGGCTCGCAGATGCTCCAACCGCTGGCCATCACCGTAGTCGGCGGCATCTTGAGCTCTATGGTGCTCTCGCTCATCTTTACCCCAGCGATCCATTTCTATCTACAGCCCGGAAAAGCTGCTCAAGAATAGCTCAAGCTCCCGAAAAACTGGTGTGTGCCTCACCCTAGCGGGAGAGCCAATCGAGGAATTCCTCGTTTCACACGCTTCTCATTGCCCTGTCATCTCCGTGTCATAAATCTGGCGTTTACTCGCTTTCGCCGGGTCTTCGGGGTGTACTCAGAAATTGGGGCGGTTGCTTTCCCTGTCAGGGGTGAATTTTTTGCTCATTCGCCTCAGCTCTCTGACTCGATTCGAAATCAAGATGGAAGGACTAACCATGCGAAGTCTTCTAAGTTTCCTGCTCGCTCTCGTTTTCACCCTTACGATGAACTCTCCTGTGGATGCGCAATCGGGCAAGGGCACAATCTCTGGAACTGTAAAGGATTCGGGCAATTCCGCCTTGCAGGGTGCGCTCGTCGAACTTCTGCCGCTGGGCAGGAAGGTTGTTACGGACAATCAGGGGCAATTCAGAATCACGGACGTTCCTGCTGGCGAATATACCCTCAGCGTTTCCTACGTCGGGTTGGCCGTTTCAAACGTGCCTGTAGTCGTCCAGGCCGGGCAGGAGGCCAGCGCCAATGCAGTGTTGCAGGTTGCTTCGCAGGTCGATCAAGTCGTCGTCAGCGCGGAGCGGCTGCAGGGTGAAGCGGAAGCAATTAACATCGAGCGCACCGCCGATAACATCGTGCAAGTGCTTCCGGAAAGAGTCATCACCAGCCTGCCGAATACGAATATTGCCGACGCGGTCGGCCGCTTGCCCAGCGTAACGCTGGAGCGCGACGAAGGCGAAGGCAAGTATGTCCAAATCCGCGGCACGGAACCACGCCTAAGCAACGTGACCATCAACGGCGTCAACGTGCCTTCTCCGGAAACGAACGTGCGCAACATCAAGCTGGACGTGGTTCCCTCGGACCTGGTCGAGCGCATCGAAGTCTTCAAGACGCTCTCCGCTAATCAGGACGCCGACGGCATCGGCGGAACCGTCAACCTGGTAACCAGGACTGCTGAGGAAAGGCCAACCTACAGCCTAGCCGGCCAGGGCGGATACAACGCCATTCAGAATGGCTACGGCCGCGGAGGGATTAACGGAACGATTGGCCGGCGCTTCGGCGCCAGCAAGAAACTTGGCGTATTGTTGAGCGGCACTTTCGATAAGACAAACCGGGGCATCGACGACCTTGAGCCATCTCAAACGGTCCTTCAAGACCCCCAAGGCAATAACGTAGCAGTAGCAAACAGCGAAGATCGCCGCTCCTACAACTACTATCGAACGCGCTACGGCTTTTCCGAGGGCATCGACTACAACATAAAGCCGGGAACCAACGTCTACATCAAGGGGCTCTATTCCGACTTTCACGATTACGGCGAAACCTGGGTCTACACGCCGAACTCCGGAAATACCATTAAATTCGTAAACGGCTCGCAAATCACGTTCGACAATCCACAAGATTGCGCGGCTATCAACCTGGCAAACCCGAACGCGAATTGCTCTCCGGGTTCCTACCAATACCGCCATTACGTACGCCGCCCAGACCAACAAATCTACAGTTTCTTGACGGGTGCGCGGCACGATCTTTCATCTGCCTTGATCACCTATGAGTTTGCGGCCTCACGGTCGCACAACATCGGCGGGCAGGATTTTGCGACGACGAACTTTAACGGCAATCAATCGGTGGACCTGGCTGTGAATCAAAGTAATCCTTTCCGCCCAAATTTCATCGCGCTGGATAACAGCAATCTCTACGACGCGGCGCAGTATCAATTGACGAACAGTGCGTTCACCAATTATATCGCCACTCAGCTTAATTTTCAGGGAGCGGCGTCTCTGGCCCGGCGCTATGGCGCGCACTCACACTTTGGAACCTTCGAGCTTGGGATAAAAGTTCGAAACTCTCACTCCACCCAAAACGAAAACGATCGAGTCCTCGATTTTACCGGTAACAATCCCATTACCCTAAGTTCCGTCCTTGGCACGTACACCAATCCCAGTTACTACGACCATTCCTTCCAAATTGGGTCGCTTGCTTATGGGCCAGCTTCTGATTACGGCAAGATTACGCAGGCCGTCGTTGCCAATCCGGCCCAATTCTCGCTGGATCAGGCAACCAGCTTCCGGCGCAGCCAGCGCGCTTTCTTCGACGCCAACGAACGAGTTTACGCTGGCTACGCGCAGAACGTGATCTCCTTGGGCAAGTTCCGGCTGCAAACTGGTGTCCGCTTCGAGGGAACCAACACCGGCTTCCTGACCCATCAGCTCGATGGGACGGTGCTGGACTCAAATGGCAACCCTACGACTAGGCCAGTCAATCAGAACTCAAGCTATCTGGATGTTTTGCCCAGCGTGCAAGTCCAGTATCAGCTCCAGAAAAATACCAACCTTCGCGGGAATTACAGCCAAGGTATTTCCAGGCCAAACCTTGTCGACCTGGTCCCTACGAGTGTGGTTGATCCCAACCAGGCCGGGAGAGGCACCGTAACGGTTGGAAATGCTGACCTTAAGCCGACCAAGGCCAACAATTACGACATCTTGATCGAACACTACTTCCAGCCCCTTGGCATCATTCAAGGCGGTTATTTTTACAAACAGTTATCGGATCCGATCTATTCGACTACGTCGATTATTGGGCCCGGACTGCCGAATGCCAATTTCTTCCTGAACGAATCGATCAATGGACCCAACGCCCATATCCAGGGCTTCGAAGCCGCTTGGGAACGGCGTTTTTCCTTCCTCCCGGGATTTTTGAATGGATTCGGCGTTGCTGCGAACTACAGCTACACGCAATCGCGGGTCAGCTTTCCGGCAACCTTTAATGGCGGACGGACGGATAACGCTCCATTGCAGCGCCAGGCTCCGAATACCTGGAACTTCAACCTAACCTACGACAAATCCCGCCTGTCTGCGCGCTTCGCCATCAGCCACAACGATGCCAACATCGCTTCTTATGCATTCCAACAAAACTCCACCCCCAACGATCCGATCGTTGGGTTGAGGGGACCCGGCGGCGATCAGTATTTTTACGCCCACACGCAGTATGATATTCAGGGCAGCTATCGCATCCACAAGGGATTGCAGTTCGTGGCTTCCGGCCTGAACCTTACTAACGAGGTTTTTGGCTTCTACGTGGGCAGCCCAATCTACCCGATCCAGCGCGAATTTTATAAGCCCACGGTTTCATTCGGCTTCCGCTGGACCTCCTCAGCGGAATAAATGAGAGACGGAGTCGCGGGTGACGAAATCATTGCGGTGGTGGTTTCGTCACCCCACGCCGGCGGCTGGGACAGGCTCGTGAATTGGGTGCCGCATCCCTCGGTTTTTGAGGGTTCAGGTTTTTGACACTTCCTCTATCTTCTTGCCAAAACCTTTCTCTTAAGATTTTCCGCATTCCCGCCCCGAACACCAATCCCTGGACTTCAACCTTCAAACTTGTAACCTGCAAACGTTTCAACGTTTTACCGCTCCATTCGAATGATACCCAACAAATGAAATGACATACCGTGTATTTAAGTGCTATTCTTCCCTCGTGTTTGCCGCTCACCAATCCCGGCCTTTTCTCCCTGCGCCTTCTTCATTTCTGCCATCTTTACATTCAAGTCTTTTCTTTTCAGAGGATTACGCACTCTTTTACTGAATGAGGAATCTTTCGGCCATGATTTAAGCTGTATTTAGATTGTTAGTTGTATTGTCTGACGCACCAGTCTTCGATGGATTCCGAGGTTCCCGTGAAGCCAAGTCACGCCGTGTCGATGCTTCTAATCGGATGCTTCCTCTTCCGCTTTCCATTGAGCCGTGCGAAATCCTTAAGCGTGGCTTCGGCCAAAGATCAGGCTGCAATCCTCGTCGGCGCGGGAGACATCGCCGATTGCAAGGATCTTTCCGGGGCGGAAGCAACCGCAAAACTGCTCGTCCAAATCCCCGGCACTGTCATGGCCGTCGGCGATCTCGCCTATTCCGACGGCTCAAAAGAGAATTTCGTTTGCTACGACAAGACCTGGGGTCGCGTAAAATCCCGCACCCGGCCCTCGCCCGGCAACCACGAATTTCGTTCCGCCGGTGCCTCGCCATACTTCGATTATTTCGGCGCCGCTGCCGGTGACCCGAAGACCGGCTACTACAGCTACGAACTTGGAACGTGGCACGTCATCGTGCTGAACAGCGAATGCCAGGACGTCGGCGGCTGCGAAGCCGGTTCGCCCGAGGAGAAATGGCTGCGCGCCGATCTCGCCGCGCATCCTGCCACCTGCACGCTCGCCTATTGGCACAAGCCGCTCTTCAGCTCCGGCAGCGCCCACGGCAACGACCTCACCGTTAAGCCGCTCTTCCAGGCGCTCTACGAAGCCAACGCTGATGTCGTTATCGGTGGCCATGACCACGATTACGAGCGCTTCGCTCCGCAAAAGCCTGATGGCACCGCCGATCCCGAGCGGGGCATTCGCGAATTCGTCGTTGGCACCGGCGGTAAGAATCACCGCCCGTTTGGCTCGCCAAAGCCCAACAGCGAATTGCGCGATGCGACAGCCTTTGGCGTCTTGAAGCTCACGCTCAAGCCCAACGCCTATGACTGGCAATTCATTTCCGAAGAGGGGAAGAGCTTCACCGATTCCGGAAGCGGTTCCTGTCACTAAATTCAGAGGTTTTCTGCGGACGCAAACCAACGCTTGCTCAACTCTTCCACGGTTCTCGTGCTCGTTTTCGTTTTGTGGCAAAGTAATGCGCGATGGCTGCATCCGAGAATTCCAGGGCCGCCGGGCGAGTCGCTTTCACTTATCCCAGTTTCGTTCTTTTCCAGCTGGCGCGTTTCTTCATCGTACTTGCCGGGGAGATGCAGTCGGTGGCGGTCGGCTGGCAAGTCTATGAAATCACCAAGAGGCCGCTGGATCTCGGCCTCGTCGGCCTGGCCCAATTCCTCCCGGGCATTTTCCTGTTCCTCGTTGCAGGACACGCCGCGGATCGCTACGATCGGCGCGTGCTAATCGTCTCTTGCTATTCCGGCTATGCCATTTGCGCGGGGTCCTTGCTCTATCTTGCTTTACACGGAGCCCACTCCGTCTACCCCATCTATGCGGTGCTCGTCTTATCGGGTGTCGTGCGCTCTTTCAGCGGACCGGTGGGCCGCGCTTTTCTGCCGCAATTGGTCCCCGAAAAGGACTTCATCAACGCCGTTGCCTGGGCCTCCAGCATCTATCAGTGCGCCATCGTCCTCGGCCCCTCACTGGGAGGGATCGTCTATGCGGCTTCTCGCGGCCCCGCCGCCGTGTACGCACTTTCTTTCGTTGCCGCGGCTGCCGCTGCGCTCGCTGGCTTGCAAATCAAGGTGCAATCGATACCGCGCGCTCCGGAGCCGATGAGTTGGAAAACCATGCTCGCGGGCTTTCATTACATCGGGCGCGAAAAACTGATCCTGGGTTCGATCTCGCTGGACCTCTTTGCCGTTCTGCTGGGAGGTGCTGTTGCGCTCCTTCCCGTCTATGCCAAGGAAATTTTGGATACCGGGCCTTGGGGGCTGGGAATTCTTCGCAGTGCTCCGGCTGCGGGTGCTGCGGCCATGGCAATTTTCATTGCGCACAAGCCTTTGGGGCGCCGGGCGGGATCGACGATGCTTTGGTGCGTGGCCGGATTCGGCGTCGCCACCATCCTTTTCGGACTTTCCCGAAGCCTAGTGGTTTCCCTGATCGCGCTCTTTTTCGTCGGCGCGACAGACATGGTTAGTGTCATCGTTCGCCAGACGCTCATTCAGGTTGGCACGCCCGACGAAATGCGCGGCCGCGTGAACGCCGTGGACGTGATTTTTATTGGCGCTTCCAACGAACTCGGCCAGTTTGAATCTGGTCTTACGGCCCAATGGTTCGGCGCGGTGCGCGCCGTGGTCTTGGGCGGTCTGGGCACACTCGTGGTGACTGGATTGTGGGCCTGGTGTTTTCCCGAGTTGCGTCGTCCCGGGGAACGCTATAAACCAGCCGCCTAGTCCGGCAACTTCGATTTATTTCTTCTTCGCTGGCGCGGGGCTGCTCGCTGGCATCGCCATCGACATAGGAGTCGTTGCGCCTGCCGCAAGCTCGCTCTTCACGGACGCTGAAATTTTGTCGGCGTTTTTTACCAGCACGGTCACCTGCCAGATCTGCGTTTCCGTCAATTGGCCCTTGAATCCTGGCATCCCCGACATTCGAATGCCGTTCTCCACCTTCCAATACGATTCCCACGCGTCGTCGTCCGTCACGCCAGTGCCATGAAAGAGCTGCGGCGGCTCGGGATACATTCCCTGCGCGATCGCGGTCTTGGGTTCGTTCGGGAGGCCGTGGCACACGGCGCAATGCTCCTTGTAAATCTTGGCCCCAGCAATCAGGTTGACTTCATCCGCCGGCACTTGCGGCTCAGGGTGCGGCAACTTATTCAGGTACGCATGTAGTCCCATCTGTGCAAGCCTCTTCTCAAAGGGCATGGGCGGCGCCGACGTGGCCACTGGCGCGCGCCCCGACGAGAAGTAAAAAAATACGCTCACCGCTATTGACACGACTCCCACCAAGATTCCCAGCACCAGACCCTTGATCATGTCTCTTGTCTCCCTTTGCCATTTGGCCAAGTTGTTTAGCCGTTCGAATCCCACCGGGATGCCGCGATAGTTTACGTTTTCTCAGCACTATCTGCATCCAGCAATTTCGATAGATCCCGGGAATACACTCCCTCCTCCACGTTACGTACCTCCCGGCCTGCCCCATCCTGGGTTTGCCGGCGGCCCGGGCCAATAGTAACCTTTCTCTCCCAAAAACCGTCTTATCTAGGCGTAGGATATAGTTTGCGGCAGGCCCTCCGCACCATCCGGAGCAGCCCGTGGCGTCGATTTGCGAATGTCCTATCTTGGACAGACTCGCTCGCATAACCGCGGTAGATGACAGGAGCGAACGAATGGGTCAACTCAAATCCATGGACCTTCCCGAGCCCCGCACCCACGGCGCGACGACCGAAGTGCCTTCCAAGCGTCGTTGGTGGCTCTGGGTCCTCGTTGTTGGCGTTATCGCCGTTGGTGTCTGGTATTACCGCAACTCGCGGAACGCCAGCCAGGCAGCCGCCACCACCGCAGCGCCCGGTGCAGCCAGCAAGGGCAAGGGAGGGTCCGGCGCAGGTGGACTTGTCGTGCCGGTCGTGGTTTCCACCGCACAGCGCGGCGACCTGCCCGTTTACTTCAATGGCCTCGGTACCGTCACCGCCTTCAACACCGTCACCGTCCGCAGCCGCGTTGACGGCCAATTGGTCAGCGTTGCCTTCAAGGAAGGCCAGTTCGTTCACCAAGGAGATCTTCTCGCGCAGATCGATCCGCGCCCCTTCCAGGTGCAGCTTGAGCAGGCGCTTGGGCAACTCGCTAAAGACCAGGCCCAACGCAAAGACGCGGAGGTCAATTTTGAACGGTACAAGCTTCTCTTCAAAGAGGGCGTCATCCCCCAGCAGCAGCTCGATACTCAGGGCGCCTTGGTTGGCCAGGTTGATGGGGCCATTACCTCGGATCAAAGCCAGATTGATAACGCCAAGCTTCAGCTCACCTACTCCCGCATCACTGCGCCGATCAGCGGCCGCATCGGTCTCCGCCTCGTGGATGTCGGCAACATCGTGCATGCCACTGACGCTAACGGACTCCTTGTCATCACCCAGCTTCAGCCGATCTCGGTGATTTTCAGTCTTCCGCAAGATCAGCTTCCTCAGGTAAACGCCAAGCTCCATTCTGGCGTCCAACTTGCCGTCGATGCCTACGACCGCGATAACACTGCCAAGATCGCCAGCGGGAAACTCGAAACCATCGACAATCAGATCGACCTAACCACCGGCACATACAAACTCAAATCCATGTTTACCAACGCGGACAACGCACTTTTCCCCAATCAATTTGTCAATGTCCACCTTCTCGTCGATACCAAGCACAACCTCACCATCGTTCCCGCCGCGGCCATTCAGCGCGGTCCCCAGGGAACTTACGTTTATGCCGCCGATACCGACAACACCGCGAAGATTCGAATCGTGACCATTGCGCAGACTACTGGCGACAGCGTCGGCTTGAGCGCCGGCTTGAATTCCGGCGACCTCGTGGTTATAGACGGCCTGGACAAACTGCAGGATGGCACCAAAATTAATCCCAGCCCCTCGAGCGGCGCGAATGGCGCAGGTCGCAGCTCCGCCCCTCCGTCCGCCGGTCAAGGCGCGCCACAATCCGGAAGCCCATCGAAGGGCCATGCCGGAGGGTCCCCGCGATGAATCCCTCACGGCCGTTCATTCTGCGGCCGGTCGCCACTACTCTCTTGATGGTTGGCGTCCTCCTCGTGGGCTGGGTCGCCTTCCGGCAATTGCCCATCTCTGCCTTGCCGCAGGTCGACTACCCCACAATTCAAATACAAACCTTTTATCCCGGCGCCAGCCCGGACGTCATGGCTTCCTCGGTCACCGCGCCCCTCGAGCGCCAGTTCGGCCAGATTCCCGGCTTGAACCAAATGACCTCCACGAGCTCCTTTGGCAGCTCGATTATCACTCTCCAATTCGGT
>JGI12635J15846_10001371_pt1 | contig 21292 bp, 20 predicted proteins | sample BlaSpr_A8_OM2_M2_FD_15846 | JGI IMG/M metagenome (IMG submission 15846) | reverse complement strand
TTTGGTCACTACGGCGGTGTTGAAGCTTGCGCCGTTCCGCTGGATCACCTTCGTGCAGGACCTGCGGCGGCGGGACCAGTTGGAGAATACTGATGGCGATGCGGTCGAGGTCAACCACAACTTTTCGGAGATCATCGGCGGCGGCACTGCCATGAAGGCGGTAATGGGCCAGGTGGAGGTGGTGGCGCCGACGGATGCGACGGTGTTGATTCTTGGGGAAACCGGCACGGGAAAGGAACTAATCGCACGCGCCATTCACCGGAACAGTCCTCGCAGGAATCTTCCGTTCGTCACCTTGAATTGCGCCGCCATTCCGACTGGCCTACTCGAAAGCGAACTGTTCGGTTACGAACGTGGAGCTTTCACCGGCGCACTGACGCAAAAGATCGGCCGTTTTGAAATGGCGAACCGGGGGACTCTGTTTCTTGACGAGGTTGGCGACATCCCGCTGGAACTACAGCCCAAATTACTGCGTGCGCTACAGGAGAAGGCATTTGAAAGGTTGGGAGGCACCAAAACGATTGCCATTGACGTCAGGCTCCTGGCGGCAACCAACCGTAATTTAACACAAATGATGGGTGACAAGCTGTTCCGAAGCGATCTTTATTATCGATTGAAAGTCTTTCCTATCACGACGCCCCCGTTGCGCAACCGCCCCGAAGACATACCGGCCCTCGCCGAATACTTCACTCGGAAATATGCCACGAAAATGGGCAAGCAGGTTGCAGCGATTTCATCATACACAATGAGAGCTTTGGAAGGCTGGCCCTGGCCCGGGAATGTTCGGGAGCTGGAGAATTTTATTGAGCGGTCAGTGATCCTTTCGCGCGGTCTGACGCTGAGGGCTCCCCTAACTGAACTACAGACCGAAGCAGTGGAAAGTGGCCGCGGCACCCTCGCGCAAATGGAGCGTGAATATGTAATCCGCGTTCTTAAGGAGACCAGCAATGTGATCAGCGCTGCTGCCACGCGTCTGGGAGTGCCCCGAACGACCTTGCACTCCATGATGGAGAGACTGGGGATCTCCGCAAAAAACCGTTCATGACGCGAGCCAGCGATGACCGGTCACCTCGGCGTGAGATGAATGCCTGGATGCTCCGGCACAATGCTCTGCGATCGATGCCTGCCGCCGCGAAACTGATATGGCATGCGAGTCCCGAATTGGTTTCGTGTGATCTAGCTCTATGACGCGTTGTGAACGCTGTTGTGCCTGTCGTTATTCTCTGGGTGGTCAAACTGAGCATTGACCGGGTCGCTCCCCCGGCCGGCCACCCGGAGCCGATGAGCGGAACGACTTGGTGCTGGTGGGCTCCGAATATGCCAACAATGAGGCCCGCGGTGCCGGTGTGAAATCCGGAGGGGACCGATGCAGAAATTTAAGGTCTCTGGCTCGCGATTTTTTATCTGGACGACTATTCGGCGATGCATGCACAACAAGGAGGGGAAGATGCAGGAGTCTTCATTCTGCAACCCGTAGAATCGGCCCGGCATTCCGTTTTGACGGCTACTTGACCTTATTCGCGATAGTCTGATGAAGCACCAGCTTCGATAACAGCGCTCTACGGCGCTCCGCCGGGACGAATTTTCGTGGCACCTGAATGGCGCCGGGAACCGTTTGCATGGAGTCGGTTTGAAGCAGGCAATTTGACAAGGACTGGGCCTGCGATAGACCGCGAACTAGAGGAATACGGAATGCAAACATTCTTTGAAGAGGGATTAGCAGGAGGTGAGTTGCACCGTCACCGGTGGGGTGTGGTACTGGCGGGAGGCGACGGAACACGATTGCTGCCGCTCACCCGAAAGATCGCAGGCGATAACCGGCCAAAACAGTTTTGTAATGTGGTCGGTAGGGAAACGCTTTTGTCTCAGACTCAACGCCGAATCTCCCGATTGGTTCCCCAATGGCGGACTTTGGTGGTCTTGACGGGGACGCACGAGCCCTTCTACGCCGATCAACTTCAAAGCGTTCCGGCGTCACGATTGGTGATCCAGCCCTCCAACCAGGGTACGGCGCCGGCCATTCTCTACAGTCTGGTGCGTCTCCACAAAATGGACCCAGAAGGAGTTGTTGCTTTCTTTCCCTCGGACCATTACTTTTCTGATGATGCAGCGTTTATCGTGCATCTCGATTCTGCTTACGGAGCGGCCGCATTCCGCCCCAATGTGGTGGTCTTGTTGGGCATTCCGCCCGAAGTCCCTGAAGTAGAGTACGGCTGGATCGAGCCCGGCATCACACTGGAGAGCCCTGTACCGACCCCGCTCTTTGCTGTCAGTCGCTTTTGGGAAAAGCCACACCAGGCGCTCGCTTCGGCATTGATGGCACGCGGATGCCTATGGAACTCCTTCATCATGGTTGGCCGTGTTAGCGCCTTTCTAAACCTGATCCGTCACACGCTTCGCGATCTGCTTGAATCATTCGAATCCGTTCGGTCGTCACTTTTGACTGCTTTCGAGGGAACGGCAGTACGCGATCTTTACTCTGGTCTTCGCGCGACAAACTTTTCTCACGACGCGCTGTCTGCAAGGCCAAGTGATCTAGCGGTACTCCGCGCAAGCGGTCTCGGCTGGAGTGACCTAGGAGACCCCAGCCGTGTTCTGTCCGTCCTCGAACGTCAAGATGTCCACGCAAAACGAATTCTTAAGGCCGACGATAGCAATCGACGGGTTTTCGTCCGCAAACAAGCAGCAAAAGGTTAATGGGAACTCCGTCCGCGGAACTCAAGGAGACATGCAACGGTGATGACTTCAACTCAACGCGAAAGCCTCCGATCGGCACTGGAAACTCGGCTGATGGAGCTGGGTACTCTGCGAAGGCAACGGAGCATTGCTATCGAGAGAGCTCCCGACCCCATGGATGAGGTCGTCCTTGCGGGACTGCAAGAATTTGCCATCTCGAGTCTCGACAACTCCTTTGCGCAGGTTCGCCTCGTGAAAGCGGCGCTCTGCCGCCTCGGCGACGGCTCTTACGGTTGTTGCGTTCAGTGTGAGGGAGAAATAGGAATGAAACGCCTTACCGCTCTGCCACACGCATCCTTCTGCATCAGATGCCAGGAACTAATGGAGCGGCAAGGCGAATCACTCGACCGGGATGAGGACAGTCAGCGGTCTTGGGCATAGCGAAAAGAAGGTCTCTCGTTCTTCCTGCAAACTATGTCGCTGCAGGNATCAATATAGCTTCGATCTTGGAATCTAGTTGTTGCGCGACGTCCAGAACACCAGCATCCTGAATTCAACCGCTGTCTTCACTGAGTCTATGGCAAAACCTCAAGCAATCGGCGCTAACATCAGGCAGCTGCCCTCAAAATGCCACAGCCTGGACCGGTATGACAAACCTGACAATCGTCCCGCCCAAGGGATTGTTCTCCAAGCTGATCCTTCCGCCGTGCGCTTCAATAAAGGCTTTGCAGATGGCAAGTCCGAGGCCGAGGCCACTGGACGAGCCGAATTTCGATACCCAATAAACTTTGTCGAAGATGCGTACGAGGTCCTGCTGAGGGATTCCGACGCCTCTATCGACAACCAGAACCTCCAGTTGGTCATTGATGACGCGACCCCGAACTTCAATGGGCTGGCCAGGTAGAGAATACTTGAGAGCATTGCTAAAGAGGTTGATGAATACATGGGTGATCAGCCCAAAATCCATCGGTACAAGAGGCAAGTCTTCAGGAATGTCGAAGGACACGTGTCGCTGTTGTGCTGCCGCCCCCAATTCTTCGAGCGCGGCGCTCACGACGTCCAACAGATCCTGGGGTTCTGTTTTCACGGTCGAAGTGCCTGTCTCCAGCCGCGTCATGCTCAGCAGGTTATTCACGAGGCGATGTAACCGTCTCGCTTCTATATCGGCGGTTTCGAGGAGCTGGCGTTCGGCAGCTTGGTCGAGCGCACCATGAGAAGTTAACAAACCGCTCAACGATGCGGTGATGGCCGCAAGCGGGGTTCGGACATCGTGTGAGATTGCAGTGAGCACAGCGTTCTGCACCTTGTCCGACTCCTCCAGAAACCGGAGACGGCGCAGCTTCTGCTCCAGAAGCCCTCGCTCGATCGAGAGTGCCGACTGGCTGACAAAAGCCTTGAAAAGCTGCCGCTGCACGTTGGAGAACCAAGCTTCCGGCTTGACTTCCAGTCCCAGCACTCCGATGACTTCTCCTCTCGCCTTAAGGGGCAGGTAGTGAGCCTGAGCGCTCGCCAGGATCTCGGTGGAGCGTCCAGCGTCTTGGCCATGTTCCCAAGACCATTGCGCCGCCGCGAACTCTGCGTCGTTAAGAACAAAGTCAGCGCTAAGAAAGCGCGGGCTCAGTCCACCATTGAGCGGTATTAGGATCACTGAGCGTCTCTTGAAGTTCGCTTCAAATTGACGTCCTACGGCTTCGAGCACTTGATCGAAATCGGTGGTTGTGGTCAGCGATGAACTGAACGTAACCAACTCCGACAGGTTTCTCTGAAGCAGGCGATTGTGGATTGCGAGAGCCGCGATCTGTGCAGCCGCAAGGCTATGATCGACATCGGCACTGGTAAAAGTGCCGCCACTTCTCTTGTTATACAACTCGAAAAAGGCGATCACGTCCTTTTCGCTATCGACGATCGGCACGGCCAAGCCGGATGTTACGCCGAATCGTTTTCGCACTTCCTGAACAATCACTGGGTCATGCCCCGCATCATCGGTCAGATAGTAACGCCCATGGTCAATGAGCCAACCTGCCCAACCCACGCCGCGTGGGCAATGATACGCCATCGGTACAGTATTGTTTAGTTGAAAGAAATGGCTGCAGGCCATGCCTTGCGCTGTGCGCAGACCCGCACACCCGGTCTCGGCATCGGTAAGTTCAAGCAATTGCACGACGAGCAAATTCAGCAAATCATCTAGATCCGCGGCGGAGTTCAGATCGTCGCTCATGCGAAGAAGAGAGCTTAGGGCGCGCTCCGTCTCCTTCTGTCCTGGGGTGTCGCGGACGATTGCCATGTATCCCCGGCGGCTGCCTCTTTCGGGCAACGTTGTCGCTGTAACGAGGCAGTCGATCCGCTTCCCGTCCTTCCGCTGGAGCTGTATAGAGTAGTCTTTGACAGAGCCGTGTCGTTCGATATCGCTTTGGAAACGAAGGAGCGTCTCAGAATCGCCGCTTAGGAGCCGGCCGGCGTCTAGACCGACGATCTCTTCTCGTTCATAACGAAGCAAATCGAGGCAAGCCTGGTTCGCGTCAAGGACACGGGCCTCATAGGCAAGGAAAATGATCGCTTCTTGGCAGTGGTCGAATAGTGTTTGATATCTTGCGATGATCTCGTCGGAGCTGTCGCCCATAGTTGTCTTCACCCTCCACGATCCTACTTATTGAGGATGCTGCCGCCCGAGTAGCCCGAGTTTTCAATTCTCAGCCTATAACCAACGCCAGGTTCCGTCACTATATAACGAGGCTTCAGGGGATCTGGTTGTAATTTGCGGCGCAGATGGCTCACGGTGACGCGCAGAAGATGCAGTACGTCCTGATAGTGAGTCCTTCCAAAGAGTTCGCGAATCAGTTGCTGGTGGGTCCGAACTTTGCCGGCATGGTGGACCAGCACTTTTAGGAGGTCATACTCGGTCGCCGTCAGCTTCACTGAGGTTTCGCCAACAAATACTTCCCTCCGCTCTAAATCCACCTTCAAATCACTCACCACAAAAACGTCATTCTGCATTGCGTTAACGCTGCGCAGACTTGCACGCATGCGGGCCAGCAGCTCTGGCATTGTAAAAGGTTTGGTGATGTAGTCGTGAGCGCCAGTATCGAGGCATCTGACTTTCTCGGATTCTTCGTCACGAACAGAGATGACGATAATCGGTGCGATCGAGCGCTCTCGAAGTTGCTGTATGACATCCCTACCATCCATGTCGGGCAAACCGAGATCGAGAAGAACCAAATCAGGCCGGACCAACGGAACTCTCCGCACCCCTTCTTTTCCCTCACGGGCTTGATAAACGGTGTAGCCCGCGACGGGCAGCACCGCTCCAAGAGTCTGTTGGATCGACTCTTCGTCGTCAATAAGGAGTATTCTTGGACCTTGCTTTTCCGGCATTACGTCTTCTCGAAAATAGACCGCTCACCCTTCGTCTCGTGCAGCCTCGCCGTCGAAGGACAAGTCCGAGAAGACCGAGGCGGGAGGAAACGTCACGAAGTGCAGACTAGTGCTGCCGGGCCACGGAACGATCGAGTCGGGATAGCGGTCAAACCTCTGCTCCTCGCGGAGATCAGAAGCCGCCGCGTTGACCCAGATAAGCGTGTGCTCGTAGCCGGGAACGGTCTTAAACTGATAGGCTTTCATCTGCTCGCCGATTTGAGCGACGTACATACCGTTTACATTTCCGGCTACAACACGCTGGTAAGTACTCGTTTTCTTGTCGCGCTTGGATAATTCGCTCCTCTTTTTAGATCGTTCGTTCATGGCCTCTCTCCTTCAAAGCCAATGTGCTCGCCGGCATTGTAACTGGCAATCCTGCATAAAACTCTCCGCACGTCCAGAATGTTCTTCAGGTCGGAAGTTGCTCTGCTATTTCGTCTACGCGCTCCGGATAGAACGCAACATGTCCCTTAATCTCCGCAACAGCAGAAAACGGATCCTCGTATGACCACACCGCATTCACGGACTTCTTGCCCCCAGCGGGGACGCTGTAGTAATTGCAGTCGCCTTTATAGGGGCAGTAGGTGGCGTGATGCGTTCGATCCAATTGTGAGAAATCAACGTCCTCACCTGGTATGTATTGAACGGGTGGATACGCCGCTTCCCGGAGCGTGAGGGCGTTGCGTGTATCGGCAATCACGCGGCCCGCGACAGACACGACGACGCGAGCAGGGTTGCGTTCGATTGAAATCGGATGATCTGGACCTGGAAGCTTGACCTGCTTTTCGTTCATGTTGTGATGTCCTTTTGAATGCAACTTCACGAGCAGCGAGTTGAGGGACGTATCATGCAGCCGCCCGCACCGACGCGTCCAGTTCTTTCACGAGGCTTGTCACGAAGCTTTTCGCATCGCCGAACAGCATCAGGGTGTGATCCAGGTAATAGAGTTCGTTCTCGATACCCGCGAATCCCGGATTCATGCTGCGCTTGATGACCATGACTGTGCGTGCCTTGTCCGCATCCAAAATCGGCATTCCAGCGATCGGGCTGCTCTTGTCATCGCGAGCGGCCGGATTCACGACGTCATTGGCGCCGATCACTAGTGCCACGTCGGTCATCGCAAATTCGGAATTGATCTCGTCCAACTCGACCAGCTTGTCGTACGGAACGTCTGCTTCGGCGAGCAGAACGTTCATGTGACCCGGCATACGTCCGGCGACTGGATGGATGGCAAATTTCACATCGGTGCCTCTTCTGGTCAATGCTTCGTAGAGTTCGCGCGTTTTGTGCTGCGCCTGCGCCACAGCCATGCCATAACCAGGAATTACAATGACTGTTCGTGCGCCATTGAGAATCTCGGCGGCCTCCTCGGCAGTTGCTGAACGTACATTCTTCTGTTCACCCACAGCCGCGCGCGTCTGTACCTGACCGAAAGCCCCGAATAAGACGTTTGTGAAGGAGCGATTCATTGCGCGGCACATGATGACCGACAGAATCAATCCCGATGCCCCATCCAGCGCTCCCGCTACGATCAAGAGCTTGCTGTCAAGTGCGAAACCCATCGTCGCCGCCGAGAGGCCCGCGTACGAGTTCAGAAGTGCGATTACTGTAGGCATGTCCGCGCCGCCAATCGGAATGATCAGGAGAACGCCTGCAAGCAGAGACAACACGGCGAGGACAGGAAAAAGCCAAACCGCTTCCGGGGAAATTCCCAGTGCGACGCCGGTCAGCGCCGTTAGTCCGAACAGGGTGAAGTTGAATGCATTTTGCCCCTTGAACACCAAGGGCCGCGTGGGGATCAATTCCTGCAGCTTTCCGAAAGCCATTATGCTGGCCGTGCATGTCAGGAACCCCAAAAGGGTTTCAATGGTCAGCGCGCCCAACTTGAGGCCGTGAGGGATTTTACGATAAAACTCTGCCGTGCCGATCAGTGCTACTGCCAGCGCCCCGCACGCATGGGAAATGGCAGTTCGCTGGGGGACAGCCGTCATCGGCATCAAATAGGCCAGGGGCACGCCGATCGCGGAACCAACAAAGAAGGCGATGAAGATCCATTGATAGTCGACCACGTCCTGCCGCAGTAGCGTGCCCACGACCGCCAGCAACATCCCAATCTCACCTATGATCACGCCGCGACGGGCGGTTGCCGGCGAGTTCATCCACTTGATCGCCAAGATGAAGCTGGCCGCAGCCAGCATGAAAAAAAGCGGGAGAACGTTGTTCTCGATCATTTCTCAGGACCCCGTTTCTTGAACATCTTCAACATACGATCGGTAATCAGATATCCGCTGACGACGTTCGTTACGGCAAGCAGCACTGCCGTGAAGCCAAGTATTCGCGACACCAGCGTGGCGCCATGCTCGCCCGTGATCACGATGGCACCCACGACTGAGATTGCTGAGATCGCGTTGGTCAGCGACATTAAGGGCGTGTGGAGCAATGGAGAGACACGCCGGATCAATTCGAAGCCAAGAAATGCCGCGAGCATAAAAACGAAGAGTCCAAATTCATACTGTTTCATTGCCGTTCCCTTGTGTAGGTGTGGCCACTGTAAACAGCGCCACTGTGTCCCGCACCTGCTCGTTTACGATTTCACCGTTGTACGTCACCAGCGTCTCCCGCACGATCTCGTCTTTCAGATTCGGCGTCAACGTTTCGTCTTTCAGCAGGTGCTTCAAGAATGCGACCACGTTAGCCGAGTACATCTGGCTGGCATGATACGGAATCGTTGACGGAAGGTTCATCGGTCCAAGGATGGAGACACCGCGGTGCACGATGGTTCTACCAGGCAACGTCAGTTCGCAGTTACCTCCCCGCTGAGCCGCCACATCAACGATCACAGACCCGCGTGCCATCGCGCCCACCATGTCCGTCGTGATTAGAATGGGAGCCTTACGGCCAGGCACAGCGGCGGTGGTAGTCACTACGTCGTGTTCGCGGAGCACCGCCGTGAGCATCTCGCGCTGGCGCTGATAGAACTCCTCGTCCATCGCCTTGGCGTATCCGCCCTTGTCTTCGGAACTGGTGGATTCGACGTTCAGACTGACAAACCTGGCCCCTACGCTTTCCACCTGCTCTTTTACCCCCGGCCGCACGTCATAGGCACTCACGACGGCTCCAAGGCGCTTCGCCGTCGCAATCGCCTGCAGGCCTGAAACGCCAGCCCCTAACACGAACGCTTTTGCCGGTGCGATCGTACCGGCCGCCGTCGTCATCATCGGAAAGAACTTCGGTAACGACGATGCAGCCATGAGCGCCGCCTGATATCCGGCAACCGCCGCCATCGACGACATCGCGTCCATGCTTTGCGCGCGCGCGATCCGCGGGATCAACTCCATCGCAAACGATGACACCCCCGCCGAGGCCATTTCGGCGGATTCGTTCGGAGCCGTGAGCGGATCTCCGAATCCCACATTCCACTGTCCCGGCCGGAACAACCTCAGATCGCTGCGGCCGGCACCTGGATTAGCTCCCAACGAGCGTACCTGAACGATTACTTCGGCGGATCTAAACAACTCGACGCGGTTCAGGATTTGCGCTCCGTGCGACATATAGTCCTCATCCGAATAGCCGGCCGGCACGCCTGCGGAGGACTCGATCAGCACCGTCATTCCAGCTTTTTGCAGACGCTCGCAACTCCGCGGCGTGATCGCCACGCGTTGTTCGCCCGGAAAAGTCTCTTTCGGAACTCCAATTTGAATGGGCACGTATCACTCCCTGCTCTGCACGCGAGCCCTGCTCTGCACGCGAGCCCTGCTCTGCACGCGAGCCCTGCTCTGCACGCGAGCGCCAGGGTGCTCGCGCGCAATCGACATCGTTTCTGCACTTTAGGCACCCCTGCTCACTCCAGATCGTTTCATCGGCAATCGACCTTGCGATTAGGCGTTCATTCCGCCATCGACGGTCAGATTCGTTCCGGTAATGTAGGAGGCCGCCGGACTGGCAACGAACGCGACCATCGCGGCGATCTCTTCAACGTGCCCATAGCGGTTGAGCGCTGTGGCGGCTTTCTGAGGCACCGCCCAATCACCCGACGCGGGATTCAAGTCCGTGTCGATCGGACCCGGCTGGACGTTGTTGACCGTGATCCCCCGGCTCCCGACCTCTCTGGAGAGCGCCTGAGTGAACATCTTGACGGCTCCCTTCGTGGCCGCGTAGGGAACAAGCCCCGGTGCAACCGCGCGCTCTCCCACCGCCGAACCGATCATGATGATGCGGCCGCCATCCTTCATGTGCTTCAGCGCAGCCTGCGTTGTGGCGAAGACGCCGCGGATGTTGATGTCGACCACCCGATCCATCTCCTCCTGCGTTGCCTCCTCGAACGGTTTTGGAATGGCCGTCCCGGCATTGTTCACAAGCACGTCAAGCCGACCGAACGTCGCGACTGCCTTTTCGACCGCACTCCTGACTGCTTCAACGTTTGCAGCGTCCGCGTGGATCGCGAGGGCCTTGCCCCCGTCGCGTTCAATTGCTTTGACTACAGCGGACGCGGCGTTGGCATCCTTCGCATATGTAATGGCCACACTGGCTCCGTCCTTAGCCAGCCTTTTCGCGATCGCTGCGCCGATGCCACGCGAGCCGCCGGTAACGAGTGCGACTTTGTTGGTTAATGTCGACAATGTAATCTCCTATGGTTTCTGATGAACGATTCAGTACTTCACTGATTCGCATGGTATGTTGATGTGCCTGCATTGCCACTAGATTTGGCAGTGTTAGGAATAGCGACTATTCCGAATAAGAATGCCTGCGGAGATCGAGACTTCTTTCGACCACGTTCTTGAAATGGACAAACATGCGGTAGAATCGTTATTCCGCGCATCGCATCCATTCCATAGAGGAATGGCGAGGGGTGATATGGACAAATTCGATGCAATGCAGATCTTCGTCCGTGTAGTTGAAAAGGGCAGCTTCTCCGCTGTCGCAAAGGAACGTGGAATTGGTCAACCTGCAGTCAGCAAGCAGATCTCGGCCCTAGAGGACGAACTCGGCATCGAACTGCTTCACCGTACGTCTCGCTCGATTGCACTAACTGAGCCAGGTCGCGACTTTTACGAGTCTGCTTTGCACATTCTCGACGACTTTGAAAACGCGACTTCACGAATCGGCAGAGGCCAAACTGCACCGAAAGGCCTCATTCGCGTGACTGTTTCATCCGCGTTTGCCCGTCTTCATATGGTGTCAAAGCTGGCAGCGTTTTTTGCCACCTATCCCGACTTGTCAGTTGAAATGGCGGCCTCGGAGAGCCCGTCAACGATCATCGAAGACGGCTTCGATTTAGCGATCCACTCCGGTGAGCTTCCGGACTCCACGCTGGTTACCCGAAGATTCGCGCAGACGATGATCGTTCTCGTCGCCACCCCTCAGTACCTTTCACGATATGGCGCACCGAATTCGCCGGATGATCTCAAACGCTTTCGATCTGTCGTTTTTGTCGAACGAGGCTCTGTACAGCCGTGGAGCTTTGGCTCTGGACAAGAACCGAAGCGTGTTATCGCCACAGGGGTTTATCGCACCAGCGATATCGAACAGGTGCGGATCGGCGTCCTCGAACATCTGGGGATTGCTCAGGCGCCAGCATGGCTCTTCGCGGCAGAACTCAGAGAAGGTACCGTCATCCGTCTTCTGACTCCGCTCGAACGAATTGTGCCGATCCTGGCGGTTCGACCTGCTAGCCGCCGGCAGTCGACCAAAGTACGGGTGTTCATCGAACATATCGAGAAGACTTTCGCGCTATGTTCTCAGTTCAATCCGCCTCGCTAACTTTTACCTACCCTGATACCCCTTTGCGGCCGACGTGATCGCGGACTTTCGGCACGGCACAAGCAATTACTCCCGAGGTACCTCTACGACGCGACAGGCTCGCGCCTGTTCGAGGAGACCTGCAACACCGACGACTACTACGTCACCCGTTCTGAAACGGCTGTGCTTCGCAGGGTTGCAGCAGAGTTGGCTGCTGGTATCCCCGAAGGAGCAGTTCTGGTGGAATTTGGTAGCGGAGAGAGCGCCAAGACGCGCCTGCTGCTCGATGCAGCGCCGCAGCTCTCGGCTTATGTGCGGATCGACATCAGCGCAGATGCCCTTGACGGAGCCGCGCCCAGGCTCGTGCAGGACTATCCGCAGCTGAGCATCGCTCCCGTAGTTGCGGGCTTTACCGAATATTTCCGCCTGCCGAAGGCGCATGGACGTCGCAGGGTCGGCTTCTTCCCTGGGTCTACGATCGGCAACTTCGAGCGACATGGCGCGGTCCGATTCCTTGAGTTGCTTCGACAGGTGTTGGGCGACCAGGCAATCCTCCTGGTGGGTGTGGACTTGGTCAAGGACGCAGCGGTCCTTACCGCAGCCTACGACGATCCCCATGGTGTGACGGCACGATTCAACAAAAACCTGCTCGTGCGGATCAATCGCGAACTCGGCGGGCGATTTTGACCCGGAGGCCCTCGATCACCTGGCGTTGTGGAATGCGGCCCAGTCGCATTGAAATGAACCTGGTCAGCCGCAAGGAGCAAACCGTCAACATCGCAAGCCACACCTTCGCGTTTGGGAGGGGCGAGCGGCTGCGCACCGAGAACTCGTACAAGTTCACCGTTGATATGTTCGCGTGCCTGGCGGCGGAAACCGGCTGGTCCGTGAGCGGCAGCTGGATCAGCGACGCGCCACAGGTTGCCTTGTTCCGCCTTGAACTCTCCCTGGGTGAGACCTCTTGAAGACGCTTTCGGATGCGAATGCGATGAACAATAGGCGACGGCACGCCTTGCGGATGGCGGGTGCCGGCCCGGAGCGATCTGGGGCTTCCCGAACGTCTTCTGACTGTGTCACAAGCGGCCAGCCTGGAGCCTTGAGTGTCCTTCATTTCGAGAGGATGACCCCTGGCTTGCCATAGCGCACCTTCCCACGGGCGTCCGTGCGTTCACCGTGTTGAGCTATTCCAGGGGGCTGGCCCTCCCCTGCGCGTCCAGGCTATTTTGTGCGCCGATAGCATTCCCATTCGGAATGGACTGTATTCCTCAAAGTGCTAAATCTCCTTGCGGAATCGGCACATCACATGAGCGTGAGGCGGTCCAAGCGACGTCGCAGTCAGTTTGAANCAGGAGAAAGAGATACATGATTCAAGACGTATTCGTTGTTGATNTATCGGCGCATAGCTAAGCTACAACCTTCGAGAAGACAATTATGCAGTAGGCAAGTATTCACAAGCCGTTCCCTTTGTTGAACCCGCCGAGGTCTTGAATCCTTTCGCAACCGAATTGATATCCCGCTTGGAGCTGCCCCTTGATGAATAGCGAACAGTTCGAAAACACGTCGTCGGCGCTTGACCACGAGCTGAACGAGGCTCTCGTCAACGCCAATATCGAGAATGGTTACGAAGAGTTTCTTGGGATCTTCGACCGGTTCTATGCTGAACAGGCAGAGGTAGTGAGCGAAGGCCACTCAACCGGGCTCGCGGGAAAATCGCACGTGCTTCCCGTCCTCTTCAACTTTCTCGTGCCGCTTCACGTGATGGCCGAGATCGGCGGTCTTTCCGTTACACTTCGGTATTCCGAGATTCGCAGCGACAATCGTGGAGAGCAGCACGCGGAGTGGTCGCTCGATCTGGTCGGAATCCTTGGGAGACGCGTTACGTTGCATTGGTCTTCGGCCAGGCGGTGGAAGGGCTCGCATGTCGTCTACGAGCGTCATTACGAACATCGCCAAATCGGCGAACCGCTGAATATGATTGACCTTGACTTCAGTGCGCCCTCACCCAGGCTCGCAGCTCCAGTGAGGCCGTCGTGAACAACGGGCTTTTCCGTCTCGATCCAGAAGTCGCTTGGCCCGCTTTAGCCGGATCGATATTCATGCCTGACCTGCATGGGTTCCGCATGGCATGGAGTAGTAGTGGCTATGGACAACGATATGAGTCCAACTAGGTCCGGTGGGCACTCCGCACGATTCGTCGAAGTCCGGTGGTCGCTCGCCAGTAAACGTGCGGAAATCACGCCATTCGTCGATCAACTCATTGCGTTTATCCGGAGTTTCATTCGGAAGCACGGTTTTACGGATGGAACCGAGGAAGACATCGAAACGGCAGTACGAGAAGCTCTCGCCAATGCGATTATCCACGGCAACCAGGAAGATCCGCGGAAGCAAGTTTATGTCACTGTGAGTTGCGGCTCGGACGGAGAAGTCTCGATTAGCGTGCGCGATCAAGGGTGCGGTTTCGATCCCGGAGTGTTGCCTGATCCGACGGATCGAAATAACCTGCTCCTGAGCCACGGTCGCGGGATTTACCTAATAAGAACGGTAATGGATCAGGTGTCGTTCGAAGAGCACGGCAGAGTCGTATGCATGCGGAAAAAGCTGACGGGCCCTTCGCATCCGGCAAATAGAGCACAATCGTTGCCCAACTAGACCTTAAAGGAAATCTCAATGACTAAAGTCTCTGAAACTACCGCCCCTAAACGCGAAATCCTGGTTGTCGGCCCTTACGGCGTTCTTGGCACGGGAGTTCTTGATGCGGCAGCCGCAGATCCGTCCTGGCGGGTCACAACAGCCGCTCGCCGGCCGGCACCGACCTATCGTCCTGCCACCGCAGATCGTCACATCACTGTCGACCTCATGGATCGCGAAGGGTCGATCAGGACCTTCTCTCAACTCGGTGGTGTGACCGACCTGGTGTATGCCGCGTACGTCGAGAAGCCTACCATGGCCGAGACCGTCGAGCCGAATGCCCGGATGCTCCAAAATACACTCGATGCCCTCGCCGCACGCGACGTTCCGCTACAGCGCATTGTGCTCGCGGGCGGCGCCAAATCGTATGGATTCAGTCTCGGCGCCTTCAATGCGCCTGCGAAAGAGACCCAGCCTCGCCTGATCGCGCCGATCCACTATCACCAGCAGGAAGACATTACAGCCGCCTGGGCGGAGAAGAACGGAGCAAGCTGGACAGTGTTGCGTCCTCACCTTGTGATGGGGCCGAGTTTGAATTCTCCGATGAACCTTGTGACGAGTCTTGGCACTTATGCCGCAATGAGCCGCGAATTGGGCGTCCCGCTGAGATTTCCCGGGCGACAAGCAGGATGGAACACGCTTCAGGAGACCACTGACGCAGAGCTCTTCGGGCGCGCGACGTTGTGGGCACTAAGCGATGAGAGAGCGAAGAACGAAATCTTCAATGTTTCGAACGGCGATGTCTACCGCTGGCGTCAGATGTGGAATGTCCTGGCAGAGTTTTATGATCTTCCGGTTGCGGAGCCGCTGGCGATGTCGACGGTTTCCGAAATGAGCGAAAAGGCTCCCTTGTGGGACAAAATGGTCGAGCGCTATGGGCTCCACGCCACTCCGTACGATCAGATCGCAAACTGGGCGTTTGTGGACTGGATGCTCAACTTCAGTGAGGAAACGATCCTGAGCACGATCAAGATCCGCCACGCCGGTTTCGGAGACTCGATCGATACTCATGTAAGCTTCAAGCGTCAACTGACCCGGCTGCGGGAGATGCGAATCATTCCCTGAGCGCGATTCAGCGGTGAGAGCGAGTCGCTATGCCGGTCAGATATTGAACGTATTGCGCCATTCTCTCCGGTACCGAACGGTAATAGACATTCAGCCCTTCCTTCCGAAACGTAATCAGGCCTAGTTCGGTGAGCACCTTCAGATGGTGTGACAGAGTCGCAAGCGAGATAGCGTGTTTCGCGTGCATCTCACCGCAGAACAATTCGTCGTGTTGAGCGATATTCGTGTAAATGGCGAGACGATTCGGATCTCCAAGCGCTTTGCTGATCTGAGCTACCTCATCGTCCGTGATTCTCGCCATACCTTTTGAGACGCAAGCTGAGGATATTCGGATTTGGCAAAATCCTGAATCCATCTATTTCGATCACCATCAAAATAGAAGACGGTCAGGATAACGACCGGCGGGAGTACTCAATATGTGGATTGTCCGGCTCGCTCTAAATCGACCCTACACGTTCATTGTAGCGTCGATCCTGATATTCGTCCTTGGTTTCTTCACGATCGCAGTCACACCCGCGGATATTTTTCCCAACATTGACATTCCTGTCGTGACCGTCATCTGGTCATATTCCGGCTTGCCCGCGAAGGAGATGGAACAACGGATCACCACGTTCAGTGAATTCGTGATGGCCGTTGTCAACGACGTGAAGGCCATCGATTCGCAAACGGTCAACGGAGCCAGCGTCATCAAACTTTCCTTCCAGCCTCAGGTGCGAATCGATGCCGCGATGTCGCAGGTGGACGCGGCAGTGAACTCCATCCGCTTTCGTATGCCGCCTGGTGTGAACCCGCCATGGATACTTCGGTTCAGCGCATCAACGGTTCCGATCATCCAGCTTTCGCTCTCGAGCGAAACTCTCTCGGAATCGGAAATCTACGACTATGGACTGTTTCGAGTCCGCCAGCAGTTGACAAAAGTTCCGGGCACCCTGCTGCCCACGCCGTACGGCGGCGTCGCCCGTCAGATCATGGTGGACCTCGATCAGGACGCGCTGCTGGCGAAAGGGCTCACGCCTGTCGATGTAACCGCGGCCATCAACGCACAGAATGTGACGCTTCCTTCGGGGACGGTCAAAGTCGGCAGCCGGGAGTACACCGTGAGCACAAATTCCAGCCCCGTTGACGCCATGACGCTGAACGACGTACCCATCAAAACAGTCAATGGCTCTCTGGTCTATATGCGGGACGTCGCTCACGTGCGGGATGGCTGGTCTGTGCAACAGAATGTGGCTCGCGCTAACGGCCAGCCGGCAGCCCTTCTCACTATCATGAAGACAGGCTCGGTCTCGACGTTGGACATTATCGATGAGATCAAGCGCGACGTGCTCCCGGCATCCCGGGCTGCGGCTCCGAAGGGTCTGAAGATTACGGAGCTCTTCGATCAGTCCGTGTTTGTCAAAGCGTCGATTGCGGGAGTGCTTCGCGAAGGAGTGATTGCGGCGTCCCTGACGGCTCTGATGATCCTGCTCTTCCTGGGCAGCTGGCGCAGCACCCTGATCATCGCTGTCTCCATTCCGCTGTCGATTCTCAGTTCGATCGTTGTCCTCGGCGCATTGGGGGAGACGATGAACACAATGACGCTGGGCGGTCTCGCCCTGGCAATCGGCATTCTCGTGGACGACGCCACGGTCACGATCGAGAACATCCACCGGCATATGGGAAAGCAACCTCTTCGGGATGCTGTCCTCACAGGAGCGTCGGAAATTGCAACCCCCACGCTCGTTTCTACGTTGACCATCTGCATCGTCTTTGTCTCAGTAGTGTTTCTGACTGGCCCGGCAAAGTACCTTTTCACGCCGATGGCACTTGCAGTCGTCTTCGCGATGCTTGCCTCCTACGTCCTCTCGAGAACGCTGGTTCCCGTGCTGGTCAATTATCTTCTTGGTAACGAACACACCTTCGAAGGACACTCCCCGAGGGAATCGGCGAACGTCGGATCGCGCTCTGTCTTCGCTCGCATCAACGACCGGTTCAATGCCGGGTACCTGTGGGTACAGGACCGCTATTCACGCTCTCTGCAGACACTTTTGCAGAATCGGACGCCCGCGATTCTTGCATCCATCGCACTCATGTCCACGGCGTTTCTGCTGGTGCCCTTTGTGGGGAGAGACTTCTTTCCATCGGTGGATGCCGGGCAGATCAAACTACACATCAGAACCCCGCCGGGAACGCGCATCGAGAACACGAAGGTCAAGTTTAGTCAAGTGGAGGAGCAGATCCGCAGGACAATACCGCCGGCCGAGACCGAGCTGATCATGGACAACATCGGACTGACGCCGGAGACCTTCAACTACGCCTTCGGTGACGGGGCCACCATCAGCAGCGCAGATGGAGAAGTACTGATCGCTCTCAATGAGAAGCACCACGGCCCCACCCAGCAGTACGTGAAGCAGCTCCGGTCGCAGCTGCAGAGACAGTTCCCTGATTTCACTTTCTTCTTCCAACCTGCCGACATCGTGACGCAGATACTCAACTTCGGGCTTCCTTCGCCCATCGACGTTCAGGTCCAGGGCTACGATCCCGCCAACTACGAGATCGCTCGCCATCTGCGGGAGCGGCTGGCGGGCGTTCCCGGAGCGGTCGACGTTCACATGCATCAAGTCGTTGACGCACCCGATCTGCACCTCGACATTGACCGCGTACGCGCGGCTCAGTTCGGTCTTACGCAGCAGGACGTGGCGAATAGCCTCTACATTTCTCTGAGCTCAAGCGCCGCCGTTCAGCCGAACTTCTGGCTCGATCCGAAGATGGGAATCACCTACACGGTGGCCGCACAGACACCCCAGTACGGCCTCGACTCCATCAACGCGCTGCAGAACACGCCGATCCCGATGCGCACCATCAGCAATCGCACCGAAATCCTCGGAAACATGACCACGCTGACGCCCGCTTCCCTGCCGGTAGTAATAAATCACCACAACGGAGCGCCTGTATACGACGTCTTTGCGAACACGCAGAATAAGGATCTCGGTTCCGTAGCAGCAGACGTAAACCGTATCGTCAGGGAAGAGAGCGGGCATCTGCCGGCGGGAACGAAGATCGTTGTGCGCGGACAAGTGGAGAGCATGAATGAGGCATTCAACCGGCTTGGCTTCGGTCTAGGGTTCGCTGCCCTGCTGGTCTATCTGTTGATGGTGGTGAACTACCAAAGCTGGCTTGATCCGTTCATCATCATCTGCGCTCTGCCCGGCGCCTTCTGTGGCATCGTATGGGCGCTCTTTCTGACCCAGACCACCTTCAACGTCCCGAGCCTGATGGGCGCGATTATGTCCATCGGGGTAGCGACCGCCAACTCTATCCTTCTGGTGACTTTCGCCAACGAGCTCCGCGCCCAGGGCATGGCCGCTCCCGAAGCGGCGCTGACCGCCGGCCACACTAGGTTGCGGCCCATCATCATGACAGCGTTCGCGATGATCGTAGGCATGTTGCCGATGGCACTCGGCATCGGAGAAGGCGGTGAGCAGAACGCGCCTCTGGCAAGAGCCGTGATCGGCGGCCTGACGGTTGCGACGTTCGCCACGTTGTTTTTTGTTCCACTGATGTTCACGCTGATTCACGGAAAGAACGCCCGCCGACAGGAAACAATATGACGCCACAGACAGAAACATACCTCCTCGAACGTTCGCAAAGGCGGGCAGCCGGTATCGTCGTCAGAGTTATCGGCGCCGCGGTGCTTCTGGCCGCGCTCGCCGCCCTTGGAATGGTCCCCCGACTGGCAAAAGAGAACGAAGCAAAGGAGGCTGTTGGCGAGGCGCCGGCGACGCATCCGGTGGTGACTCTAATTCACCCGACTGAAGGAGAGCCCACATCGGAATTGATGCTGCCGGGCAACATCGAGCCGCTCTACAGTGCCAGCCTGTATGCCCGCGTCGATGGTTATCTCGACCACCGCAACGTCGACATCGGATCTAGTGTGACATCGGGTCAGGTGCTGGCGGTTATCTCGACACCCGAACTCGATCATCAGCTGCTACAGGCAGAGGCGACTCTGGCGCAAACGGAGGCCTCGGTGCAGCAGGCGAAGGCGGCAATGGAGCAGGCAAAGGCAAACGCGGAACTCAGCCGGCTGACAAAAGAACGCTATGTCCCCCTCGGCGAGCAAAACGCCGTTTCACACCAGGAGGTGGATGGTGCCGTGCAATCGCACAATGCGAGGATGGCTGACTTGTCGGCTGCAACGGCCAACATCGCTGTGGCCGAGGCGAACGTCGCGGCCAATCGGGCCAATGTGTTACGGCTGAAACAAATGCAGAGCTACGAAAGCATCGTTGCACCGTTTGACGGTGTCATCACTGAACGCAACGTCGAACGCGGCGATCTCGTCAGCACAGGCAACGCGAACGCCAGCAAGCCCCTGTTCAGTATCGCCCAGAGTGGCACTCTCCGGATTCAGATCGACGTTCCGCAATCGGAGGCCATCAGCATTCAGGATGGCCAAAAGGCGTCGATCCACTTGAAGGAACGGCTGGGACGCGTCTACACCGGCACGGTCGTCCGCAGCGCCGGAGCTCTGAACAACGCTGCCCGAACCATGCTTACGGAGATACAGGTGGACAATCGTGACGGCTCCCTGCTGCCCGGTATGTATGCCCAGGTCAGCTTCACCCTCTCGCAACAGCGCAGATCGCTCATTATTCCAACGAGCTCTCTCATGGTGAACGCGGCCGGTATGCGCGTTGTGACCGTGGATAACAATCACACCATCCACTTCCTCCCGGTCGCGATCGGCAACGACATGGGCACGCAGGTCCAGGTTCTGAAGGGACTTACCGTATCGGATGCGCTGGTGGCGAGCCCCAGCGACTTGCTCAGGGAGGGTCAACATGTCGAAGTACGTTGAACGCATGCCCCGCCGAACGGAGTCCACCGAATCAATTGGGGGGACCGGGCGAACTTCTGATCGACGCCACACTTCGCTCGTGGAACGGTAACGTAGATCGGATCGGAAAGTTTTTTCGCGCACTATCGCCGGAAGAGCTTCAGCGGGAGATCGCTCCGGGAAGGAATCGCCTGATCTACGTGTGGGACCACATCGCGGCGGTGAATGACGGGCTCTTGCCGCTCCTCGGGCCGTGTCCCCGGCTACACCCAGAAATGGAGGCGATGTTCGTCACCAACCCTGACCGAGCCCTCAGCGCTATCTATTCCGCACGATACTGTTCCATATGGAAGAGTTTTATATGGAACGACATACTTTTCTCCTCTTCGGGCCAGGGTTGGATGTCTTCTGGCGTCAGGGCTACGAAAACAAGTCACTCGAAGCCCTGATGCGCGAAATGGGCATCGCCAGGCAGAGCCTGTATGACACTTTCGGCGACAAGCGGGCGCTATACCTCAAGGCGACGGCGTTTTACCGCGAGCGCACGAACTCGTCCCTGCGCGAGTCGCTGGCATCCGCGGCGACGGTGAAGGAGGGGTTCACATGGGTTCTGCTGGGATTGGTCGCGGAGTCGCGGGAACAACACGCGCGCGGCTGCCTGCTGCTCAGCGCGAACATGGAGAGCGCGGTTGATGACGAAGAGATCGCAAGGTTTCTTGAGGACAATCAGGCGGAAGTCGAGTCCATCTTTGCTGAGGCGCTGCGCCGGGCGCAGCGCAGCGGCGAGCTTGACGCCTCGGCGGATGCAGGGGCGCTGGCGAAATTCTTCGTGGTGACGATACAGGGAATGCGGGCCATGGCGAGATTGAAGTCGGACCGCCGCGCCCTCCG
>JGI12635J15846_10001367_pt1 | contig 21305 bp, 19 predicted proteins | sample BlaSpr_A8_OM2_M2_FD_15846 | JGI IMG/M metagenome (IMG submission 15846) | reverse complement strand
TGTGAGGAAGTTGCGGAACGGGAAAAAGACAGGTCGCTGCTGGATTGCGACGACAGCTTTCTACGCGCCGAGCGAAGAACGAATCGCACCGACAATTGCCTCCGCGAGGCGATCCATTTGTTCTTTCGACTCCGCCTCGATCATGACGCGCGCCAGCGCTTCGGTGCCGGAGTAGCGCACGACTACACGGCCGTTGCCGTCGAGTTCACGTTCGGCCGCTGTGATCGCTGCTTGGACCGGAGAAATCTCAGCGAACGGAGTTTTGTTTTTTACCCGCACGTTTCGAATCGTCTGGGGAAACACTTTCAGGTCGCTGACCAGATCGGCCAGCGGCTTGCCGGTCCGGGCGATGATCTCGAGCACTCGCATTGCGGTCAGCAGTCCATCGCCGGTGGTCGCGTCGCCGTCGCGAAACAGTATGTGGCCGGACTGCTCGCCGCCTAGTGTCGCGCCCACACGCTGCATTTCTTCCAGCACATATTTGTCGCCGACGTTGGCGCGCAGCATATCAATTCCCGATCGTTTGAGCGCTAATTCCAATCCCATATTCGACATGGTCGTCGCCACCACGGTGGCGTTGGCGAGGACACCGCGCGATTGCATGTCGCGCGCCGCCAGAAGAAGAACCGCATCCCCGTTCACCACGCGTCCGCCGGCGTCGCTAAAGAGAGCGCGGTCGGCGTCGCCATCAAAGGTGATGCCCAGGTCGAAACGACCCTGCTCACCAACAACAACCTGGTCGGCGGCGAGCCCGTCGTAGACGTAACGCGCTACGACTTCTGGATGCAGCGCACCGCAATTCTCGTTGATGTTCTGCCCATCGGGTGCGGAGTGCAGGAGTGTCGTTTCGATTTTGAGCGCGCGAAATAGTTCCGGGGCCTCGGCCGCAGCGGCGCCATTGGCGCAATCTACCGCCACACGAAGCGAACTCAAGTCGGTGGCAATGCTGCCCGCGAGCCAGCGAACGTAAGCATGGCGCAGACTCTCATCGCCGGGAAGGCTTGCAACCTCAGGCGTTGGATTGGGCGCCGAAACCGCACCAGCCTGGAGCAGCGCGAAAATTTCTTTTTCAATCGCCAGTTCGCGCGCGTCGGGCAGTTTATAGCCGTCGCGAGAGAAGATTTTGATTCCGTTGTCGGTCCAGGGATTGTGGGAAGCCGAAATCACGATCCCGGCGTCGAATGCCTGCGAACGTGCCAGGAAGGCGACTCCGGGCGTTGTAATCACTCCGGCGCTGCGCGTTTCGACTCCGACGGATGCGAGCCCTTGCAGAAAGCGGTCGGCAATCCAGCGACTGGAGGCGCGCGTGTCCTGTCCGATGACTACGCGGGCTTTGGCGTTGGTGCGTATGAGGTCGTGGCCGAGTGCGCGGCCAATCCAATAAACGCTGTCACGCGTCAGCGGAAATTCACCCGCCACGCCGCGAATTCCATCAGTGCCGAAGAGTTGTCTGAGTTGGGTCATGAATGGGTGGTTCGCCGTTGGTCGTTCGTCGTTCGCAGAACGTCGCCAGTTTAGATTCGGCGAACGACTACCGACCAACGACCACCGACTGTCTTATTTTTTTTCTCCCAATCCTTCCATGATAACCGTCACGCGAATTGGAATGTGATGCACAACCTGAATCAGAGGATCGGGGACATAGGCTTGGGTCACAAAAGTGGCTCGGGTCATGGCTCCGCTGACGTCTACGGGATCGGTGGTGGCAGCCTCAACTGCATCGATACGACGGCGCGGCCCGGTGATCATCACAGTGGTCGGATCGGCGACCACTTGTGCCACACGCATGCCGCTGGCAAAAGTTCCGGTCACGCGCGGGCGCACTTCGACCATGCGAGTGGCGCGATTATCGAAGGAGAGATGGAACTGACCGGGAATGATCTGAACTACTTCCAATTCCTGGGGCACGTGGACGTGACGAGCGGTTAAATCGAAGGTTTGCTCTCCGGGTCGCACCTCGGCTAGATTGATGTCGGCTCGCACATCTTCAGCTTGCAGACGATGAATCACGCGCTCCGGTCCACGTATACGAATCTGCGCCTCGGTGAAGTTGGCAGAATCGATTTCGAGATTGTTGGGAAGATTGTGGAATTCGATAGGAACGTGCATTTCGACTTCAGCGATGGGATCGCGCGCCACGACGAGCCACAAACCAATGGCGAGCAATAGGGAAATGATCTTGAGGCCAATATTGTGCACGAAAGCACGCTGGAAAAAGCTGCGTTGCGCGAAGGCCGGCATCAGTCGTCCCTTCCCACGTCTTGCCTGCGCGAGATTTGCGGTGTGGACGATTCTTCATCGAGGAAACTATCTTCCACCGCTCCGGGCAGCGTGTGCGCGGGGGCATAGCGGCGCAAGAGACTGCTGAGGCGCTCGCGCAGACGCTCCACCGTCAACTCGCGTTCGATGCTACCCGCGACCGCCACGCTGATCGTCCCAGTTTCCTCCGAGATGATGACTGCGACGGCGTCGGTTTCTTCGGTGATTCCGATCGCCGCGCGATGACGCGTCCCCAGTTGAGTTGAAAGGACGGGATTCATCGAAAGCGGAAGGAAACAAGCGGCCGCGGCAATGCGGTCGCGCTGCACAATTACAGCGCCGTCGTGCAGCGGAGCAGAGGGGCGAAAGATCGTGGCCAGCAGATCGTAGGAAAGCCTGGCATCGAGCGCCACGCCGCTTTCGATATAGGTGCGGAGACCGATCTCGCGTTCGATCACAATGAGAGCGCCAGTTTGATTTTGCGAAAAAAGATTGGCCGCCAAGACAATGTCATCGTAAACGTCGGCCACCGAACTGCTGGACCGCATCAGCGAAATACGACTGCCGAGATTGGCGAGGGCATGGCGAATCTCCGACTGGAAGACGACGATGAGCGCAAAGACAACATAGGGGAGCATGGTGCTGAGCAGCCAATTCAGCGTTCGCAACTCGCCGAGGCGCGCTAGATAAAAGGCCAGGCCGAGAGCGGCCACGCCGACCAGCATCGGCGCTGCCCGCGTGCCCCGCACCAGCGCCAGAAACTGGTAGATCAGGATCGCGACCAGCACGATGTCAAATACCGAAATGACCGAAATCGCCGAGATGTGCGACCAGATCAGCGACGGCGTCACGCTACCCTCACATTAGAAGTTGAACTGATTTCATTCTAATGCAGCGCGATGGATGCAGCGCATCCAGGCAGATTGTTTAGGGCAGTTCGCTGGATTCTGCATCGTTATTATTATTGCGCTCAGTTGCGGTCACGCGAGCGTGAATTCGTCCACGGGCCAGGCGGGCCGAGATTTCTTCGCCGGCATTCAATCTTGACGCGTCTTTTACAAGTTCTCCACTCGCGTCGAAGAGGAGGGCGTATCCGCGATTCAGAATTGCAACTGGCGAGAGCGCCTCCAGACTGGCAGTTCGGCGATCGAGGGCACTGCGGAGTTCGAGCAATCGCCGATGCATGGCGGCGGCGAGGTTGGCCATTTGCGCCGCCAATTGTTGCCGTATGGCAGCCAGTCGGCGGCGCGCGTCGTAGTGCCGGACAGCGGCCATGGTGCTTTCACAGCGCCGATGATATCGCTCTAATAGCTGGCGTTCGGCTTTTTCCAGGCGGAAACGCTGTTCATCCAGCTTCTGCTGCCGCCGGTGGATGCCATCCATCATGCGGGCGAAGGCGCCGTGTTGCGCGCGCTCGGTCAGATCCTGACGGGCCATCAGGAGGCGATAGCGCATACCGCGTTCGAGCCGGCGATAGAGATCCTCGGCCTGCGCTTCGATCTCCTGTCGTGAGCGGATCACGAGTTCAGCTGCCGCCGAAGGTGTTGGCGCGCGCAGGTCGGCGACAAAATCGATAATGGTGAAATCCGTTTCATGACCAATGGCCGAGATTACCGGGAGCTTCGTGTTTGCGACGGCCCGTGCCAGGCCCTCATCATTGAAGCAAGCCAAATCCTCGACCGAGCCTCCGCCGCGCGCGATGATGATGACCTCGACCGCGCCGCGGTCAGTGGGCGTTTGATTGAAATGCCGCAGCCCGGCGATTACTTCGCCCGGGGCCGCGTCTCCCTGCACCTGGGCGGGATAGATCAGGACATTGGCGGAGTGATGCCGGCGGGCCAGAACGTTCAGAATGTCACGCAGCGCCGCTCCCTGGGGCGAAGTGATGATGCCGATTTTTTGCGGCAGCGGCGGGATGGGCTTTTTTCGTGAGGCTTCGAATAAGCCTTCGGTCTGCAACCTTGCTTTCAATTGTTCGAAGGCTAGTTGCAGAGCGCCGGCGCCTTTCGGCTCCATGAATTCGGCCGAGATCTGGAGTTCTCCGCGATCTTCATAGACAGTAATGCGGCCGCGGACGGTAACGTGCACGCCGTTCTCCGGGCGGAAGCGCAACAGTTTCGCGCTTGAACGAAACATCACCACGCGAATCTGTGAGCTCTCTTCCTTCAGCGTGAAGTACAGGTGGCCGGAATCAGGAATTCGCAGATTGGATATTTCTCCTTCTACCCAGCAATCCGAATACTCGCGCTCGATGTGTGACCGAACAGCGGAGACCAGTGCGCGAACCGTCCACACGCGGCGCTCTGGAGGACGAAACTGAAAGCCGAGTTGGTCGGAGGCGGCCATAATTCAGTTCTGACGTTTCAGTCTACCTTGGCGCACAAATCCGGATTGTCAACCTGAAAGCGATGGACTTGTGCACTCTCCTTGCATAGGCAAAATGCATAGGTCCTTCGCTTCGCTCAGGATGACAGCACAGATGTCGCGCAACCTCGCAGGCAAGACCTTAATGCTTGAGCCGTCCAATCAGGTAGAGCACAATCGAAAGAACGACGCTGATCAGTATGGAAGTAGCCAGCGGGAAATAGAAAGTTGTGTTCTTGCCTTTGTAGAGAATGTCGCCAGGCAGACGGCCTAGCGGCAGGCCCGTTCGCCCGAGAAGCATGACGATGCCTCCGATAACCACCAGGGCTATGCCGAGGATCACCAGCATTCGTCCCATTTCCGCCATGCTTCGAGTGTAACTCCGCCGGCACAGAACGCTGGCACTCAGTGTCCCGCTTATTGCGGGAACGGATGTATGCTGAATTCCGGCTGCAAATCTGACCGATGATACTTCAGACCCCACGCCTCAGACTCCGCGAATTCACGGCGCCAGATGCGGACGGGCTGGCGCTGATTCTTTCTGATCCGGAAACCATGCGCTACTATCCCGCGCCGCTCGACCGCGCCGGCGTGGAGCAATGGGTCGAACGCAACCGGCAGCGCTACCGCGACGACGGCGTCGGCCTCTGGGCCATGGAATTGTCCGCGACCGCGGAGTTGATCGGCGATTGCGGGATCCTCCTCCAGCAGGTGGAAGGGGAACGCCTCTATGAAATCGGATACCATTTGCGTCGGGATTTATGGGGACGCGGATTCGCGACTGAAGCCGCGGTCGTCTGTCGCGACTGGGGCTTCGCGCAATTGAAAGCAGAGCGATTGATTTCTCTGATTCGTCCGGAGAATCTGCCGTCGCGCCGGGTCGCTGAGCGACTGGGCATGACCGTCTGGAAAGAAGTCAAGTGGCGCGGTCTTTCGCACTGTGTTTATTCGCTGCCCAATCCAACACCATTCAATCCATGATGAATACAAGTTGGCCCGCGAAGTCGATGCCTGCTAATCTAAAAAGCGAAACTGAAAGCTAACTCAAAGCAGAACTCAAATCAGAGCCAGCCGACGAAATGCATAAAGCCACAATTCTGTTCAACCCCAATTCCGGACGACGCGGGAAAAAGCGCGACGCGGAATTGAACCGTGCCATCGGGATCATTCAATCGGTGGGCGTGCGAACCGAGCTTACAGTATGCCGCTCCAGCCGCGAGGCTACCGATAACGCACGCTGCGCCGTCGCGGACGGAAGCGACACCGTGTTTGCCTGCGGGGGCGATGGGACGATTCACGACGTGATACAGGGATTGGCCGGAACGTCGGTCGCGCTCGCGATTCTGCCGTTTGGTACAGCCAACGCTCTTGCTCATGACATTGGGGTTCCGCTTCGCCCGAGCGCAGCGGCTCAGGTTGCGGTTGCTGGCACAGTTCGGCGCGTTCCGCTGGGCCGAATCGAGTACGAGAATCTCGAAGGCAAACCTTGCGCGCGTTACTTTACCGTCGCTGCCGGAATGGGAGTAGACGGGCATCTCTTCTACAAACTGACCGCGCATCTCAAGAATCGTTCCGGCATGGCCGCCTATTACCTCAAAGCCTGGCAGCTATGGGCAACCTATAACATGCGTCGCTTCGAGGTTGACTACACTGACGCCGGCGGGGAGCGTCACCGCGCGTCGCTTACCGAACTTTTGGCGGTGAGGATACGCTTCTTTGGAAATGTGCTGCGCGAACTGCTTCCAGGAGCCTCGCTTGATTGTGGCTATGTGCGCGCCGCGATGTGCCGCACCGCCAGCCGGAATGCATATCTGCAATATGTAGCGGGAGCGCTGCTGGGCCGGCATTGGAGTGTGAAGGGCATCGATGTGGTGAGTTGCTCGGAGATCATTTGCCGGCTTCCAGACAACGATGGTAGTCCGGCGGGATCTGGCCAGCGCGTCTATGTTGAGGCGGACGGCGAATTGCTAGGCCGGTTGCCGGCGCGTCTGACGATGGTTCCGGACGCGCTGTCGTTGGTGGTGCCAGCCTAGGTCGGCATTATTCGTGTTATAAATCGTTATAAATCGCCTATGCCTACGGGACGCTCGGGATCGATTCGCCTCTTCCGAATCTTCGGAATCGATGTCTTCCTCCATTGGTCGTGGTTCCTGCTGGCATATTACGAGATCAATGCGCGCAAGGGAGACTATTCCTCGATCGGCTGGAATGTTGCGGAATACCTCGCGCTGTTTCTGATCGTGACCATTCACGAATTTGGCCACGCGCTCGCTTGTCGCCAGGTGGGCGGAGAAGCCAATCGAATCGTCCTCTGGCCCTTCGGCGGTGTCGCCTACGTAAATCCGCCGCAACGTCCCGGCGCCACGTTATGGAGCATCGCGGCCGGACCGCTGGTGAATGTGGTGCTCGCTCCGATCATCATGGTCGTTGGGCGCATGAGCCTTCTGTTGGGCTGGTATGCGGCCGTGCCCGACCTGCACACATTCATACGCGCGATTTTCGTGATCGATATCTGGCTGCTGGTGTTCAATATTCTCCCCATCTACCCGCTCGATGGCGGCCAGATTCTGCGCTCCCTGTTGTGGTTCCTGATGGGGAGTGCTCGCAGCTTGCTGGTGGCCACCGTGCTCGGATTCGTCGGCATCGCCGCATTCATCGGTTACGCGATTTCGACGCACGATACTTGGCTGGGCGCGATCGCCATCTTCTTGCTGCTGAATTGCTGGAGCGGGCTGCAGCACGCGCGAGCATTGTTGCGCTTCGCGAAGCTGCCGCGGAGATTTGAATACTCCTGCCCATCATGCCAGGCCAGTCCGCCAATCGGCGAATACTGGAAGTGTGGAAATTGTGGGCAAGCCTTCGATAGTTTCCAGACGGGCGCAGTCTGTCCGCACTGCGCGACGCGATATGAAGGAACCAGATGCCTTGATTGCGGCGCTACGCATCCGATTGGCGCATGGTCGACTCACCCCATGAGCGTGAGTTCGACGCTCCCGACCGCGCATGTTTAGAGTCTACGGTTAGATCGGTGCACAGCTTTCGCCTGACTTTTCACTTTGGGCTTTGCTCCGCCTCCAGATAGACTCAAGCGACCGCCTTGGAACCTGTAACTCACTTCTTATTCGGCGCGTGCATGGGCCGCGCCGGACTCAATCGCAAGACGGCACTGGCCACGGCTACGCTGACGCTCGCCGCGGAGGCTCCCGACCTCGATGTGCTCAGCCGCTTCGGCGGATCGGCGTTTGGGTTGAATCATCATCGCGGGTTTACGCATTCTTTTCTGGGCGTACCGCTGGTGGCGGCGGCGGTGGTTGGATTCGTCTACCTCATCTGGCGGATGCGCCGGCGCAAGACGCACAACCCCGATCTTCCGCCGCGATGGGGATTGCTCTTTGCCTTCGCTTGCCTGGCAGGACTTAGCCATATTCTGCTCGATTTCACTAATAATTACGGGGTGCGTCCATTCTGGCCGTTCTCGGAGCGCTGGATTTCATGGGACATTGTCTTCGTCGTGGAACCGGTTCTCCTTGTCATTCTCACGCTCGGCCTGAGTGTTCCGGCGTTGTTTTCTTTGATCAACGATGAGATTGGATCTGGCAACCCCGCGCGCCGGGTCCCGCGCGGAAGATTGGCCGCGACGTTGGCTTTGCTCGGGGTGTTTGTCTACTGGGGGCTGCGCGATTATGAACATCGCCGCGCGGTGGCTGCGCTTGAGGCGCGCAATTATCGGGGCGCGGATGCGATCCGCGTTTCGGCGTATCCGTACTGGGTGAATCCGTTTCGCTGGCATGGGGTGGTGGAAACTCCCACCTTCTTCGCCACCATGGACGTCGATTCTCTTGCGCCCGAGGTCGATCCCCGGGAAGAAATGCAGGTTCGCTACAAGCCGGAGGAAACGGCGGTCACTCTCGCAGCTAAGAAAAGTTATCTAGGGCGCGTTTATTTGAGTTGGGCACAATATCCGATCACTGAGACTGAGGAACTGGCGAGCGCTTCCGTCGATAACACGCGACCGGCATACGTGGTTCGGTTTCGCGATCTGCGTTATGACTATCCCGGACGGACCGGGCGCGCCACGCTGGGCGCCTTCGTCCTGCTCACGCGCGATCTGCGGGTGGTGGAGGAAGAGATGGGGACGGGAAGTGCTAAGTAGGGGATTGAAGCTAAGATTGCAGCCCGCCCGGAGGGCGCGACGGGCAGCGTGGAAGACGGAGCAGGAAAAAGCCGCGCAGAACCCTGCTGGCGGCGCTACTCCGCGCTGCCTGCGCGCGAACCCCGGTCTGCTGTATCGTGCGGCTGTCTGCATGAATCTAGACGACACGAGTCCAGTGGAGCGAAGGCTGGATGCGTTTCCGTTCCCGTGATTTCGCGGCGGTCACTTAGGCTGCCGTCTGGAATTAGTACGGCCACCCAGGGCGTTTCCCCGGACACGACATCGGCATGCCAGACCAGCTCTTGAAGATTTCCCGCGGTCAGATCGATCTTTTGCATTGCCGGTTCGTGCAGGATGAGATTGTCGGCGCGAACCGCAAATGTGTGACTGCCGGCGCCCGCAACGGAAACCCGCACGACAACTTTATCGTGACCTACATCTTGATACACAACTTTAACGTCGATGACGTGTTCTCGCCGCAAATCGAGATGGTAGACTCCACCCGGCAGCACCGTGACGGTAGTGTGAGTTGCCCCCAGACGCACATCGTAGTGACCTTCAGGTAAATGAAGGTTGAATTCGCCGTCACTCGCGATCGAGGCCACAGCGGTAAGCTGCCCGCTCGCTTGTTCGCGGAATTCAACCGGTTCGTGCCGCCCGGAGTCAGCCGTCCCGCGCACCGTGGCGGCGACGGCAATGTCTTGCATCAGCCATATCCACTGACCTACCGGCTGAGTCCAGACTTCTTTATACGTCCAGCAAATCTGTGTAGGCCAGTAGGGAGCGTCGTCGAAGCCCTTGGTTTCAATCCCGACCGGAAGCGCACCCACCATCTGGCCCGAGCGCACGCTATAGAGCGGTGTCCAGTCATAACCTTCGCCGTACATCACGCTGGCAGAGAAGGGATTGCGCCCGACCAGCCATTGCGCCTGCTTCTGAGCCAAATCTTCGGCCTCGAGATTGCCTCGTAACAGTCCCGCCGCCGAGAGCGCTTTGGCTTGCGACAACAGAACGCTGGAGTTGCCGCGAAAGTCAAACCAAACAGGAAACCGGCGCAGATAATTTCCGTCGCCCAGCGGAATTCCATGTCGTACTTCCTGCAAATAAGCGTCACGATCAGCCGCGCGCAGAGGAGTCCAATCTTTTGATTCAGGAATCAGGTGTGCCTCGCTCTCGCGATACACTGCAGCTGGCAGAACCCCATACGGCTGATCGACGGCCGATGCCGGTTTGAGATAGTACTCCGAGTGCAAGACGACAGCCGAGTACCATTTCATCCATTTTTTGTGATCCGGGAAGGCTTCGCACAGGCGGATCAGGGCCATGATGGGTTCCTGCTCTTGCCCGATATGAAAACGATGAAAAAGATTCTCTCGCTTCGGACCAGTATAAAAGTAACCAGTCAACGGAATCGTCCAAGCTTGTAGCTTTCGCTCTTGCGATGCCAACACTAGGTCGCCCAAAGTGACAGCTTCATCGGCATAGCGTTGGTCTCGGGTCGCCTGGTAGAGCTCAACCGATGCGACGACGCCGAACGATAGCCGCTCCAGTTCGTCCTGCGCGCCGTAAACTTCGGCGAGAGGGGGCGCTGTTTTCAAACCCTCCACTGCGAACTGCCAGTCTTCCTCCGCAATCATCAGGCTGCGGTTCGCCAGTTCGGGATCGCTTTCCTTCAACACTCGCGCCGCTAGCGCTTCTACTCCGCTCACCCGAAAGTTCCATTCCGGATTGTTGACGGCCTGGCCAAAGCGATCGTCCGCCGTACCCATAATTCCGTCAGTCCAGTAACTCACTAATTGGCCGGTGCTGCGGTATCCGTCGCCAAAGCGTGTTTTCAACACCCAGTTCAAACCCCACCGCGCTTCTTCCAACAATCGCGCGGTAAGAGCCGGATCTTCGCCGTCCTGTCTCAAACTTTCGGCGAGCGAAAGCGTGGCGTAGACCATTCCCGGTGTGTTTCCTGTCGCACTGAGATCTCCGGCATCGTGATATCCGCCATTGACCACGATTCGCTGGTCTCCGTGGAGCGTGTAGATATCCTGATGACACCTACCATGGATGCCTGGTACTTCGGTTCCACAGCGCTCGCTGTACATGAAGTTGATTGCTTTCCAGATACTGCTATTCCATGCGTCGTCACCGATGCGGAACGAACGAGTTAGCATATCGCCCGCCTTGATCGCGTAGATGCCGGGCTCCCGGACCTCGGAAAAGTTTAGCGTTTGATACTTGCCTAGCGGAGTAGTTGTCTGTTCCACCGGCTTGGTGAGAACCACCTGGCCAGTCTGTTGATCGACGACGGAGAACTCGCCAGCTGCCAGATCGCTGGCGATAGCAGATTTCGATGTACCGGTTGTGTATCCACTGTGGCTAAACGCGATCTTTCCGGAGGCCACATCCCAGCCCTCGACGTGATCGGCCACAACGCTCTGTAATTCGAGACGATCAATGTCAAGAATTGTCCGGTCGCCGGGCTCGGGAAATTTCTTGGGAAGGCTATATGCAAAATCAACTGCCGTGACTCGATCGCGATCGAGTGGGGCGATTTCCCACACGATCCGGTTCCACATGTGATTCTTGAGAATAATCGACTCGTGACGGCCTTCGTTATATCGATCTGGCAGTTTATGCGCGCCATCATTGTGGAGAACCAAGGAACAAGAAATCGCGGGCGCGCCGACAACGTCGGGATATACCCAGAGAGAGAGGCGGTTATATCCGCTCCAGTCTTCGCCGGGAAACTTTCGCGTGGCTACCAGGTCTTCCCACTCACCCTCGTTGCCCACCTGGGCGATGTTCGAAGTCGAGCGTATTCGCAAGGCATGCTTTCCGTCTCTCGTGTGACCTTCGGTTAGTGTCATCTCTCCCGCGCCTGCGAAAGACCACGCCGAAAGGTCTTCCATGCTATCCAGAACCCGTGAGTCGAGGACTTTCTTGTTCAACCAACGGAATTCAGCGCCATCTTCGAAGCGCGCTTGCATAGGCATAGCAGGCATTGCTTGTTCTGCCGTTGGCTGCGCATCGAGAGATACTCCAAGACAAATGAGGACCAGTGCCGTCCTCAAACTAAACCATTGTGGCCTTGTTCCTGCGAAGGTTCGTCTACACTCCGCTATGGCGATTGACACCTTTGCCGACATATTTCCCTCCAAGCGATGACCATTGACCATCGCAAATGCGCGCGGTAGAAAATTACCGAAGGATACGGGATTGCGGGCTTTATGATCTCTGGTGACCGCCTCTCCAGTCGCACGAGCGTACTCGGACCACGCACAAGCAGCAGCTTCAGCACCATCATGTTGAAAAAGACGAACGCCGTCACGTTCACGCCGCGCCTTACAGGGAAGACAAACTCGCATCTAGGCGGCCGCGAGATAGACATAACGCAGGATAAACAGCGCCGTGAGAATCCATATCAGCACGGTAATTTCGCGAAACTTGCCAGCCGCAATCTTCACTATCGTGTACGCAATCAGGCCGAGGCTGATGCCAGTAGCAATGCTGAAAGTCAATGGCGTGGCCAGCATCGTAATAAATGCCGGAACCGCCTCGCTAAACTCGCTCCATTCAATATGCGAAATCGATTGCGTCATCAGCGCGCCCACCAGGATCAACGCCGGCGCCGTAGCATACGCAGGAATCGCAGTGGCGAGAGGCGAGCAGAAAGTCGCAATCAAAAACAGCCCCGCGACAGCCACATTACTCAATCCCGTGCGCGCTCCGGCTGCGACCCCCGCCACGCTCTCGATGTAGCTGGTCACCGTCGACGTCCCCGTCAACGCGCCAAACAGCGTGCCCACAGCGTCCGACACCAGAGCCCTGCCCACGCGAGGAATCTTCCCATCCTTGATAAATCCGCCCTGCTCGCAAACGCCGACTAGCGTGCCTACATTGTCAAAAAGATCGACAAACAAAAACGCGAACACAATTTCCAGAAAGCCAAGATGAATCGCCCCGCGGAAGTCCAGCTTAAGGAAGGTAGATGAAGGATGCGGCAAAGAGAACAGCGCCGCAGGCCAATGAGAAATCCCGCGCAAAATTCCCACCAGCGTAGTTCCAAAGATGCCAATCAAAATTCCGCCATTGATCTTCCGCGCCATCAGCACCAGAGTAAGAGCCAGCCCAAAGCACGCCGTCTGCACCTCCTTGTCAGAAAAGTTACCCAGGCCAACAAACGTAGCCGGATTCGCCACCACCAGCTTTGCGTTGCGCAATCCGACGAAAGCAATAAACATTCCAATGCCCGTAGCCGTGGAGTGCTTCAGGCAATCGGGCATCCCATTAACAATTTGCTCGCGCACTCGCGTTACGGTCAGCAGCAGGAACACCGCGCCAGAAAAGAAAACCACCGCCAGCGCCGTCCGCCACGGAATATGCATGTTGAGGCAGACCGCATAAGTGAAGTACGCGTTCAGCGACATTCCCGGCGCCAGCGCGATCGGGTAGTTGGCATAGAGCCCCATCACCAGCGTGGCCGCTGCCGCCGACGCGCAGGTAGCAAATACCACGCCCTCGGCTGGCATTCCCGCTTGGGCCAGAATCTGTGGATTCACCACGATGATGTAGGCCATGGTCACAAAAGTAGTGAGCCCGCCCAGCATCTCCTGCTTAACCGTGGTTTTATTTTCTGTAAGCTTGAAATAACGATCGATCAATAATTGTCCTCCCAATGGTCCAGTTTTCAGTTCTCAGTTTTCGGTAGACGCTGGCTATGCGAAAAATGGAATGCTCGATTCTCGCAGCTGGCAGCTGAGAACCGGCAACTGCAGTCAATAAAGAACCTTGCCCGGATGTTCCTGCCACGCGCGAAATGCAGCCAGCGCCTCTTCGCGCATCATCTGAATCAAAGGAATCTTGCGCTGTGCGTGCGGCTGCGTGATCTCCGCGTAGATCGCGGAATCGTCGAACCCGATCCTGGCAGCGTCCTCGGCGAGATTGCCAAAATAAACTTTCTCAATCCGAGCCCAGTAGATCGCGCCCAGGCACATCGGGCAAGGTTCACAGGAGGTATAAAGATTGCAGCCGCTCAGTTCGAAACAGCCCAGCATCTGGCAAGCCTGCCGCATCGCCAACACTTCAGCATGCGCTGTGGGATCGTTTGTCGCGGTAACGCGATTCACGCCCTCAGCAACGACGTTCCCATCTTTGACGATGACGCAGCCAAACGGCCCGCCGCTGCCCGTACGAACGTTTTCGAGTGAGAGTTGAATGGCGCGCGCCATGAAAGTGTTGTCCATGTGGCTTGGCTCCGTCATCGCGTAATCGTCAAGGCCACGCCGAACTCAACTACCCGTGGCTCCGCGCGCAAATCGGTCGTCATGGACTCTTTTGCAGCCGCCGGTCAAGAAGGGAAGTATAAGCGCACCCAAGAAATACGCAAACCTTTTCTAGCGCTCGATAGGATTCCTGATTTTCCGTGCAACGATGGTCGCGAACTGCGGACAGCGAACGACGAATAGCGATCCACCATCCTTGAAAAACCCCGAGACCCACGATAGCCTCGGACATGGACGGGCAAGCATTTCTTTCCCATCGCGTGGTGACCCCCGCCGGAATCCGTCCCGGAGCGATCCTGGTTTGTGAGAGAAAAGCTCGCGACGGAAAAGTGTGCGGAGAAAAAATCAGCGCCGTCGTTCCTCCTAACCAAATCCCGCCAAACTTCGAAATCCTCGACTTCGGCAACGCGGCGATTCTCCCAGGCCTGGTTGATTCTCATGTGCACATCAACGAGCCCGGTCGCAGCCAGTGGGAAGGATTTGAAACCGCTACGCGAGCCGCCTCAGCCGGAGGTTACACAACACTCGTCGACATGCCACTCAACTGTCTGCCGCCGACCACCACAGTCGCCGCGCTCACCGCCAAGCGCCAAGCCGCACGGGGAAAATGCTTCGTCGACTGGCTGGCCTGGGGCGGCGTCGTCAGCGATAATCAAGCCGAAGTCGAACCACTCGCCGCCGCCGGCGTTCCCGGCTTCAAGTGTTTTCTAATTCATCCCGGAATCGATGGCTTCACCATGGTCACCGAGCAAGAGCTTCGCGCCGCTCTGCCTCACGTGGCCAGAACCGGCCTGCCGTTGCTCGTCCACGCCGAGCTTCCCGACCCCATCCACCAAGCCACGCGGCATCTGCAAAGCGAAGGCGCAGATTGGAGAAGCTACTCAACCTATCTGCAATCTCGGCCGGAAGAAGCAGAACTCTCCGCGATCCGCCTGCTACTCGGGCTTTGCGGCGAATATAAATTCCGCCTGCACATTGTGCATCTCGCGGCCAGCCAGGCACTTGCAGACTTGTGCGGGGCAAAGGCCGCGGGCCTCCCGGTCACTGTCGAGACCTGTCCCCACTATCTGCATTTCTGTGCCGAAGAAATTTCCGACCGCGTCACCTTATGCAAGTGTGCCCCGCCCATTCGCTCGCGCGAAAATCGCGAAAAATTATGGCAAGGTCTAAAAGACGGAATTATCGACCTAGTAGCCACCGACCACTCCCCCTGTCCTCCCGCTATGAAGCGCCTCGATGAAGGAAGCTTCCAAACTGCCTGGGGCGGCATCGCCAGCCTCTCGCTCGGGCTTCCGATAATGTGGACCGAAGCGAGCCGCCGAGGATTCACGTTAGTCGACCTCACACGCTGGATGGCGTCAGCACCTGCCCAACTAGCCGGATGCGCCGCCCACAAAGGAAACATCGCAGCAGGATGCGACGCCGACTTCGTGATCTTCGATCCCGAAGCTGAATTCGTAGTCACCGAAGACCGCCTCTATTATCGTTATCCCATATCGCCGTACTTGGGGGAAAAGCTGCGAGGCGTAGTGAAAGCGACATATTTACGCGGCCAAGTCATCTTCAGCAACGGCAAATTTTTCGGCGACGCGCGTGGCCGTGAGATTCCGCGTAGCGAAACCAAACATGACTGAAGAACACATCATCGGCACATCCGTCCCGCGCAAAGAAGGCCGCGACAAAGTCACCGGCGCGGCGCGCTACGTCGACGACATGACCCTGCCCGGAATGCTCTACGGAGCCACCGTCCGCAGCCGGTTTCCGCGCGGCATCATCAAGAAAATTTCCTTCGATCCACAATTCACCTGGAGCGAATTTGTCATCGTCACCGCCAGAGATATTCCGGGCAAGAATTGCATCGCTCTTATCGGTGACGATCAGCCCTGTCTAGCCGACGGAAAAGTCAGTCATCCCGAGGAGCCGATCCTGCTCCTGGCGCACGCCAACCCGCATCTCCTGCGCAAAGCCGTCGACGCCGTAACCATCGAATACGAACTCCTTCCCGCTATTTTCACCATGGAGGCAAGCGAACGGCGCGAGCACATCATTTGGGGCACCGACAACACATTCAAAACTTTCCTGATTTCGAAGGGCGACGTCGATCGTGTCTGGTCCAAAGCCGATTACATCGTCGATGGCGAATACACCACCGGCGCGCAAGAGCAGCTCTACATCGAAAACAACGGAGTGATTGCGGCCTTCGACCTGGAGCAGGGAATCACCGTCTGGGGTTCGCTGCAATGTCCTTACTATGTGCACAAAGCGCTGATGGCGTTGTGCGGCCTAAAAGAGGACAAGGTTCGTGTCGTGCAAATGGAAACGGGTGGCGCGTTCGGCGGCAAGGAAGATTATCCTTCCATCATCGCTGGCCACGCCGCGCTGCTGGCCGTGAAATCCAGAAGCCCCGTAAAAATCATTTACGACCGCACCGAGGATATGACAGCAACCACCAAACGCCATCCCTCGCGCACCCGTCACCGCACCGCCGTCAGCAAAGACGGTAAAATTCTCGGCGGAGAAATCGATTTCACCATCGATGGCGGCGCCTATGCGACGCTATCGTCAGTAGTCCTCTCGCGCGGCACCATCCACGCCGGTGGCCCCTACTACTGGCCCAACATTCGCATTCGCGGAAAAGCCGTGGCGACCAACATGCCGCCCCATGGCGCTTTTCGCGGCTTCGGTGCCCCGCAAAGTCTCTTCGCGATGGAGCGCCACATGGACCGCATCGCGCAAACCGTCGGCCTCTCTCCCATAGAGATTCGCCGCAGAAATTTTCTGAAGCCCGGCCAAACCACCACCACCGAACAAACCATTCGCGAAGACATCGATCTCGGCAAATTGCTCGATCGCGCGCTAGAACTCTCCGACTACCCCGCTAAGAAGGCGAAGTTCGCGCAAGAAAACCAAACCGGCCCAATCAAAAAAGGAATTGGCCTCGCCACATTTCTCCACGGCGCAGGCTTCACCGGCTCCGGCGAGCGCTATTTAGCCTCCGTGGTAGGCGTCGAAGGCTGTGCAGACGGCAGCGTGCGCGTCCTCGTCTCCAGCACAGAGTTCGGACAGGGAACCAATACTGTTCTCTGCCAGATCGCAGCCGAAGCCCTCAACCTGCCCTACGATGATGTTCGCATTGCGCAGCCGGATACCAATCAGGTTCCAAACAGCGGTCCAACTGTTGCCTCGCGCACCGCCATGGTCGTCGGAAATTTGGTGCGGTCAGCCGCGGTAGGCATCAAGCAAACGTTGATCGCCAGCGGCATGCTTGGCGACGCATACTCTCCCGAAGAATTTCGCGCCGCCTGCAAAAATCATATTGCGGAGCACGGCAAACTCTGCTCCACCGCCCGCTACGACCCACCCCCGGGCGTTTTTTGGGATGATGAAAAATATCGAGGCGAGGCCTATGCGACCTTTGCCTGGGCAGCCTACGTCGCGGAAGTAGAAGTGGATCTCTCGACCTACATCGCGACCGTCAAAGATTTCGTCGCCCTGCAGGAAGTTGGCAAGGTCCTTCACCCCATTCTCGCGAAAGGCCAGATCATTGGCGGCGTTGCCCAAGGCATCGGTTTTGCTCTCTACGAAAAAGTTGTCTGGCAAAATGGGCGCATGCAGAACGGCCAGATGACGAATTACATCATGCCGACCTCCGCCGACCTGCCCGAGATACGCGTCTTCTTCGAAGAGTTGGGCAATGTTCACGGCGCGTATGGCGCCAAAGGAATCGGCGAACTTCCCATGGATGGTCCCGCTCCCGCGATCGTCAACGCCATCGAAGATGCGCTCGGCGCCCGCTTCGACTCCATCCCACTCCTGCCCGAAGATATCTTCGAAACCATCTCCGCCGATGGAGTGCGATGACCGTTCCCTCCGGGCGCCAAGGCAAATGCGAATTTACCTTTACCGTAAACGGCCGGCGCGAAACCGTCCGTGCCTATCCCATGGAAAGGCTGCTCGACGTGTTGCGCCACGAACTGAATTTGAACGGCACAAAGGAAGGTTGCGGCGAGGGCGAATGCGGTTCATGCTCTGTCTTGATGAATGGCGAACTGGCGAATAGCTGTCTCATCCCCGCTCTGCAAGCGTCCGGTGCGGAGATCACGACGATCGAAGGCCTCGCCGGCGAATCGCAATTGAGTGTATTGCAGTCGGCGTTCCTCGAGTGCGGCGGCGCGCAATGCGGTATCTGCACTCCCGGCATGATCTTGAGCGCCCGCCATTTGCTGAACAAAAATGCCAATCCAACGACAGACGAAATTCGCGAAGCACTCTCCGGTAACCTCTGCCGCTGCACAGGCTATGCACAAATCGTCGAGGCCGTGGCGCAAGCCGCTCGCCACAGGAGTGCCGAATGAGGTCCGATCCAGCAGACCACGAGTTGATCGCGCCCGGCAAACTCCAAACCGTCGTACAACTCCTCGCGGAGGAGCCCGGCAAGTGGCTCCCTATCGCCGGTGGCACCGACATCATGGTGCAGTACGCAGCAGGAAAACTTCCTGCGCGAAAACTGGTGAGCATCTGGAATTTACCGGAGCTGCGAACGATAGAAATTTCACCGGATGAGATCACAATCGGGGCCGGTTGTACTTATACTCAATTGCGCGAGCACGATTTGATTGCCAGCGAGTTCCCCATGCTGGCCAGCGCCGCGCGCTGGACCGGCGGAATCGCTAACCAGAATCGCGGAACGCTCGGCGGCAACATCGTCAATGCCTCACCCGCTGCCGATTCACTGCCCGCGCTGCTCGCCTACGAAGCCGAACTAATCCTCGTGTCAACTCGCGGTGAGCGCCGGGTGCCCTACCTCGGCTTCCACACCGACTACAAAAAGATGAACCTCGCGCCGGATGAGCTGATCCGAGCCGCCGCGCTGCAGCGAAAATTTTCGGGCTATCTTCACTACGCGCGCAAAGTGGGAGCCCGCAGTGCTCAAGCCATTTCGAAAGTGAGCATCGCCGCGCTCGGCCGCCTTCGCGGATACCAAGGCCTTGACGCGGTGGGGGATATGATCGATGAAGTTCGCGTTGCCGTCGGCAGCGTAGCCCCAATTCCACTTCGCCTGGCCGAGGTCGAACGAATAGTAACAGGAAAATCAATCGATCCAGAACTGGTGGAGTCCGCTAGAAACGCCGCCGCCGCTGCCATCCAGCCCATTGACGACATTCGGTCCACGGCAAGATACCGGGCGGCCGTAACCGGCAACCTCGTTGCGGAATTTCTACAGCAGCTGCGCGATTACGGAAAGACGATATGAGCGATGTCCTCTCACGCTGGAATTTTCTTCCCGCTTCCGCGGCCGCCAATGAGATACTGCCGTGCTGTGGCTCAAAAGCTTGGGCGGATGCAATCACGGCACGTAGGCCATGGCCAGACGAAAAAGTACTGCTGACTGCGTCGGATGAAGTTTGGCACTCTTTGTCCGAATCGGATTGGCTGGAAGCATTTCGCAGCCACCCTCGAATCGGCGAATCAAGCACGCCGAAAGGGGTCTCGCCGCGAGCGGCCACTTGGTCAGAGCAGGAGCAACGCAGCATTGCACAGGGAGGCGAAGCCGTTCGACTTGCGCTCGCCGGAGCAAATCGTGAATACGAGCGCAGGTTTAATCGCGTTTTCATCGTCTGCGCGACCGGCAAGTCGCCCGAAGAAATTCTGAAAATTGTGCAGCGCCGCCTCAACAATGACGAAAGAACCGAATTACTGGAAGTAGCGGAGCAACAGAGACAAATTACACAGATTCGTTTGCGAAAGTGGCTTCACGGATTAGAAGAGAGATGAGGGCAGGATTAGAGCAAAGATAAAAACAACCATGGCGCACATTTCAACTCACATTCTCGATATTGCCCAGGGACAACCGGCAAAGAATGTTCCAGTGCGTTTAGAACGGCAAGATGCGTCAGGCAAGTGGCTCCTGCTGGGCTCGGCGCGTACCGATCAGGACGGCCGCTGCCCCGAGTTGCTGCCCAAAAAAGAAACGCTGACGCCCGGCGTTTATCGTTTAGGTTTCGAGACCGCGACCTATTTCGCGGAGTGCAAGCGCGACGGATTATATCCGCTGATCGAGATCACATTTCAGGTTCGGAAGGGACAGAAGCGTTTTCATCTCCCGTTGCTTCTCAGCGCAAACGGTTTCACCACCTATCGAGGAAGCTAGAACATGATCGCGGTCGCCGAAAACAAATATGGGAAGTCGCGCGTTCGCCTCGTCCAAGTGAAGCGGCGCGACGGCTGGCACGACCTTCGCGAGTGGACCGTCGAAGTCCTGCTGCAAGGCGATTTCGATTCGTGTTTTACGGATGGCGATAACAGCAAAATTCTTCCCACCGACACGATGAAAAATACAGTCTATTCATTGGCGCGAAATTCCGCGGCCTCATGCATGGAAAATTTCGCCAGAGAGTTGATCGATTTTCTTTTTCGCCACAATCCCCAGGTTTCAGCAGCCGAAGTGCTCATATCCGAAAAGCCATGGGAGCACCTCCAAGCCGGTGGAAAGCCGCAGCCCACCACATTTATTCAATCAGCCAGCGAAATGCAAACCACGAAGGTGACGCGAAACAGAACGAGCCAATTCTCTGTCACCGCCGGGTTCGAGAATCTCGTCATCATGAAAACGGCAGGTTCCGCATTCGAGGGCTACATTCAGGATTCGCTCACCACGTTGCCGCCCGCGAAGGACCGGCTCCTCGGCACCGCTGTGCAAGCCAACTGGAATTACGCGCGCGACGATGTCGGGTTCAATTCGCTGCGTGTGACAATCCGCGAAATTCTGCTGGCTACTTTTGCCGCGCACGAAAGTAAATCCGTGCAGCATACGCTCTATGCGATGGGCAAAGCCGTGCTCGAAGGACTTCCCGAAGTCGAAGACATCGAATTGGCCATGCCCAACAAGCATTGCCTGCTGGTCGATCTTTCGCGCTTCGGCCAGGACAATCCCAACGAAATTTTTGTGCCCGTCGACGAACCGCATGGCAACATTAAGGCGCGGCTCCGTCGCCAATAGATATGCGCGATAGCGAAACCCTAGCCCGCGACGTCATCGCGCGTTGTCAGACGCTGGCCCGTTTCAGTGAAGACGCGACCGGCATTCGCCGCACATTCCTGAGCGCGCCGATGCGCGATGTTCACCGGGCAATTGCTGAATGGATCACTCCGCTCAAAGCCACCTGGCGCGTTGACGCCGCGGGCAATCTCCGGATCGTTTATCCGTCAGCGGATCGAGATGCACCGCGGCTGCTTATCGGCTCGCACCTCGA
>JGI12635J15846_10001360_pt1 | contig 21357 bp, 19 predicted proteins | sample BlaSpr_A8_OM2_M2_FD_15846 | JGI IMG/M metagenome (IMG submission 15846) | reverse complement strand
ATCGTTCCCTTGTCGCCAATTTTCAAGAGTGCGGCATCGGCCTGCGGAATGTGCGCCTTGGCGATCACCGCCGAAACATCCATGACCGTGACAATCGCCGATCCTGCCGCCGCCATTTCGCCCGGATAAAGCGGACGATCGGTGACCACGCCGTCGATGGGACTGCGAATTTCCGAATAGCTGAGTTGCGCTGCCGCGCCTAAATACTTGCCCTTCGCGGACTCCAATTGTCCCGCCGCGGCTTTCAGTTCCTGTTGTTTTCCAATTGCCTGAAGCGTGTCGAGGTGCCGCTTAGCCATGGCGTACTGATTGCGAGCCTGCACGATTTCGACGCCGGACTGGTCCAGTTCCTTTCGCGGCAGAGCTCCTTCTTCATAAAGTTGCTGGCGGCTTTGGTACACCTTCTCTTGCGCGTCGAGCGCTTGTTTCGCCTGTTGTGCATCCGCTTCCGCCTTCTGCATTTCTTCCGGCAGTCCAGCGGCGGTTGTAGTTGCGTAAGTGGCCTGGGCCTGGTTAAGGGCTCCCTGGTTTTCTTGCGCGGCCGCGCTCAGATCCCGATTTTCGAGAACCGCCAGCAATTGTCCCTTGTGCACGGGACTGCCGCGCTTGATCAGAAATTGCTGCACCGGAGCGCTGATCTTCGAAACAATTGCCGCCTGCTGCCGGGGAAAAAGAATCGCCTCGGTCTTGATGACGTGCTGAATCGTCGTCTTTTCTACCGGCGCCACCTGCACGCTCACGGTTGGCGCCGTATCGCCTTTATCCTTGGAGCAGGCGGCCAGCAGCAAACTTAAGGCAAGGGCGGAGCTGAGCAAAGCTCCCGATCCTCGGCCTTGCGGAAACCGCAGTCGCAGGCAAACGTCGGTAAGATGGTGTTGGCTCATCTGGCTAGAAGCTCCCCGTCAGAGTTTGCAGATTGGCGATCGCGACCCGGTACCGGACTTGTCCATCGTCGTAGGCGTTGCGTGCCTGGGTCAGAGTATTCTGTGCGTCCACAATTTCAAGGACGGTCGATTCGCCGGCCTGGTAGCGCAGGTTGGTCAGACGAAGGCTTTCCGCGGCCATTTCCGCCGAACTGGCCAGCGATTCCAGTTCTGACCTCGCCGTGCTCGCCTCTTCATAAAACTGCTGCAGGTGGCTGAGAAGCTGGCGCTGTTCGTGGCTCAACTCCACGCGGGCTTGATCGCGGCGCAATTCGGCCTGCTTCAGCTTGCTGCGATCCGCGCCCCAGTTGAAAATCGGAATCTGCAGGCTCGCGACCGTCGAATAACCCAGATTGCGCACTCCGTCCGTGCGGATGGCAAATCTGTTGGAGTCGATACCGTAGAAGTAGTCCACGCTCAACGATGGCAGCAACCCGCCCAAAGCCGCCGTGACCTCATGATTCGCAATCGCCAGGGCCGCAAGCGCAGCGCGCAAGTCCGGGTTATTTTTCTTGCCCGCAGCTTCCACTTCGGTAAAGGAAGGCAGGGACTCGGGCGTTTGCAGATCGTCGACCACGCTGAAGTTCTGGTTCCAATCGTGGAAGATCATGACCGCAAGATCCAGTCGGGTGCGCTCCATGGCCAGTTGAGCCTCCTGCAAATCGCGCTGCTGCTGTTGCGCCTGAATGCTGGCCTTCACCACATCGGCGCGCGCCACTTCGCCACCATTCTGCAATTCTTGGGTGATTTTCAAAAAGCGCTGCGCCTCCGTCGCCGCCCGTTGCGAAGTCGCATACTTGCGCTGTGCCGTGACCAGCCCGTAATAAGCCTGCGTTACCGCAACCACCAGGCCGCGGGATGCAATCTCCGCCTTGGCGCGAGCCTGCGCGAGCGCGGCGGAAGAACGGCGGTAGTCCGCGAAATTCGTGAGTGAGACGGATTCGTGCGCGTTCCCCTGGCTGATATATTCATGCACCCCGTTATTGGCGACGAACCGGCTGGCCGGGCACGTGGCGCCGATCGCGCACACCGCCGGCTGGCCCGTGCCTTCGGTGTAGATGTAGGAATTGTTGTAAGTCACACTGGGAAGCATTCCCGCCCTGGCTTGTACGCGGTCCTCGTGCGCCACTCCCAGATCCGTGAGCGCCGCATGATATTGCGGATCATTGACGCGCGCCCGGTCCAGAGCATCTTGCAATGTGATGGTTAAAGGGGTGTCATTGTTGGCCGCAGGATTCGTATCCTGCGACGAGTGAGATAGTTCTAATGCCGTGGCCGGAGTCTGTGCAAAAAGCACGGGGCTCGTCATCGCGAAGACCAAAACGAAAACACCTGCGACGCCGAAACTCCCGTTGCGGGACGTCGCCGTTTTCCTACTGGCAGTCAAAGTTTCCTTGGATGTCACAGAACACCTCGCGAAATCATCCGTTGGGTTAGGGAGAGATTCAAATTTATGAAAGCAACTGCCTTATCGTTGTAGCGCTTCGTGCAAAAAAAGCGCGCAGCCGCCTCGAATCGACCTCGATGAAGATGCCATCTGGACCGTTCTCCGCAAGCCTGCCAGCTATCCATTCTCCCGTCCTCAGCCCGATTTGGGACAGTTCAGCCTAGCACGGTGTTTCTGAACTTTTTCTGAAAGCTCCGGGTCTTGCCCCTAAGTGCAAGTCCACACGCGCATTACAGACTAAGAGAACAGGAGAGAAAGTTTGGCGAAGGATGTGCTTAACCCGTAATGTGAGCCGCAACGAAGTAAATACGCAGAAGCGGCTCACGGGAGGAAACGACTGTGCTAGAAATCGACCGCATCAAAGTTACGCCGCGGGATCGGGAAGTGCTCGACTTGCTGGTCCAGGGTTGCAGCAACAAGGAAATCGCCGGGCAGCTCAGCATCAGCCCGCGCACTGTGAAGCAGCACCTGCGCACGCTTTTTCTGCGTGCCGGAATCCGGGAGGGGCGCAAGCGGGTGAGGCTGGCTACCGCCGCATTCCAGAAGGCGGAGGTGAAGTCATGATGCCGCGCGAGCGCCTGACCTCCAAGGAAGCTCAAGTGGCCACCTTGGTCTGGGAGGGGCTTACCAATCGTGAGATTGGCAAGCTCTTAGGGACCACCGAGCAGGTCATCAAGAATCACCTGCGCAGCACCTTCGACAAACTAGGGGTATGGAGCCGGCTGGAACTGGCGATGTATGTGGCCGGCCACGGGGGGAAGACCTGGCTGGGAGAAACGGGGCGGCCTAATTTTCCCGATGCCAGGGACTGGGCAAGCTAGCGCGGCACGCTTTCACTTTTCGGACTGGCGCAGCCTCTTCAGACCGAATCGCTATCNAGGGAGAACTGCTGCAAAAGCTTTCCACTATCGCGCTTTCGCGATCTTGCGATATTGCGGTAAGCTGCACAATTGAAAAGGCTTCTAGGATTTAGAAAGTCGGCATGGAAATTGCTTCAGAAGTTTGACCCCATCGAGCGGGCCCCTGCAGAGAGTCTGGCCAGCTCGAACTCCCTGGGCGGGTGGCATGGACTACAAAGAAACGTTCTGGATGGCTTGCGACTCGACTGAGCAGTTAAGGGCGGAGTACGGCCCGTTTCATACCCGCGTCGAAGCCGAAGCGGAGGCCCGCAAACTGGGCTTCGCCTACCTGCTGCGGTACGAGCATTTGCTCGATGAGAACGAAGAAATCCAGGAAGTGCGGTGTATCTTTCTGGAGCTGCAGGGCACGATCTCCGCAGAGGCTTCACCAGTCAGCCTCCACACTCGTTGCGCTACCTGTGGGGAATCTTCCACGCACGAAAGCACATGGAAGGCGGAAGTTTGGGCGGATATCCACGAGTTCGAGCATTCCCGCCATAGGGTCCGCCTTTTCGAGCACGCCCGAGGCAAGGGCTTAAAGGAAATTGCCGGCTGGCGCGGCTGAGGCTTTGCCGCTGCGCACAAGGTTACGCAGCCGTCGACAGCAGGCTGGCTGCCGCCCGGTCGACAAACCAGATCAGCTTGCCATCGACAGGTCGAACCAATTTGGAAGGATATTTTTCGCCGGGAGCTTCCGCTTCCAGAACTTCTCGCAGTGCGGCTGCCTTGTCGCCCCCGCTCACCAGGAACGCAATACAGCGAGCTGCGTTCAAGACCGGCAAGGTGAAAGTGATCCGGCTGGCTTTTAGCTTTTCCACCCAGTTGGCAACCACCAGCCGTGATTTCTCCTGCAACGCCGCGGTTTCGGGGAACAGGGACGCGGTATGCCCGTCTGGCCCCATGCCCAGCAGAATGAGATCGAAGCGGGGAAATTCCCCCGGACCCAACGCGAAAAACTTCTTGAGAGTTTGTTCGTAGGCCTCGGCAGCGGCCGCGGCATCCGGATTGTCGGCAGGAACCGGGAAAACATTTGTCGGTGGGACAGGGATTTTCGATAACAGCGACTCTTTGGCCATCCGGTAATTACTGTCAGGATCATCCAGCGGAACGTGGCGCTCATCGCCCCAGAAGAAAAATACTTTTTCCCAAGGCAGGCTGGCGCTGGCATTGGCCGCGATCAGGGTGAACATATTCCTGGGCGTCGATCCTCCCGATAGCGCAATCGTAAAGCGGCCGCGTTGCGCAATCGCCCCGGTGGCGACGCGTATGACTTCCTCGGCAGCCGCCTGAAAAAGATCCTGCGGAGTGGTGAGACGCCGCACTTCGACCGATGCGCTCACAACATCCCCGCTTTCCCATTGCTGGATCTCGCTGCCGCACATCGCGCCGCCCCCAGCAGACCGGCTTTGTCGTTGGTAATCACTTGCACGGAAATCGTTTCCAAAAGCGATCGCAATCTGCCTTTGTCCAAAAAAGCCCGCATGAAAAGCGGGCCAGTCAGTTTGGGAAGAATCTTCGGCGAGATTCCGCCGCTCAAAAAGATTCCCCCGGTTGCCATTGCCTTCAGTGCCAGGTTGCCGGCCTCCGCGCCATACACCGAGACCCAGAGATCGAGCGCCTGCTCCGCTAGTCGATTGCTCCCCTCCAAAGCCGCACAGGAAATGGCTGCGGCAGCATCGCCTTGTTGCAACAGCGTGGAAAGTCCCTTCGATTCGTCATCCTGGCCGTTTCGGCAAAGAAATTCGTACACATTCACCAGGCCCGGTCCCGACAGAACGCGCTCGTAGCTGACATGTCCGAAGCGGCTCTCAAGGAACTGCAACAATTCAATCTGCAACTCCCCGCGCGGCGCGAAGTCCGCGTGTCCCCCCTCGCAGGCATAAACTTGATGCCGGCTGCCATCCCAGAATAGTCCCGCTTCACCCAACCCAGTTCCCGGAGCGATCACCGCCTGATTGCCCGCCGCGGGCCCTACCTGGTTCAGAGAAATCAGGTCCTGCGGCATGAGTCCGCCAACGCCCCAGGCGTTGGCTTCCAGATCGTTAATCAAAAGAGTGGCGGGAAGTTGAATCTGTTTGGCCAGCTTGGACTGTTCGATAATCCAGGGAAGATTCGAAGTCTCAACGCGTCCGTTGTGAACCGGGCCGGCAATCCCAAAGCAGGCCACATCGGGCCGAGGCACGGCATCTTGCAGAAACTTGGAGACGATCTCTCCCAGTTCGCTGTAGTCGCGGCTGGGGAAGACGCGCTCTGAAACGAGCTGGAGGGTCCCATTGTGGGGCTGAAAATATGCCAGCCGCGCGTTAGTTCCCCCAATATCGCCGGCCAGAATCATTTCTCGAAATTCCTCCAGCGCCGGCCATCACGCTCCAGCAGTTCGTCGGCCTCTTTAGGTCCCCACGTGCCCGAAGCGTAATTCGGAAAATTCCGCGGCGGCAGCGCTTTCCAAAGATCGAGCACGGGATTTACCACGCTCCATCCCGCTTCCACCATGTCCGCCCGTTGAAACAGCGTCTGGTCACCGATCATGCAATCGTGCAACAGCCGCTCGTACCCAGTGCTGGGCTGCTTGCCAAAGTATTCCTGATACTCGAAATTCATGTCCACAGTTCCTAGACGCATCACCGGGCCGGGAACCTTGGCCGCGAATTGCAGCGAGATACCTTCTTCCGGCTGAATGTGCAGCACCAGTTGGTTCGGCATCATGTGTTCCACCGAAGTATCGCGGAACAGCACGAAGGGAGCGCGCCGGAACTGGATCACAATGTGGGTATTGCGCCCCGGCATTCTTTTTCCCGTGCGCAAATAGAAGGGAACATCTGCCCAGCGCCAATTATCGATGAGCAGCTTCATGGCAACGAAAGTTTCGGTGCGGGAATCGGGTGGAACATCCGGTTCGGCACGGTAGGCCGGAACTCTCTGCCCCCCGATGATCCCTTCACCGTATTGCCCCCGCACCGAGCGCACCAGGACTTCTTCATCGTCGATGGGCTGGATGGCATGCAAAATCTTGGCCTGCTCATCGCGCACCGCATTCGCGTCAAACGAAATCGGGGGCTCCATCGCGGTCAGGCTGATGAGTTGCATGATGTGGTTGGGCACCATGTCTCTCAGCGAACCGGCATGGTCGAAATAACTGCCGCGGCCCTCCACCCCCACGGTTTCGGCCACCGAAATTTGTACGTGGTCGATATAACGGCGATTCCAGATGGGCTCGAAGATCCCGTTGGCAAAACGAAATGCCATGATGTTCTGGACGGTTTCCTTGCCCAGGTAATGATCGATGCGGTAAATCTGTTTTTCGTCGGCAACCTTGAGCAATTGCTGGTTGAGGATTTTTGCCGATTCGAGATCGTGACCGAAGGGTTTTTCGATGATCACCCGCCGCCAGTGGTCGTTACTCTGCTCCATCAACCCGTTGGCGGCGAGCTTCTCCACGATCTTGCCGAAATAACTCGGAGCGGTTGCCAGGTAATAGAAGACATTTTGATGGGTGGAATGATCGCGGTCGATCTGGGCGAGCCGTTCTTTGATCTGGGGGAAGAGCTTGTCCTCGTTGAAATCCCCGGCAAAATAATAGAAGCGCCGCGAAAAGCTGTCCCACGTCGCATCTTCGACGCAATCGCCGCAGTATTGTCTGACGTCTTCCAGAATCTTCTTTCGAAAATCTTCGTCCGTCATCTGCTTGCGAGCCACGCCCAGCACGGCGAACTCCTTCGAAAGCAAATCGGCACGAGCTAGGTTGTAAAGCGCCGGTAGCAACATGCGCGCCGTTAGATCCCCGGCGGCGCCGAAGATCACCATTACGCAAGGATCGCCTTGCTTGCCCACGCGGGGTACGGTCGGAGCGGGTTTTTCTGCTAGCTGAGCCATGATTCAAATCCTTAAGAAATGTCGATGAAACATGCTATGCGCTCTTTTGTTTTCCAGTTCCGGATTCGACGTGCCCGCCAAATTTCTGTCGCATGGCGGAAAGCATCTTCTCGGCAAAAGTATGTTGTTGGCGTGAACGGAAGCGCACATACAAAGCCGCGGTCAACACATCCGCGGGCACCGCTTCTTCCAGTGCAGCCTGAATCGTCCAGCGACCTTCGCCGGAATCCTGGACGAAGCCTTCGTATTCCGAGAGCGTCGGATTCTCGGTCAATGCCATCGCCGTCAAATCCAGCAGCCACGAACTGACCACGCTTCCGCGCCGCCAGACTTCGGCGATGTCCGGCAAATTCAGATCGTAGCGAATATTTTCCGGCAATTCTTTGCTGGTCGCGTTCTTGAAAATGTCGAAGCCTTCGGCATACGCCTGCATAAGGCCGTATTCAATTCCGTTATGCACCATCTTCACAAAATGCCCGGCGCCGGAAGGGCCGCAATGGATGTAGCCTTGCTCCGCTGTGCCACCAAGTTTTTCCCGGCCCGGCGTGCGAGGAATATCGCCGATCCCCGGAGCCAGCGTCTTAAATATAGGATCGAGCCGGCGAACCGCTTCGGCCGGCCCGCCAATCATCATGCAATAACCACGATCGATCCCCCACACGCCGCCGCTGGTTCCCACGTCTAGGTAGTGGATGCCTTTACTCTTCAGCTGCTCGGCACGCCGAACATCGTCCTTGAAATAGGAATTTCCACCATCGATGATGGCGTCGCCGGCTTCCATTTCTTGCGCAAGCTTCTGCACCGTCTGCTCGGTGGGATCGCCGGCAGGAACCATCACCCACACGGCTCGCGGGGCTTTCAGCTCGCTAATCAGGTCTTTCAGTGACGATGATGCGCCGGCTCCCTCGCCAGAGAGTTCTTTCACCGCATCCGCGCTTAGATCCGAAACCACAAGCTGATGTCCGCCGCGCATCAGGCGCCGCGTCATGTTCGCGCCCATGCGGCCCAGACCCACCATCCCTAATTGCATCGGTTGCTCCCTTTAAGACCAAACTCCCGGTATTCGGAACCAGAGCGCCGCGGAGTAGCGCCGGCGTCTCGCCGGCTATTCAAGCGCCATTTGCACCGCAGTCGCGCTCCCAGAGGCGCCGCAATTTGTTCACCGGACTGCCACTCTGCAACGCCCGCTTTTACTGCCGTAGCCAGAGTCTCTGGCAAGGGAAGATTTGAAACGGGTCACGCGTTCTGTCCTTTTTGTTGCGTGCTTTTCTCCACTGCACTCAGCAGCTTGTGGAAGGCATCGGCAAACAGCTTCACGCCGTCGGTGGTCAGTTTTGTCGTTACTTCATGGATGGAGATGCCGGCCTTCGCAAGGTCGTCCATCACCTTCTGCGCGGCGGGCACGTTCTCGGTCAGGCTGTTGCGTACTCGTCCGTGGTCACGAAACGCATCGATCGTGGCCGGGGGCATGGTGTCGACCGTATCGGCTCCGATCAGTTCTTCTACGTACATCACGTCGCGATATGCGGGATTTTTCGTACTGGTGCTCGCCCACAACACGCGCTGAGTCTGAGCTCCCTGCTTGGCCAACCCCTCCCAGCGCGGACCGCTGAAGATTCGCTGATAACGCTGGTAAGTAAGCTTGCCATTGGCAATCGCAACTTTGCCCTTCAAATTCTTCAGCAGCGTCTGTTGCTGCGCATCGGTCGTACTCTTCAACTTATCGTCGATCATCGAATCCACCAGCGAGTCGATTCGGCTGATGAAAAAGCTGGCCACTCCGGCCATCTTCTTCAAGTTGCCGCCCCGCTTTGCCAAGTCTTCGACCCCCGCTATGTAGGCTTCCGCAACCTTCTCGTACACTTCCTGCGCGAACAGCAACGTCACGTTAATGTTGATGCCCTCGCCAATCAGTTGCCGAATGGCCGGGATGCCTTCGGTCGTGCCCGGAACCTTAATCATCACGTTCTCACGATTCACGGTCTTCCACAGGCGCCGCGCCTCATCAATCGTCTCCTGCGTCTTCAGGGCGAGCAGCGGAGAAACTTCCAGGCTGACGTAGCCATCGCGGAACTTTGATTCTTCGTAAACCGGCCGCAGCACGTCGGCGACATCTTGAATGTCGCGGATCGCGATCTGCTCATAACGTCCGGTTGCGTCCAGATCGCGCCGCGAAGCCAGTGACTTCAGCATGTCGTCGTAGAGTGAACTCTCTGCGATTGCTTTCTCGAAAATCGCCGGATTCGACGTCATTCCGCGAAGGCCATCTTCCCCGATCATCGACTTCAATTTTCCGGTTGTGATCAGATCGCGGCGAATGTAATCCAGCCACATCGACTGTCCGTACTTGAGCAATTCTTTCAGCGGATTCGTAGCTTTCGAGGTTTCCAGAACTCCAGTAGGCTGCATAATGATTTCTCCTGATGAATCGATGGCGGACGTCGTGCTTCGTACTAATCGGTTAAATCGATTACTTTTCCGCGATCGCCTTGCGCGCTTCGGCCACGACCGCGTCAACCGTGAATCCGAAAAATTTCAGCAAATCCTTCAGCGGAGCCGAGGCTCCGAAACGATGCATGCCGATCTTGCGTCCCTTTAGCCCGACATAACGCTCCCAGCCAAAGGTGGAAGCCATTTCCACCGACACTCGCGCCGTAACTGTCGATGGCAGAACGCTCTCTTTATAAGCCGCATCCTGATGTTCAAAAATATCCCACGACGGCATGCTCACCACCCGGGCGTTGATCCCTACGCTATTAAGCTTTTCGTATGCTTCAACGCACAGCGAAACCTCGCTGCCCGTGCCCATCAGAATCACATCAGGCGTTCCGCCGGGCGCGTCCGCCAGAACGTACGCGCCTCTGGCAACACCGGAGGCTGCGCCATATTTTGTGCGGTCAAATGTCGGCAGGGGTTGCCGGGTCAATACCAGTGCAACCGGCTGGTGCTGCAACTGGGCAATGACCTTCCATGCCTCTACCACTTCATTGGCATCAGCGGGACGAAGGACAATCAGGTTCGGCATGGCACGCAATGAGGCCAATTGCTCAATCGGCTGATGCGTTGGCCCGTCTTCGCCGACCCCAATCGAATCGTGAGTAAAAATAAAAATGGAAGGAGCTTCCATCAGCGCCGCAAGCCGGATGCTGGCCCGCATGTAGTCGCTGAAGTTGAAGAAAGTTGCGCCGAACGCGCGAATTCCAGTCACCGTCAGCCCGTTCACGCTGGCGCCCATTGCATGTTCGCGCACACCGAAGTGCAGGTTGCGTCCAGCGTAGCTTCCGGCCTGAAAGTCGCCTGCTCCTTCAAATGTCAATGTGGTCTTGTTGGATGTGGCTAAGTCGGCAGATCCGCCGATCAGCCATGGAATGTTTTTTGCCACTACATTCAGCACTTTCCCTGAGCTTTCACGAGTCGCCATTCCTTTCGAGTCTGCGGGAAATGTAGGCAGGTTCTTGTCCCATTCATCGGGAAGTTGCCGCCGCTGCATGCGATGCAGCCGGTCCGCAAGCTCAGGATATTTCTGCGAATACCCCGCGAACATCCTCGCCCATTTCTCGCGCGCGTCGCGGCCCCGCTTTCCAATTCCTTCCTGGAAATGTTCGCGCACGCCCTCGGGCACGAGAAATTTGGCATCTTCCGGCCAGCCGTAGAACTTTTTAACCAGCCGCACTTCCTCTTCGCCCAGGGGCTCTCCATGCGCTGCATTGGTGTCCTGTTTGTGGGGCGATCCGTAGCCGATGTGGCTATCAACAATTATCAGCGTCGGTCGATCCGTCGTATGCAGGAACGTTTCAAAAGCGCGGCCCAGCATTTCCAGATCGTTTGCGTCAACCACTCGCGTGACATTCCATCCGTAGCCGATGAAACGCGTGGCGACGTCTTCACTGAATGACCAACTGGCGGGCCCATCTAGAGTGACGTGGTTGTGATCGTACATCCAGCATAAATTCGAAAGCTTAAGATGCCCTGCCAGCGACGCAGCTTCGCCGCCAACGCCTTCCATGAAGTCGCCATCGGAGCACATGGCGTAAACGTTGAAATCGAAAACCTCGAAGCCCGGACGGTTGAAGTTCGCTGCCAGCCACTTGCTGCCGATTGCCATTCCTACACTATTTCCCACGCCCTGGCCAAGCGGCCCAGTTGTGGTCTCCACGCCCGTAGTAACGTGCGATTCCGGATGTCCGGGCGTCCGGCTTCCCAATTGACGGAAACGCTTGATCTCTTCCATCGGCACCGCTAGCTCGTTCAGCACCTCGCCATTCTCGGCGACCTCGCGCACCCCAGTCAGATGAAGCAGCGCGTAGAGGAGCATCGATGCGTGCCCGTTCGATAAAACGAAACGATCGCGATTCAGCCACTTCGGGTCCGTGGGATCGTAGCGCAAAAAATCCTGCCATAAGGAATAGGCAACCGGCGCCAAGCCCATAGGCGCGCCCGGATGTCCGCTATTCGCCTGCTGTACCGCGTCAATCGCCAAAGTTCGGATTGTATTAATGCTGAGCGTATCCAATTGTTTGCCGGTTACCACTGCCTGTTCACTGGCTACCATGTGATGCGCGCTCCTTTCTGCTGGAGGAAGATCTTCTTGCTTAAGTTGTTCCCCAATTTTATTAGAGTCCAGGGAACAGAAAGGGTTTCAGACACGCCCCGAGTGTATCAATTTCTTGTGAAGCCATGTCGTTGGATGTGTAAAAAGGGAAGGCGCGTACAGAAAATGATCCAATAGGGAACAGAGTAAGAAAGGATTGCTATTTCAGCAACTGCAGGTAGCTTTTTTCGCTTTTCGCGGCTTTTGTAGTGTCTTGCACGTACCTGAGAAACTGACGGAGATTTTCCTTCTCGGCAGCGTCCAAACTGGAAAATCGGATGCGCACTCCAATCACCGGTGCGCTTCGGGTGACTACTCCGTTCAGCGCCATGCCCTTTACCCAGATCTTGCCGCTCGCCACCCAAAGTCCGATTTCCACTTTTGAACCGTCGCTAACGCGAGCGGCAGTTTCCACCTGGCATCCCCCTAAACTTGTGTTGGAGAGATTTCCCCAAAGCGGAGTAGCAGAATCGCTTACGTGCAGTTCAACCGCCACAAAACACTTGATCCGAGGATGCCGTCGTCGATCTTGAGCCCAGGTCGTGCTGAAAATATCGGGTTCGAACGGCGGAGTGGCCGAAGCCGGAGTAGGAATCGGCTGTGGTGAAGCTGCAGTTTTGCTGTTCACCGCGCCGGAACTGCTTCTCTTGATCTCTCGCATAGCGGCCAGGAGTGCTTGTTCCCGGCGCTCGGGCGCGGCGTCGCGGTAGGTCTGCAGCAGCTTTCCAAGGTTGCGGGCCAGAACCGGATCCGCCAGCAACGCGGTCCAGTCCGTTCCCCCGATCGCATTGGTCTTGGCATCACTCATCAAATATGGAAATACATGTGCCCTCACACTGACGCAAGGGTAACCAGTTCACAAGATGACTGAAGTCATTTGTCTGAAGATGTGCGTCAGATTCGGCCGAGCCTATCCAGTCTCCAGATAATTTCAGTCGACGGGTTTCAGGGTCGCAAGATATTTTTTCAACCACTGCTGTCTCTCTACGGTAAGCGAGAGGAACTCAAACCCATAGTGGTAGCTGCGGCGGAAGCGGAGCACTCCCCGCAATTCCCACGTGGCTGATCCGGGAAGGGCAAAAGTAAGATCCACTACCTCACCAACATTCAATTCAGCCGCCAGAAGCACTCCAATCCCCGCTTCAGACAAATCGCGGCAATGCCCCTCAAGATTCTGATACTGGTTCGCCAACAGAATGGTGACGGTAACACTGAAGTCGCCGCGAAATCGGGGATGTCGCCTCCGACGACGCTCGGCTTGGCTGGTGGCGGATTTTGGAGTTGAGGCCGGCATGTCGAGCTAACTTTCTAACGAATATGTCCTCACTGAGCCTGGAAGGTGAGCTGAAGAACTTCAGTGGATTGGGCTGATGCAGTTGCAAATTTCCATTTGCGTACCGCGTCGGTTGCTGATTCGATCAGCACCGGATTTCCCCCCAGGGCACGGGTCGACTTAACAACTCCATTAGCTCCAACCACCGCTTCCACTTTGACCACCCCCGCAACGTGCATCCGCTTGGCCAGGTCCGAATACACCGGCGCTACCCTCGTTAGAATCTTTCGTTCCGCATGATCTTGTTTCTGGCCCATTGCCACCTCAGACAGCAAAGCAGAGCACGATGCTGCAGCCACAACTAACGTGGCTACCCGGCGGATGAAAGGATGGACCATTCCTCTCTTTACTTTATAGACAGGCAGAACCGGGAGGAACGTGTCCAAAGTAATGAATTCAAAACAAACGCTTATGTTCTGCCTTAAACTGTAGGTGTTCGATCTGGATTTCTGCAGAGGCTGCGCGGCTTTATAGCCTGCTTCCTCCCAAATTTATGTACGCATGCCCCCACGAATTGCATCCAAATCCGGACCGGCAGGTATACCGGTTTTTGCATCGCATGGTATGTCCATCGAATCCATAGTCTGACGATGTGTTATGAATGAGAAAGGTCGTCCCGAAGACTTTATTTACGACGGGACTTTTTCACAAGCGAAAATGGCCCGCACCTTCTTTTCCACAAACCGCAGAATTCCTGCAGTTACCCTGATGTTGCTGTTCGCCGTTTCGTGTATTGTTGCGCAGAATTCCGCGCCGGTACCCTCCATTTCTCTGCCCGGGTCGCAAAGCCCGTTTACCGGCAGCGAACCCGAGGGTAATGCCAGTCCGGAAGTTTTGCAGCTAGGTTACCAGGACGCCATTGACCGCGGCCTGCGCAATAACCTCGGCCTGCTGCTCTCCGGAGATCAGGCCATAACGGCGCGAGGAGAAAAATGGAAGGAACTCAGCAACCTTTTGCCGAACGTCGCGGCCAGAATTCAGGAAGACGTACAGACCCTTAGCTTGACCGCGTTGGGCCTGAAGGGCAACGTCTTTCCCTTTCCCGTTCCTCGAGTGATTGGTCCATTCAATTACTTCGACGCTCGAGCCTCGGTCACGCAATCGATTTTCAACTTCCACGATCTGGAGAAAGAACGCGCGGCATCGGAGAGTCTGAAATCCGCGCAATATAGTTACAAAGATGCGAGGGAGCTAGTAGTTCTTGCGGTTGGGAACGCTTATCTGATGGCCATTGCCACGGCCGCTCGCATTGAAACCACAACCGCTCAGGTTACGAATGCTCAAGCTTTGTACAACAAGGCAGTCGACCAGCAGAACGCTGGGCTGAGCCCGGCAATCGATACTCTGCGGTCGCAAGTCGAATTGCAAACTCGTCAGCAGCAACTCATCGTCGCCCGTAACGACTATGCCAAGCAGAAGCTTTCATTAGCGCGCATCATCGGCTTGCCACCGGGCCAGCAATTCGAGTTGATCGAAAAAGCTCCCTATCAAGCTCTGACCCCACAACCGCTGGAAGTTTATTTGCAGCGTGCCTATGCATCGCGGCAGGATTACCAGGCGGCGCAGTTGCAAGTTCGTTCAGCGGAACTGACCCACCGCGCGGCTGCCGCCGGGCGCTACCCTACAGCAGACCTGAGTGCCAACTACGGGGATATTGGTGTGACCCCGGGCNCGTCAAACGGAACCTGGCAAGTGAATGGCGGCATCAGCATTCCCATCTTTACTGGAGGAAAAGTCCACAGCGATCTGCTTGAAGCCGATGCTCAGTTGAAGCAGGCACGATCTCAATTGGGCGACCTGCGCGGCCGCATCGATTACGAAGTGCGCGCCTCGTTGCTGGATCTCACCGCCGCCGCTGAGCAGGTCGAGGTGGCGCGCAGTTCGGTCGAACTGGCCGACGAAGCCCTCAATCAATCCCGGGACCGTTTCGCCGCCGGTGTCACCGATAACCTGGAAGTTGTGCAGGCGCAGGAAGCCGTTGCCAGTGCGCATGAGAGTTATATTGAAGCTCTCTATGCGCATAATCTCTCCAAGGTGGAACTGGCGTACGCTATCGGTGACGCGGAACAGGGAGTCAAGAGATTTCTGAAAGGCGAACACTAAACAACTTTTATGGAACCGACGACGCAAACTCCTCCCGCCGCTCCGCCGGATCAATCCGAGAGCCGCAGCAAGCCGTTGCCCTCGACGGAACGAGACTTCCGCTCTCGTCCTTCGCGAACCGCCCGTCCCGGATTCCGCATCGCCATCATTATCGGTGTGGTCGTGTTGCTGCTGGTTATTTTCTTTGTATACCGCTACGTTTCCAGCTACGAATCTACTGACGACGCTCAAGTAGACGGTCACATTAATTCGATCAGCGCTCGAATTACCGGCCATGTCATAAAACTGAATGTGCGGGACAATCAAAACGTTCCCGTGGGCACAGTGTTGGTGGAAATTGATCCCGCCGATTATCAGGTGGCGTACGAGCACGCGAAAGCCGATTTTGAAGATGCCCAGGCTACCGCCGCGGCCGCCGGCGTGAATGTGCCAATCACGTCGGTCAGTACTACCAGTCAGGTTTCTGCGAGCGAAGCCGATGTGGCCAGCGCCCGCGCTGGAATTTCCGCGGCCAAGCAACAATTTGCCGCGGCTAAGGCGCAGCTTGATCAGGCCGAGGCCAACAATGTCAAAGCTCAGAATGATCTGGGCCGCTACCGGCAACTGGTCGACAAACAGGAGATATCGCAGCAGCAATACGATCAGGCTGTGGCTGCAGCCAAAGCCAGTGAAGCCGCGGTTCAGGCTGCTCGCTCCCTGGCCGACGCTGCGCAATCGCAAGTGATCGAGGCTCAGGGAAAACTGGCGCAGGCCGAAGCGAACTATCGCAACGCCCAGACTGCTCCCAAACAAATGCAGGTAATTCGCTCGCGGGCGCTATCGGCGGAGGCCTTGGCCCAGCAGAAAAAAGCCGACCTTGACCAGGCGCAATTGAATTTGCAGTACACAAAGGTCATCGCTCCGGTCGCGGGAGTGGTCAGCGATCGCACCGTCGAGGTCGGCCAAAACGTCGCACCGGGCCAGGAGTTCATGAAGGTAATCCCGCTCAATGACGTCTGGATCACCGCCAATTTCAAGGAAACTCAGCTTCGCGATATGAAAGTAGGCCAACCCGTCACACTGGAAGTGGATGCCAACGGCAGAAAGTATCGCGGAAAAGTAGACAGCATCGCCGGCGCCAGCGGCGCCCGCTTCAGCCTACTGCCTCCCGAGAACGCCACTGGCAACTACGTGAAGGTAGTGCAGAGAATTCCAGTAAAAATTGTCCTCGACCCAGGAGAAAATAAAGATCAGTCGCTTCGCCCCGGCATGTCAGTGACTCCAAAGGTTTGGATCCGGCAATGAGTTCTGCCGCGCCGCCGCTGGAAAACGCCGATGTCTGGCGTCCGGCAATCAATCCCTGGATCATCGCAATCACGGTCACGCTGGCGACTTTCATGGAAGTGCTCGACACTTCCATCGCCAACGTCGCCCTCCCGCATATTGCCGGCAGTCTCTCCGCGGGACAAGACGAAAGCACTTGGGTGCTCACTTCTTACCTCGTGTCGAACGCCATCGTGCTGCCGCTTAGCGGCTGGCTTTCTTCCATCATGGGCCGCAAGAATTTCTATATGAGCTGCGTGGCCCTCTTTACCGTCAGCTCTTTCCTGTGCGGATTAGCCCCTAACCTCGCCACCCTGATTATTTGCCGCGTTCTTCAAGGCGCGGGCGGTGGCGGGTTGCAGCCCAGCGAGCAGGCGATCCTGGCCGATACCTTCGCTCCCGCAAAGCGAGGCATGGCTTTCGCCGTATACGGCGTTGCGGTCGTGACTGCGCCAGCTATCGGGCCCACCCTCGGAGGGTGGATCACCGACAACTTCACCTGGCGCTGGATTTTCTTCATTAATATTCCGGTCGGGTTGATTTCTCTGTTGCTTACATCGCGGCTCATTCAAGACCCGCCTTATTTACGCCGCCGCAAATTGAACGAAACCAAAATCGACTATATCGGCCTCGGATTTGTTGCTCTCGGTCTGGGAGCGTTGCAGATTGTTCTCGATAAGGGTCAGCGCGACGACTGGTTTGAATCCCACTTCATCGTGATTCTTTCTTTGATCGCCGCGGCTTCGCTGATCTTCGTGATCTTCTGGGAATGGCATCACAAAGACCCAATTATCGATCTGCACCTGTTCCGTGACCGCACATTTGGCATCTCCAACCTCTTGATGTTCATGCTGGGTTTTGCTTTGCTGGGCAGTACCCTTCTGCTGCCTTTATTCATGCAGACTCTTTTAGGGTACAGTGCCGAGCAGGCCGGCTTGGCGCTTATGCCTGGCGGCTTCACCATCATGCTGTTGCTGCCTTTGGTTGGATTCCTGCTTTCGCGCTACAGCCCACGCTGGCTGCTCGTCTTCGGCCTGGTCGTACTTTCCGGTTCGTTGTTTCACATGGCTGGCTTCGACCTGGGAATCGATTTCCGCACCGCCGCTACCGCTCGCGTGTTTCAAGCCGTTGGCATGGCATTTTTATTTGTTCCAATCAACACGGCGGCCTACGCATTTCTGCCGCGTGAGAAGAATAACGCCGCGTCTGGCCTGATGAATCTCGCCCGCAATATGGGCGGAAGTGTCGGCATTTCACTGGTTACCACCCTGCTGGATCGTCGCACTCAGGTCCATCTCAACGATTTGTCGCGCAACCTCAGCCCTGCAAACCCCGCGCTTCGCTCCATGTTGCAAGGCGCTACTCATGCGATGCAGGTACATGGCGCCAGTGCTGCCTTTGCAACCCGCCAGGCCTACGCCCTCATCGAAGGTACTGTCCAGCGGGAAGCCACCATGCTGGCTTACATTGACGACTTCCGGCTTCTCGGTTGGGCCATCATGGCGATGATTCCCGTCGTTTTCCTGATGAAAAAGAGCAAGCCCGGAGGCGGAATCGCGGTACACTAGATCGCGGTAAACTGGAAACTAAGCCATGTTTCGCATGATCACCATCGAACGCGAATACGGCTGCGGCGGCGGTGCTATTGCGCGTCAATTAGCCGAGCATCTGGGGTGGGAGTTGTGGGATCGCCGTCTCACCGAGGAGATTGCTCGCCTTGCCAATGTCGATTGTTCTGCTGTGATGCGCTGCGACGAGCGTGTGGATAGCCGCTTCCATCGCCTGGCAAAGGCTTTCTGGCGCGGCAGCTATGAGCGCAGCGCCCGCCTTGAGGGTCAAGTCTTCGATGCCGATTGCATGGTCTCGATGATGGAGCAGATCGCTCCTAGAATCGCCAAGGAAGGAAACGCGGTAGTGGTGGGTCGTGGCGCTCCTTTCTTTCTGCGCGAACAGCCTGACGCTTTTCACGTATTTCTCTACGCGCCCCGGGAGGAAAAAATGCGTCGTCTGATGCTGGACGGAGCTTCGAAGTCAGACGCCGAGGAGGCGGTCGACTCTGTCGACCGAGAGCGCATCGCCTTCGTCAAACACTATTTCGGCGCCGATTGGCCCACCCGCTCCCTTTATCACGTCATGATCAATACGGCAGTGGGAGATGAATCCGTCATCGACACCATCTTGCACACCATGCATCTTGATGAAGGCCGTCCGAAAGCCACCGCCTACGAACCTGCGAGAGTTCCCAGTCCTATCTAGCAAATGCCGGAGGCCCCATCCGAGTCGCGTCACCCCACTCGCGCCGGCCGTTGCGGCGCTGGACAGCAGTTTCCCTCGCAAACCTCTTGACGCGGGCCAAGCAGTCCCAACGCCCTACGTTCCAATTGCGGATTCATCCTCTCCAGAATCAACTCCCGAATCATTGCGATGAACTTCGGATGCACTCCCACCGTCTTTGCCCGGGTCATGGGTAACCCCAAAGAATCACAAAGCTGTTGCGCTTCCACGTCGAGGTCATACAACACTTCCATGTGATCGGAGATAAAACTGATCGGCGCCAGCACCACTGCCGAAACCAGATTGCGCGCCTTCACTTCGCGCAGATAATCAAGAATGTCCGGCTCCAGCCAAGGCTGCCCCGGAGCCCCACTTCGGCTCTGATAAACCAACACATCATTGGACTGCCCGAGAGCACTTGATACCAGCCGCCGAACTTCGTCCATTTGCTTCACATAGTCACTGGTGTTGGCCATGGAAAGCGGAATGCTGTGCGCGGTGTACACGATCTGCACATTCTGTCTGGCATCTGTCGGAACCGCCCGCAACGCATCATCCACGCGCTCGATTGTCGCCTCGACGAATCCAGGATGGTTGAAAAAAGCCCGCAGCTTATCGACTTCCGGCGCTCCCGGCCCAACTTCGTTCTGCGCGCGAGCAATGTCTTCGCGATACTGCCGGCAGCCGGAGTAGGAACTATAGGCCGAAGTGACGAATGCCACCGCCCGCTTGATCCCATCCTCCTTCATTTTTCGCAGCGTGTCCGGCAACAACGGATACCAGTTTCGATTTCCCCAATAAACCGGCAGCTTTGGCCCATGGCGTTCCAACTCCGCCTCCAGCGCAGCGATCAAATCGCGCGTCTGCCGGTTGATCGGGCTCTTCCCCTCGAAGTGGTAGTAATGCTCGGCGACCGTCAGCAACCGCTCCTGCGGAACATTGCGTCCGCGCAGCACGGTTTCGAGAAAGGGAATCACATCCTCTTTCGACTCCGGGCCTCCAAAAGAAACCACCAGAATAGCGTCGTAGTTCATGCAGGGATAATCGTCGATCTTACCATCGGCCTTGTCCCGGCGATTCTGCGGTGAGTCGAAATTGAACCTCGCACGTCCAATGCATTGCAGCCTTCGTCGCGAACCGAGCCTGCTGGTCACGCCAAATGAAACAAGACGCATGTTACGCTTCTCCGGGGACTATGCCAGCAAACGTTGTTCGCCGGGTCTTTAAAGCTTTCCAATATCGCGACTTCCGCCTGATGTGGTTTGGCGCCTGCACCTCCAGCATCGGCACCTGGATGCAGATCGTGGCCCAGGGCTGGCTCATCTACCGGCTCAGTCATTCCGCATTCCTGTTGGCACTCGACCAGTTTCTCGGCGGCATTCCCATCTTTCTTTTCTCCCTGATCGGTGGAGTAGTGGCTGACCGCATGGAGCGCCGTAAAATCCTGCTGACCTCTCAATACATCCAGATGGCTACGGCTGGGATGCTCACGCTCCTCGTGGCCACCGATCACGTGCATGTGTGGCACATTCTTTGTCTCTCCTTTATCTCCGGTTTTGCGCAAGCCTTCGGCGGTCCGGCTTACCAGGCGCTAATTCCAACTCTGGTCGAGAAGGAAGACATGCCGAACGCCATCGCGTTGAATTCCATCCAGTTCAACGTCGCGGTCATGGTGGGTCCGGCGCTCGCCGGGCAGGCCTTGGCGAAGTTAGGCGAAAAGTGGTGCTTCGGCTTGAACGCCCTTTCTTTTCTTGCGCCGATTATCTCTTTGTCAATGATCTCTGCCCGTTTCCTCCCGGTGAAGACGACGGAGTCCATGCTCAGCAGCCTGAAGCAGGGGATTCAATTCGCGCGCAAACAGACTTCGATGGAAGCGCTGATTCTGCTTGCCTTCTGCATGACTTTTCTAAGCATGCCGATGCGCACCTACATGCCCGTATTCGTCAAAGATATTTTTCATCGTGGTCCGGAAACCTACGGCAACCTGCTGTCGCTGATGGGACTGGGCTCGATCATCGGCTCGCTCTCCATTGCCAGCGCGGGCAATATGCGCCGAAAGGGAACCGTCGCGCTCGCGGCGCTTCTCTGCCTGGGCGCGGGAATCACCGCTTTCGCAGTGTCGAAATCCGTGTCGCTCAGCAGCGCCATTGTTGTGCTGGTCGGCGCTTCCATGATGGCGGTTTTCGCCACCGTGAACTCCCTGGTGCAGTTGATCACCACCAACGAAATGCGCGGCCGCGTGATGAGCGTCTACAACTTCGCATTTCGCGGAGGCATGCCCATGGGCAATCTGTTAACCGGATGGCTGGTTCCCATTTTCACAGCGCCCGTCATTGTAGGCGTGAACGGGCTCTTGCTAATTCTGCTGGCCCTCTACTTCTTGCTGGTACAGCGTCGTCTGGCCGCGCTGTGAGAGGAAAGAATCCTGAGCCAGGGTTTTGGCGAAGGATTTCAAGATTAAGAAGTATCTGGTGCGCCCGGAGAGATTCGAACTCCCGACCTATTGCTCCGGAGGCAATCGCTCTATCCATCTGAGCTACGGGCGCACTCCAGCCGCTTTCAGTTTACATGCGCGGTTCGCAAGCATCAACGCGACTCAAGCCGATTGACGA
>JGI12635J15846_10001358_pt1 | contig 21363 bp, 18 predicted proteins | sample BlaSpr_A8_OM2_M2_FD_15846 | JGI IMG/M metagenome (IMG submission 15846) | reverse complement strand
CGAGGAGCCGTTGTGCAGGTCGTAGATGAAGAGGCGGCTGCGCAGATGCTGCTCTCCTGTCTGCGCCAGAGAGGGCTGCGCCTGAAGAGGCGGCGCTATCAGAGAGCCGGCGATTATGGCGAGCCCACAAAAGAATCGCATTGGGATCGAGAAAACTTTCATGTGTAACACTCCTCTTTGTTCGGAAATCGCAAGGCCCTTCGTTTGTGGACGACGACCGCTAGCGTGTGTTGTCTATCCCTCTGGAACGGCGTACACAGGTCCTCTATAGCGCTGCGGAGATTGGCTTTGTTCTCTTGCGACTCGCAGCGCCATGATACCGTGGGGGAATATGCCCGGCGCAATGGGAAAATTGAGGTTCGATTCTATCGGTCGCGGCCGCAAGCCGCAGACTATAGTGATCACGGTTGCAACGTTCTGTGGATTGCTATCGACTGTGGCGCTTTGCAGCTTGCCGGCCGTTGCGGTTCATGCTCAACAGGTACAACCGAGTTCGGCTCCGGTGGTGCAGCCTGGCGCGCCAGGAACTCCAAGCAGGAGGCTGCCGCCTTCTACAACTGCGCTGGCGCCACAACGGTCGCAGGCTGATATCGAGTTCATGCAGGGCATGATCATGCATCACGGGCAGGCGGTCGAGATGACCGCGCTGATTCCGTCACACACGGAAAACAAGGAGATCCGCTCTTTGGGGGCGCGGATCAGCCTTTCGCAGACCGATGAGATGAAGTTCATGAAGCGGTGGCTTCGGGCGCGCGGGGAGCCCGTGTCGATGGCGATGCCGGGGATGCCGGATATGGATATGAGCGGCAATCCGATGCACGCCATGCCGGGGATGCTGACGCTGGAGCAGATGGACGGGCTGCGGCAGGCGAGGGGGGCGGAGTTCGACCGGCTGTTTTTGACGGGGATGATGCAGCACCACAATGGGGCACTGGTGATGGTCAGAGAGTTGTTCAATACGCCCGGTGCGGGGCAGGATGCTGACCTGTTCGACTTTGCGACGGATGTGGACAACGGACAAAGGGCAGAGATTGGAATCATGCAAGGCATGTTGAAGGAGAAACAATGAACCGTAAGTACGCTCTCACTTTCCGTTTGGCCGGTGTGGCTTTTGCCGCGGCTGTGGTGTGTTCCAGTTGGGGAGTTTTGCAGGGACAGACGCCGGCTGCTCCGGCTGCGCAAGCGGCACCAGAGGAAGAGGATCCGTTTACGCCGCTACCGGCTGTGCCGCTGCCGCCTGGCATGACAGGGTCGACGACGAACGATCCGCGCGTAGGGCTGAAACCCGGACTTTACGACGCGGGTGAGGTTGCGATGGGGATGGAGCACCTCGCGTTTGTGAGGAAGCCTGATGCGTTTCAGCTCTCGTCCACTGAACCCGACGATCCGGCGGTTCAGAAGAGTCTGGACCTACTTGGTGTGGGTAACAGGGCTAAGATGCCCAAGCCCATGCAACTCGTGATTGCGCAGCTTGCCTTCGCAAACTCAGATTTTGCGTTTCAGGGGACGCACCTGTTCCAGGGCAACTTCTATGGGGTGAACTTCTACGACATTTCGAACCCGTCGAAGGTGTCGCTGATTACCTCGCTGGTGTGTCCAGGGGGGCAGGGCGATGTCTCGGTGTATGGGAACCTGCTGTTCATGTCGGTAGAGATGCCGAACGGTCGACTGGACTGCGGAGCGCAGGGTTTCCCGCCGCTGCCTCCGTCGGAGCCAGGGCATGAGAAAGACCACCGGATTCCGACCGCGAGCCCCGATCGTTTTCGCGGTGTGAGAGTTTTCGATATTTCGGACATTAAGAATCCGAAGCAGGTAGCGGCGGTGCAGACCTGCCGCGGGTCGCACACGCATACGTTGGTGGTGGACCCGAACGATAAGGACAACGTCTACATCTATGTTTCGGGAACGTCGTTTGTGCGGCAGGGAGAAGAGCTTGCGGGCTGCTCGGGGGAGACTCCAGATAAGGACCCGAACACGTCGCTCTTCCGGATCGACGTGATCAAGGTCCCGCTCGCCGCGCCGCAGCAGGCTAAGGTGGTTTCAAGCCCCCGGGTATTCATCGATGCGCGCACGGGTGCTCTGAATGGGCTAAACAATGGCGGAACCCACGACAAGCTGGCAGAGAAGCCTGCGGACACAAACCAATGCCATGACATCACGGTCTTTTCGACGATAGGACTCGCGGCTGGGGCCTGCTCGGGCAATGGCATCCTGCTCGACATCAAGGACCCTCTGCATCCGAAGCGCGTGGATGCGGTCAACGATCCGAACTACTCGTATTGGCACTCGGCGTCTTTCTCGAATGACGGAACGAAGGTAGTGTTCACTGATGAGTGGGGCGGCGGTTTGCAGCCGCGCTGCCGTCCAACAGACCCGAACAAGTGGGGAGCTGACGCGATCTTCAACCTGAAAAACGACAAGCTATCGTTTGCGAGCTACTACAAGATGCCGGCCGCCCAGACGGAGACGGAAAACTGCGTGGCGCACAATGGCTCGCTGCTACCGGTTCCCGGGCGTGATATCGAGGTTCAAGCCTGGTATCAAGGCGGCATTTCGGTGATGGACTTCACAGACGCGGCGCATCCTTATGAGATCGCCTACTTCGATCGCGGCCCCGTCGATGCCAAGACGTTGATTTTGGGTGGGGACTGGTCCGCGTATTGGTACAACGGCTACATCTATGGGTCGGAGATCGCACGCGGGCTGGATGTGTTCAAGCTGGTGCCGAGCAAATTTCTGACACAGAATGAGATCGATGCGGCCAACCTTGTGCAGTTCAGTGAGCTCAACGTGCAGAACCAGCCGAAGATTACATGGCCTTCTCGACTGACGGTAGCGCGAGCATACGTGGATCAGTTAGAGCGCTCGCAAGCACTGCCGTCGGCGCGGATTGCAGATCTAAATAAGGCGATCGGCCGCACGCAGAAGTCGCACCTTGGTAAGAAGGAGTTGGCAAAGTTGCATGGGATGGTAGCGTCCGTGGAAACGGATGCGTCAGCCGCTAAGAATCCGGAGGATGCCAAGCGGCTGCATGCGCTAGCGCAGATACTGGAGAATCCGACGGCCTGACCCTCATCAACGGAGTGGCTATCGATCTCGGTAGTCTGGGAGGGGTGACCGACAACATGGCTCACGGCATCAACAATCTCGGTCAAGTGGTCGGTGGCTCCGATCTGCCCAGCGACCAGACGACTCACGCATTCTTAGAGACCCAGAAACCCAGGAAAATGAAAGACCTGGGTGTAGTCGGCGACGACTACTGGAGTTTCGGGCTCGGCATTAACGCGCTCCTTCGCATTAATACTGTTAATGGTTGTACATCTCGGGCTCGCCGACGCTGCCTGCGGGTGGCAAATGGCGAAGGAAAAGTACGATCGACCAGATCTCTTCGTCGCTGAGAATGCCCTTCGAGGCCGGCATGCCAGAGGGCGAGATTCCGTTGTCGATCACCCACTTCAACTGCCCGTCGGTGTAACTCTGTACCTCCATCGAGGCCAACGAAGAAAGCGGGGGGGACATGCTGTTGGCAAAGGGCACTCCGCTGCTCTGTCCGTCGAGTCCATGGCACGCGACGCAATAGTGACTGAACGCTTCCTTGCCGTCTGCGAGGTTTTCAGGCGTGAAAGACAGAGGATTCTTCACGGATTTATTGCCCACGGTAACGTGGTGCTTGATCGTCTCCACGGTCCGCCGTTCCAGGGCGTTGGGCTCACTGACCTTGCATCCGTACATCACCACGAGCATGCCAAGCAGCGCGACATGGAGAGCACGGTGCATAATTTACTCCGTCACATGCAGTGTCATCTTCATGGACCCGTGTCCCGATCCGCAGAACACCGAGCAGTGCCCGACGAAGGTGCCTGCCTTATCTGGGGTGAACGCGACTTCGCTGGTCTGGCCTTTCTTGGCCGTGACCACGACGTTCAAGTCCTTGAACTTCACTCCGTGAGAGACGTCCTCGCTGGTCAGCACGAGCACAACTGGAACGCCCTTCTTCAGCGTGATTTCTCCCGGAGTGAAGTCGAAGCGTTTCGCCGTAATCTGGATGCGCTGCGGAGCATCTTGAGCATTAGCCTTGAAGTGCTGGCCGGTAAGTACAACGAATGCGAGCAGCGCGGCTATATACGATGAAGTTGAGCGTTTGTGTTTCATGAGCGACTTATCTCCTTGATTGAGGTTGAGATGAATTGCAGGGGATGGAAGACGACGAAACGTCAGTCAGAGGGCGAGGAATCGGAGGATGTCTCTCTCGTCTTTCCCGCTGAGGGAAGCACGCACTCGCATGTGTCGGACAACGGTGCCCACAATGTAGGCCCCAATGTTTTGCTTTCCAGAGTGCCGAGCCCCCCGGAGATGAGTGGAACATTCTGAGCCGGCAGGACCGATGCACCGACGAGCAGCAGGAGGCCGAACAGCACCATGTTCCGGTGCAATTTCGAGGCCGATGCCTGGTGTAAGCCCAATAGTTGACGCGGCGGCGTGGATGACTGGCTCGTCATCACCCCAAGCTACTAATCCCGGGAGTCTTGGGTGTCAGGAGCCTGTCTTTAGAATGTCATAGGTTTGTAATTGATCGCGCGTTGCATCTTGATTTCTTGGAAAATCAAAAACTTTAGAGCTAGCGGATCGGAATTTCAGATACAGACAGCGATTCCTCTTCCGCGTGTGGACTTCAGTTGGATCGTAACCCTGAGACGGTACAGTGCGCCTCCGTCGCGCGACTCGCTCCATACATTCAGGTTACTGCGAGAGTAAGTCGTATTTGGTCGATATCGGTGTAGGACGCCGCGGCGGAAGGCCAGCATGCTTCAGAAAGAGTAGCGATGGATACGTCATTTCTGAAATCGAAATGAATCTCCCCCTGATGCGTCCTGTACCGAAAGCGACTCCAAGAGATGCTTCGTATATAGTCCGGTCGCCACAAACTTTGCTCCATCCCGGAGCATCATCAGGAGGACCTGCTCGCCATCCTTGTCGATGGACGTGACCTCGTTGAGATCTACAACACAGCTCTGAGATGGCTGACACCGTCGATTTGCGTGCCAACTCGTGATCAACTCTTCGATGGTTGATCCTGTCAACCGGCCTTGAAGAACCCATCGTTGCTCGAATGTACTCTCGGTCACAGTGATTCGCAGCATGTTGCTCGTTCCTTACAATCCGATATGTCGACTTATCGGATTGAGACAAACCTTGCTGTTGCACACTAGCTCGTCAATCACGATGCATCAGCGGACGTTGACGGCCGGCCAATATTTTCCTCTCTTCCATCCGGCTCAACGTTCCATCTCTGTCGGCTGTCTAACATGCGAGCAATCGGCATGCCTAACATACCGGCATTCTCGACTGGCTAACTTTTGCGTAGAAGATGGCAAATCGATAGGAGGATGTTTTCGGAGATGCTTATAGATTGGCAGCGTGCCAAACGGTTGGCACTCAAGGAGTCGACCTATGCGCATTTTTGTGAACTAGGATTTCTGCGGACGGGAGATGCCGAGCTTTTGCATCCGAAACTGCAGCGTTGGACGCTTCATTCCAAGCTTCGCAGCCGCTCCGTTTGGGCCCGCGAAGACCCAGTTGCTCTGCTCAAGGACCAACAGAATGTGCCTTCTTTCAATCTCCTCCAGAGTCGCAGCTCCATTTATGTGACCGTGTGGTTCGGAAGATTTTGATCTCAAATCAGATAAGGATACTTTTAGAGTGGGCCCTTTCGAGAGGATTACCGCCCGCTCAATCACATTCTGCAATTCACGAACGTTCCCCGGCCACGGGTAATTGGTCAGCGCATTCATCGTTTCGGCGGAGATCGTGTCGATGTCCTTCGTCATATTGCGAGCGAAGTGCTGGGCGAAATGCCTGACCAGGAATGGGATGTCCTCTTTCCGGTCTCTGAGAGGCGGGACATAGACCGGGAAAACATTGAGCCGGTAAAACAGATCAGAGCGAAACTTTTGTTCCTCCACCATCGCGCTCAGATCCCGATTGGTGGCCGCAATGAGGCGGGCATCGGTGCGAAGCGTACGCGAACTGCCCAAGCGTTCAAACTCCCGTTCCTGCAGAACGCGCAGAAGCTTCGGCTGCAGGTCAATGGGAATCTCGCTGATTTCGTCAAGGAAGATGGCCCCTTGGGACGCCAACTCGAAACGTCCAATCCGTTGCGCGATTGCTCCTGTGAACGCCCCCTTCTCGTGCCCAAACAACTCGCTCTCCAGCAAACCGGTAGGAATCGCCGCACAGTTCAGTTTGACGAAGGGACCTTTCCGCCGACGGCTAAGGTTATGAACAGCGCGAGCAATTAGTTCCTTTCCGCTTCCAGTCTCTCCTTGTATCAGAACAGTTGAGTTTGTCGGCGCGACCGCTTCCACCTGTCGCAGCACCTGGCGGAGTGCCGTGCTGTTTCCGATGATGTCTTCAAAGTTGAGCTCACTGCGGATCTCATCTTCAAGATAAAGGTTCTCCTGTTTGAGCTGGTCGGAGAGCTCCGTAATGCGCCGATAGGCAAATGCGTTGTCGATGGCGATTGCGACCTGTCCGGCTATTTGCGTCAGGAATTCGATATCTGGATGAGTGAAAGCGTTCTTCTCGAGTCTCACCAGACAGAGCACTCCAAGCGTGCTGTCGCACCGGGTTAGCGGGAGCATGCACAACGTCTCGACGCCTTCGCCAGAGATGGCCCCGTTGCCAAAACCGGATCCGTTCAGATCTTCAATGTTGCCAACCCATAGCTTTCCAGTACGAAAGACCTGGCCGGCAAGCGAACCGTCGAGCGGTGTTGACATGTTCTGATGCGCGATGCCCTTGCCGTTTGGAAAATCGAGCGCATACAGTTCAAGCTGTCTGTTCGCTGCATCGGGCAGGATCAGGGCCACTCCGTCCAAACGCATGATCTTCCGTATGCCAGGAGAGACGGACCGGAGGACCTCTCGCAAGTCAAGATTGGATACGACACTGTTGTTCAGATCGAGGATGAGCTGCAACTTCATCCGCTCGCTCTCCAGCTGAGTTTGCACGGTTTCCGAATGGGCGAAGTTAAGACGGTCGTCGATTGCCAGCGCAACATAATCGGCAATGAGGGACAGAAGGTCGATTTCGTTCTTGGAGAAGGCGTCTCGGGGCTCTCTCGCAAAACAAAGTGCCCCCAGTCGACGGACCGCCGTATGCAGCGGAAGGACACAAAGGGATTGGTTTCCCCGTTCACTGAAGAACCGAACCACCTCTTCGAACCTGATCTCCTGGTCGAGGGACGAAACAACGAAAGGAGCTGGCTGCTCAGAGATCACTTGACAGACCTCATCCTGCCACGATTCCCTCAGTGACTCTGGGATGATTGCAAGTCCTCCATTGTCAGCTACGTACCCTGAGAGAACAATCTCCTTCGAAAGAACTAAGGCAGTCGTATTGGAGGCCACAAGACCGGAAAGCTCGGAAGGCAGGGACCGTATCAGTTGTTGCGGATCAGAATGTGCATCCAACGTGCCCACAAAATGCACAAATTCTTCGACCTGTTCGGCTGACAGGCCATTATCGGTCAAAGAAATACCTTGGGGTTGCGATCTCATGATCGGTTAATTAGCGTCCCCCTTCCAATGGATGACTGATAGATGAAGTTTCGGGCCTGAAGGTGGCAACGATCGTGCAGTCTTAACCTGTTTTTGGTGTCCAGACAGTCGAAACGATTTCGAGTTCTTGTTGACTGCCAAGTGCTTGGCAGGCCGTCAATAGGCTGGCAGGCAGCGGCCTGTTTTATGCGGGTTGTTGTAAGGCGAGTCTACGAATGTTTTTTTTATATGAGTAGCTTATGGGCGACTCGCAAAGATTACGCTCATGGCCCGAAAGTTGCACCTGGCTGGACTGCGAGATTGTCAACTCATCCTTTGAGAACTCGCGGAACAACGCCTTTCATTTTGTTCTGAGGGGGGTCCGGATGAATCTGGAGCAACAGCAAACTGAACAACCGCCTAGCTTTCGCCTCGATGTCCCGCTTCACGATCTGCTCACGAAATCCAAAGCGATTGCGCCGGGGCTGCGGCCCAGTGGAAAGACTCAGACGTTTCCCGACCCCGTGTTTCCCCAACATCCTGAATTGTTGGGGCCAATCGATGAGGCCGACGGCTGGGTTCCGCCCGAAAAACGCACCTGGACGCCGGGGCAGATCTACCACGCGATGCAAGGATGGCTATTTCCTTACATCCGTTCAAGAGTTACAGCCGGAGACTTCCATCCACTCATCTCTTATCTCTTTACGGAGTTTAAGTGTAATCTCGACTGCCATTACTGCTGGGCCTTTGACAACAAAATTAAAGGAATGACCGAGGATACGGCGAAGCGTTCCATCGACTGGCTTCACGGAACGGGGTGCCGGGTGCTTGCCTACATGGGGGGAGAACCGCTGCTGCGTCCCGAGCTTATCCATCGAATCACCCACTATGCCGCGAAAAAGAATTTTTGGATTTACCTCCCGACAAATGCCCGGCTATTGCGCACCGACGTAATAGACAAGCTGGCTGATGCGGGTCTCTCCACCTTCAATATCGCCGTTGATGCCGTCGATTTGAAACCGGGCTTGCCTAAGGCCCTGGTCCCCATCCGCAAGCAATTTGATTACCTCATTCGCAAGCAATACCGATACGGCTACTCGGTCTTCCTCAACATCAATATCTGTCGCAATAACCTCGACGATGTGCGAGAGCTTACCGAGATAGCTCACGACAACGGCATCGCAACCGACTACCACATCAATGAGTCCCCATTGCTTGAGCAGGACGAGCACTTCAAGCACGCGGCCCACAACGTCACCTACATCACGAAGGATGACTGGCTGGCCGTGGAGGAGACGATTCAGTGGCTGACCGAAAAGCAAGATGCCGGATACAAAATGGTGAACTCAAACACCCGGTTATGGCAAATGGTCGAATTCATGAAAGGGAAGCACTTTCCCTGGAACTGCCGTGCCGGTCAGAACTCCATGATCATACGTGTCGATGGAACTCTCGCGCCGTGCTTTCCGATGTATACGGCGAGCTATGACTGGGGCGTAGTCGGCGATCACAAGTTCGATACCAAACAACTGGATCACCAGAAAGAGTCCTGCCAGACCCACTGTTTTTCTACGCTCAATCACATCCTGGGCTGGTGCTACAACGACCAGCGTGTCATCAAGTATTTCTTCAAGCAGCTCGCTCACGGCTTCCAGGGAGCGCACGGACAGATGTAACGCCGGTCTACCCCTGATAGCAGAATCGATCGAAAGCTCACACGCAATCGAGCACAAGGAGACGCAAATGCCGGTAACCGAAGAGATCGTTCAAAAGGACTTCGAAGTAGAAATCCAGGCTCGTATCGACGCCGAGCGGGCGCGCCTTCGCGCGGAAGCTGGGTTGGCACGCATGCGCGAGTTCAAGAAACCGGTGGAGCGCACATTCACTGCTGCGGAACGGGACTACGTGACGATTCTCTTTGGCGGTCTCACCTGGAAGCACGAAGAGATGATCAAGGCCGTATTTCACGGCAGCGGCTACCACTGCGAGAATATTCCGACGCCGGTCGTGGACGACTTCCAGGCCGGAAAGGAGTTCGGAAACAACGGTCAGTGCAACCCGACCTACTTCACCGTCGGCAATCTCGTGCGTCATCTTCAGAAGCTGGAGCAACACGGCCAGACCAAGCAGCAGATCATTGACAACTATGTCTTCTTCACCGCCGGTTCCTGTGGTCCGTGCCGTTTCGGGATGTACGAAGCTGAATATCGCTTCGCCCTGCACAATGCTGGGTTCGATGGCTTCCGGGTTCTGTTGTTCCAGCAAACGGATGGCATCAAGGCAGCAAGCGGAGAGCCAGGATTGAAGTTCTCCGTCGACTTCGGCATGGGCATGCTCAATGCGCTGAATCTAGGAGATGTCATCAATGAGCTTGTGTACCAGGTTCGCCCCTTTGAAGTGAACAAGGGCGAGACCGACCGCGTCATCCGGCAATCGGTGAAGACACTCACCGATACGCTGCGCGACCGGAAGCGCTGGCACATTATGGACGCTGCTCCTTCCTGGGCGAAACCATTACTCGAGAAGAATAAGAAGCTCACGGGAATTAGTTGCACGCTCGGGAAGATCGGCGACAACCTCTACGGCAAAGAATATGTNGACGCANTGCACGCCTGCCGCGACAGTATCAACGCNATTGAAGTCGACCGGTTGCGTGTGAAGCCCGTCATCAAGATCACTGGCGAGTTTTGGGCACAGACAACCGAGGGTGACGGCAACTTCAATATGTTCGCCTTCCTCGAAAAAGAAGGTGCGCAGGTGCTGGTCGAACCGATCGCTACATGGATCGCCTACATGATGTTCGTTGCGAAAGAGGGAGCAAAAGCGCGAGCGGACGCCGAAGCTCCCTATCNTGATCCCAAGTGGTACGAGGTGAAGAAGCGTCTTGCGAACGAACTAAAGATCTTCAAAAAGACCGGAGGGCTCAGCGCCGGGAGCGCCATGTGGACGTATTTCTATCACCGCACCATTAAGCACATGGGCGATACAGCTCACCACCTGGTTCCGCAGAAAGAGCTCGCGCGGTTGGCACACCCCTTCTACCATCAGCTCGCGCGCGGCGGAGAGGGCCATATGGAGGTCGGGAAGAATGTCTACTATACCGTGAACCATCTGTGTCACATGGTCCTGGCGCTGAAACCCTTCGGCTGTATGCCCTCGACACAATCGGATGGTGTTCAATCCCGGGTCGTCAACAAGTTCAAAGACATGATCTTCCTCCCCATTGAGACCTCGGGTGAAGGTGAAGTAAATGCGCACAGCCGGGTCCAGATGGCGCTCGCAGAAGCAAAGGCCAAGGCGCGCGCCGAGTTTGATGGAGTTTTGAAGGATACTGGCAAATCTTTAGATGAGCTGCGCGATTACGTCGAGCAGCACCCGAAGCTAAAACAAGCACTTTACCGGGTTCCACATCGGAAGGGTATCGCTGGGACCGCTGCGCAGTTTGCGTGGCACGTGAGCGATTTGATCGATAAAGATAGTGCCTATCGTCGCCGAAATCGTGTGTCCACGACACAAATGCAGCGGGTTGCCTGATGCGCGTCTTATCGGGGCTGCTCCTCGGAGCTTGTTTTGTCTTAGGAATGGCCCTCATGGCGTCATTAGTTGTGCTGCTGCGATCCTCCCTGCTGCATTTGATCGGGCTGCGAGGCGGAAAGTCTATCCCGGAGAGTGGACCTTATGCTGGGGTTGGCCAAAAGGAACGAATTAAACGCCCAGCTTTTCTTTCCGGCATTCAGGATTAGTTATTTGAGGAGAAGGTAATGCATCAATTCTTAGTTGGCCTCGACGTAGGTTCCACTACTGTCAAAGCGATTGTGGTTGATGCCGCCACAGACAAAACTATCTGGCAGGACTACCAGCGTCATGAGACGCGTCAACCAGAGAAGGTCCTCGAGTTCTTACGGCGCATGGAAACCGACACTGGAATCGCCGCGGGAAACACACGGATATTCGTCACAGGATCAGGCGGCGGAACCATCGCCGAGATGATCGGTGCGAAGTTTGTTCAGGAAGTGCACGCCGTCTCCCTTGCCGTCGAGAAGCTTCATCCCGAGGTGTACTCCGTCATCGAATTGGGCGGACAGGATGCGAAGATCATCGTCTTCAAAGATGACGAAGAGACGGGGCGCAAGAAGAAGATTCCCTCCATGAACGACAAGTGTGCCGGCGGCACCGGAGCTGTGATCGACAAGATCAATGCCAAGCTCAAGATCCCCGCGGCAGAGCTTGCAAATCAGGCATATCACGGTATCAAGCTGCACAAGGTCGCCGGTAAATGTGGTGTATTTGCGGAAACGGACATTAACGGTTTGCAGAAAACGGGTACGCCCTCGAATGAGTTGATGGCCTCGCTCTTCGAGGCAATCGTGCTGCAAAATCTCAGCGTGCTGACTCGCGGACATACACTGCGGCCGCATGTTCTTCTCCTGGGCGGACCAAACGGATTCATCCGCGGCATGCGGGAGGCCTGGCAGGCCAACATCCCCCGCATGTGGAAAGAACGGAAGGTCGAGATTCCGGAGGGAACAACTCCCGAGGAGTTGATCAAAGTACCCGATAATGCGCAGTACTTTGCAGCGCTGGGATCGGTCGAATTTGGAAAAGAGGAAGAGCCCGGGGTAGGCAGCTATCTCGGCACCGAAAAGCTTCTTTACTACATTGACTATGGTCGTGCAGAGGAAAAAGCAACCGCCGGGGGTAAAGCTTTGGTCGCGGAAGACGCTGAGCTTATTGCGTTCAAGTCGGCCTACGCGAAGAAGAAGTTTAGCGCTGCAGAGTTTTATCCAGGGCAAGCCGTCTCTGGTTTCATTGGAATTGATGCAGGATCGACCTCGACCAAGGCTGTTGTACTCGACAAGGAAGGGACTATTCTGTGCAAGACCTACCAGCTTTCGAACGGTAATCCGATTCAGGATACGATCGAAGTGTTCGAGAAGCTTCTAGGGCAGATCGAGACAAAAGGCGCCACGCTCGAGGTGCTCGGTGTCGCCACTACCGGTTATGCCAAAGACATTCTCAAGGATGTTTTGAACGCCGACGTCGCTCTGGTTGAGACGGTCGCACATACGGAGTCAGCGCTGAAGTTCTACGACGACCCCCATGTCATCGTGGATGTGGGCGGACAGGACATCAAGCTCATCGTTTTGAAAGACGGCCGCGTAAAGGACTTCAAGCTGAACACACAATGCTCCGCCGGAAATGGATACTTTCTGCAATCGACCGCGGAGGGCTTCGGCATGAAGGTGGAGGAGTTTGCGGACATCGCCTTCGCCGCCAAATCCATGCCGTCCTTTGGCTACGGATGCGCTGTTTTCATGCAGTCCGACATCGTCAACTTCCAGCGTCAAGGTTGGCGATCGGAAGAGATTCTCGCCGGACTCGCTGATGTACTTCCGAAGAACGTCTTCCTTTACGTTGCTAGTATTCCGAATCTGGCCGCCCTCGGTACACGCTTCGTGCTGCAGGGTGGAACTCAGAACAACCTTGCCGTGGTCAAGGCAGAGGTGGACTTCATCAAATCCAGCTTCCGCGCGAACGGAAAAGAGCCGGAGATTATCGTCCACGAGCATTGCGGAGAGTCCGGAGCAATCGGCGCCGCACAGGAGGCACTCCGTCTCTGGCGCAATGGCCGGGAGACCACATTTATCGGTCTTGAAGCCGTTGCGAACATTCGCTATCGCACGACGCGAAGTGAAGACACACGGTGTTATTTCTGCAAAAACAACTGCCTGCGTACTTTCATCGATGTCGATGTAACTGGAGGGCAAAGCCCGGAGCACAATCACACCCTTGCCGCGGAAGACCGTGCTGCCACGGAAGAGGAGATAGCCGAGGTCGTATCCGCCCTGCCTTCCCTTGAACAGATTCAGGCAAACCTTCCTCCTGTCGAATCGCATGGTTCCTGCAGCACAAGTGGAGGGCATAGTTCTCCCTCTGTATTCAAAGCGAAGATAGAGCCGCTGGTTCAAATTCAACTGGCCCCCGGATCAAGCAAAGTTGTTGAGCTACCAAAACCCGCCGAATTTCAGCCGCGTAAGACCAAGGTCCCACTGCGAATGGGCGAACAGCGACTCATCATCGCCACCTGCGAGAAGGGCGCCGTGGAAGATCTCGATGAGATGAAGGACATCAAAGCCGATATCGAGAAAGTCAAAGCCGTCAATCCCAACTACGTTGATATCGCTGCACGCGATGTCTTCCGTCACCGTGACGTCGAGATCGTCTCCGACGCCATTCCAGCTACCCGTGGCTTGTTCATTTCAAAGGCAACCAAAGAACGCGCTTCACAGATGGAGCGGCGTAAGGACTTCCGCGTAGGTATTCCGCGTCTTTTGAACACCTATACCTATGCACCGTTCTTCAATGGGTACTTTGCCAGTTTGGGACTAAAGTCCGAAAATATCATCTACTCCGATTACACGACCCCGGAACTTTACCGTGCAGGCGCAAGTCGGGGCGCCATCGACCCATGTTATCCCTCAAAGATTGGTATCGCGCATGTCTACAATCTGCTCGCGACCAAACACGCGAAGAAGCCGCTTCACGCAATCTGGTTTCCGATGTATGACGTCCTGCATTCGCATCTCGTGAACCTAACAGGATCGAACGCCTGCCCAACCGTAACGGCAACGCCGGAGACAGTCAAAGCCGCCTTCACCAAGGAGACCGATATCTTCTCCGAAAACAACGTCCTCTACATGGATCCGATCTTAAATCTCCAGGACGAAAAGATCTGTGCCGACCAGATGTTCAAAGCATGGGCACCTGTACTCGGCGTTACCCGTGAAGAAAACGAGCGGGCCATCGCCGTCGGGTTCAAATCGTTGCACGAATGCGAAACCGAGATCCGCCGGCAAGCGCGACAGACGCTCGATCAGCTCGAACGCGAAGACCGCATCGGCATCGTCATGCTAGGCCGTGTCTATCATCACGACCCAGGCCTGAACCACGAGATCATGGAGGAGTTTCAGAAGTTAGGTTATCCGGTCTTTTCGCAAAGCACATTGCCGCTGGACGAAGACTTGCTTGACCGCCTCTTCGGAGAGGAGGTTCGCGCCGGGTTGATCACCCATCCGCTCGACATCAGTGACGTCTGGAAGAATCGTTACTCCACCAGCACCAACCACAAAGTCTGGGCCGCAAAGTTTACGGCACGCCACCCCAACCTGGTTGCGCTCGAAGTCTCCAGCTTTAAGTGCGGGCACGATGCTCCCATCTACGGGGTCATCGAAGGCATCATCGAGCAATCAGGTACGCCCTACTTCTCGTTCAAGGATCTCGACGAAAACAAGCCCACCGGCTCTATCCGCATTCGTGTCGAGACGATCGACTACTTCCTGCGGCGCTATCGTGAAGACATCATCAAGCGCCACCACATCGAAAGCGATATCGAAACGCAATTGGTCGCGCTCGAACAATCGCTTCGCAGCCAACCACGAGAGCGATACGAGATGGCAGTGGCAGGGGATTGAGATTCGAGGTTGCACCGGGAAGACCTGCTGCATGGCATCAAGCACCTCACTGATCCAGGAGAGTCGGTTCGTTCTATGGTTGCTTTTTGGAGTCCCATCAACCGGTTCGTCCTCTCCAACCTCACGCATCGGCCTATTCGCACGATCCTGAGCGTTCTGGCTATCGCGGTTGAGGTGACCATGGTCCTTACCCTCGTCGGCGTCAGCTACGGCACGCTCGACGGTACAGCTCGTCGAGCCCGCGGGGTTGGAGCAGATATCCTGATTCGCCCGCCCGGATCATCGATTATATCGCTGAGCACAGCGCCCATGAGCGACAAGCTAGTTCCGTTGCTCGCCACTCAGCCGGAAGTCACGATGGCAATAGGAACAGTTGTTCAGCCTCTTCAGGGCCTCGACACGGTCACCGGTCTCGATCTTGATCAGTTCTCGAAGATGAGTGGGGGCTTCCGCTTTCTGGAAGGCCGACCCTTTCAAAATGATGATGACATTCTTATCGATGAATTTTACGCACGCCAAAAAGGACTCCGAGCGGGCGATACGTTATCTCTGATCGGCTGTGATTGGCATGTGTCCGGTGTGTTTGAGTCCGGCAAGCTCGCCAGACTCTGCGTCAGGCTCCCGGTTCTCCAACAAATAACCGGAAATCCACATCACCTCAGCCAGATATATCTCAAGGTCGACAATCCCGGTCATGCGCAGAATGTGATCAACGAACTTCACAAGGTGCTGCCCGGATATCCGATTTATACAATCGAAGAATTTACTTCACTGCTATCAATCAACAGCCTGGGCCTATTACGTAACTTTATCGGTGTTGTAATCGCGGTCGCCGTCATCGTGGGATTCATCGTCGTCTCGATGGCAATGTATACCGCTGTTCTCGAACGGACTCGCGAGATTGGTATTTTAAGATCGGTCGGTGCATCCTCGTCCTTCATCCTCAGCCTTCTCCTGAAAGAGACTCTTCTTCTGGCTCTCCTCGGTACCTGCATAGGCATTGCGTTCACGTTCCTTGCGAAATGGTCGCTTGAGCATATCGGGCATTCTGGCCTGACACAGGAGACCGTCTACTACTGGTGGCCAATAGCCGGAGCAATCGCCGTTACAGGCGCATTACTCGGGGCCGTCGCTCCCGCATTCATGGCAATACGCCAAGACGTAACTCAGGCGCTTTCTTATGAATAAATTGCGTATCCTCAGTGTTTTTGAGGTGTCTTGATTAGTCATCAAAGCCCATGGACGATTTCACACGGATGACTGTCCAACTTCGCTCTCAGATTCTATCTCCTCATCACTGCAGTACCGCATGCTCCCTGTGAGGCACAATAATGCATACGATCTATACTGAGAGTCGGCATTATTGGTTCAATCGTCCGGAGGCTGCATGGACCCACTCTCAGATGTGTTGTCGTTGCTGAAACTACGGAGTTACATATCGGGCGGCTTCGAGGTGGGTGGCGACACGGCCATCCAATTTCCAAAACATCAAGGCATCAAGTGCTATGCCGTTGTCTCTGGCCAATGCTGGCTATCCGTGGAAGGCGTTCCCGATGCTGTGCTCCTCACGACCGGGGACTGTTTCCTTTTGCCGCGTGGGCTGCCCTTCTGCCTGGCGACCGATCTGTCACTCCCGCCTGTCGACTTCCTCACGTTTCTCTCGGCGCGGGGGTCGGGTGGCGCGGTCTCCGACAATGAAGGTGGAGGGCACTATATTGTTGGCGGCCACTTCGTCCTTACCGGCAGTCCCGCCGACATTCTGCTGAAGTCGCTGCCGCCCATTGTGCATATCCGGAGAGAGTCAGATAAGGCGGCGATGCGTTGGTCGCTGGAACGCATGAAGGAGGAGTTGCGCGATCCTCAGCCGGGCGGCTCTTTGATCGCACAGCAACTCGCCTACATGATGCTCGTTCAAGCTCTTCGGCTGCACCTGGCGGATGGGACAAGAGGGAAGGTCGGCTGGCTCTTCGCGCTCGCGGATAAACAGATGAGCGCAGCGATCACCTGCATGCACGACGATCCAGGGCATCCATGGACATTACAGAAACTGGCGGAGCGCGTTAGTATGTCGCGATCGATCTTTGCCCTGAGGTTCAAAGAGACGGTTGGGACAACCCCCATGGAGTACCTGACACGTTGGCGAATGCTGCTGGCCGGCGACAGGCTGAAGAATTCAGACGATTCTATTTCCATAATCGCCTCATCGCTCGGCTACGAATCCGAAAGCGCCTTCGGTAAAGCTTTCAGAAGGGTCATGGGCTGCTCCCCGAGACAATATAGTCGCGGGAGCACCCCAACGCCGCGTTCTTTAACCGCCAATGAAGCCAGCTACGACCCTCAGATGGAACTAGCCGCGGTCCGGTAGGGTTTCGGTCACAAGCACTACGCTCATGGCATCATCTGGATGTCATCACATCGATGGTCCGCTGGGCCTGCAAGGAGAGAAAATTGACATCGGTGCACTGGATGAAGTCTATGAATAAAAGGCCTTTTACAGGTATTGAGGCGTTGCTCGAAATCATTCCCAAGTGAATTCTATTGGGGTTCGGACGTCAGGGTGAAGGCTCTTGTGCACCGGACAAGTGTGGGCGGCTCGCTCGAGTTTTTGCTTGTTGTCGGGGCTAAGGGAGTGAGGCACATGTATTTTGACGGTCAGGCTCTCAATCATTCTCGGCGGTGCGNTCGTCATTTCCTTTTCGACGATTGCCGTCGTCCCGGCGATATCGATGTTCAGCATTCGGGCCATGATTCCCATAACTGTTAGCATGCAAGTGCCAAGCGCGGTTGCGACCAAGTCTGTGGGCGAGAAGCTCTCGCCGCGTCCCTGATTGTCCTTGGGGGCATCGGTGTTGAGCTCGGTTCCAGAGGGATCGTGAACTGCTTTGCAGTGCAAGTCTCCCTGATATTCGAATTGAATGGCGACCATCATTGCTCCCTTGAATACGGTAGAAAGGGGCGACGCCGGAAAGGCTCACACCCGTTACTTATATGGTAGGTGCGCACTGTCGCGTTTTACAAGCCGATTTGCGCGGGCTGATGCATGTCTCCGAAGGTTTATTGGGCTTCTTTGATATCGAGCCAACGAAGCTTTCGAGGCTGAACAGGCAGTAGCCAGAGGATCGTGTCGAAACAACAACTCGGTCCTCTAAGAGCCATAAGCGGTGACATGCGTGGTCGTCTTACCGTAAGCGACGCAGACTCTCGACAGAGGGAACGAAATAATAGGAGCCGGTCAACGGCTGGGTAAAGCGTGTGAGCGCATCGCGCGTGCCGGTGATTAAGCCAGCCATGCTATCGAGCATTCTGGAAAGCCGCTTCTGGTCTGCGCTGAATCCAACGAACACGGTGCCATGGTCGTCGACATTTCCGTAAGGCATGTTGCGACGAAAGATGTTCCCAAACTTGTCCTGATCAGTGCGAGCGACATGCGAGTCCTCTGGCTTGTTCTCGAGTTCGATGCTGTCGAGTTTGGTGCGTCCCATGATGCGCTCCTGCTGAGCGACCTGCAGAGCTTCCCACTCGGCTACCTTGTGCTTCCACTTTTGAAGCAACAGGACTGAGCCGGCAGCGCCGGGAACTCCTTCGGGCAAGAGTGCCGCGATAGGAGCGTCGAGCAGTGTCGGATTCTCCGAGCCGTCGATGAAGCCGGTAAGATCGCGATCGTGCCGGTAAGGCCAACTCGAGGTTTCTTCCCCTAGCGTGGCTTGGCCTGCGAGGTCATGAATGACCGAGCGGGCCATATCGAAGATAACGTCATAGGCACTCCCGTTCAGCCATACCAGCGCATCATGTTGCGTGCCTGGCATAACGAATCCTTCTGTGCCCTGGATCTCTTTGTTAAAGCCCTCCACGCCTGAAGGAGCGTCGTCTGGAACAAGATCGCGCCAGAGCTCAGGCCGAAAGCCGATGACGAAGTTCACTCCTCCTGTGGTGGTCCGTGGTTCACGGATAGCAGAGATTGTAGAGGCGAACTCCTTGCATTTCTTCGCGTCCAGAAGGTCAAACTCCAGGTACGCATGAGAGGAGGTTCCAAGAGCGAAGATTCCTGCCTGAGGCGTGTACATGGAGGCATTATATCGAGCACCATCTTAGCCATCGCATCGCCACAGCGGCAGTTCGCAGAATTACGAGCGATAAATGGGATGAGTTGTTCATGACCTTCGGTCACAACGACGGATGAAAATAGGATTAGGCTGTTGTGGTCGTGCCTGCATGAGGTCGTAACCTGCATTGGCGTTTGGAACCCGCTGATGAGTTTGACCCTGGATGCGTTCAGGAACAACGGACTGTAGCCTTCTTTACGGAAGAGCACGCGAGGGAGACTCTCGCACTATGCATCCTCGCGAGCACGGCAGAGGAGGCAGGTATGGAAGTGCTCTACGAAAGATGCTGCGGTATCGATGTTCATAAATCGTCTGTAGCGGTATGTATTCTGCTCGACCAGAAGCACAAGCCGCAGAAGCATCTGCGCCGGTTCGGCTGCACCACGCGAGACTTGCGCGAGCTGGCAGAGTGGCTCAGGAGCTTTGACGTCCGGCATGTTGCCATGGAGTCGACTGGCGTGTATTGGAAGCCTGTCTGGAACGTGCTCGAAGAGCACTTTCATATGGTGCTTGCTAACGCTCAACACATCAAGGCGGTTCCTGGCCGCAAGACCGACATGATGGACTGCCAGTGGATAGCGGAGTTGCTCCGACATGGTTTGCTGCGTGGCAGCTATGTTCCGCCGTTGTTGGTCCGCGATCTACGGGATCTGACGCGAACCCGAACCACGCTTTCGCAGGAACAGTCCAGGATCAGCAGCCGCATCCAGAAGTTGCTGGAGAGCGCCAACATCAAGCTTGCCAGCACTGTCACCCACACCATGGGCAAGAGCGGGCAAGCGATACTGGACGCGATTGTCCGTGGCGAGGACAGTCCAGAGCAACTAGCCGGTCTCGCATTGGGTAAGCTGCGGAGCAAGATCCCGCAGCTCCAACTGGCGCTGGACGGTCGCATTCGCGATCATCACCGGTTTCTGCTGGCTAGCCTTCTCCATCAGTATCGCTTCCTCGAAGCCGAGATCCACGCGCTCGATGCTCGACTGCAGCACCTCGGCGAGCAACACCAGGAACTGGCTGACGCGGTGGACCGCTGGACCACAGTACCTGGTGTTGAGCGGGTGGCGGCCTGGACCCTGGTTGCCGAGATCGGATCGGACATGACAGCCTTTCCCAGTGCCGCACATCTGGCAAGCTGGGCAGGCCTATGTCCAGGTAACCATGAGAGCGCGGGCAAGCGGCTCAGCGGCAAGAGCCGCAAAGGCAGTCCATGGTTGCGCCGCATGGCCTGCCAGTCCGCGTGGGCAGCGGTCAGGACGAAGAACTGTTACCTGTCTACTCAGTTCAAACGACTGACCGCACGAAGAGGGAGTAAACGAGCGCTCATCGCAGTAGCTCATAGCCTGTTGGTCATCGGCTATCACCTTCAGAGTAACGGTTGCTCCTATAAAGAACTCGGTGGCGACTACTTCGATCAACTTCATGCGGAACGGCTCAAGCGACATCTGGTCAAGAGACTGGAGAGTCTCGGTGTCAGTGTCACGTTGCAACCACAGGCAGCTTAGGTGGACATTTTCGAGGGAGCAGGTCCTCCGAAGGAGGAGCAAACTGTTCCCATGAAGAAGCCAGCGCAGCACCTCATTGCTGAAGTTCCACGCAGGCAGGCCAAGGTTGAGATCACGATCGGCATCGACCTTGGCGATGTCTGGAGCCATTACTGCACCCTCAACCAGGACGGAGGAGTGGTCGACCGTGGCCGCTTCAGGACTACCCCGAAGGGGATCGAGAAGTGGTTTACCGACGTGGCTCCAGCGAGGGTCGCGATGGAGGCCGGGACACACTCGATCTGGATCAGCGCGCAGCTGCAGGAACTAGGACACGAAGTCATCGTGGCGAACGTCCGCGAGTTGCAGGCGATCTCGCACAGTGACCGGAAGAGCGACCAGGTTGATGCCGAGAAGCTGGCGCGTTATGCCCGGCTTGATCCGAACATCCTCCGGCCGATCGCCCACCGCACCGTCGCACAGCAGGAGGCCCTCACCTTGGTTCGTGCGCGAGCCCTGCTGGTGCGACTGCGCACGGCAGCGGTGAACGCCGTTCGTGGTCTGACGAAGTCCTGCGGCTACCGGATGCCCGCCTCCGCCACAACGTGCTTCGCTCAACGCTGCCTCGCTGTCATGCCGCCAGGGCTGGCACAAGCGCTGGGTCCGGTGCTCCAGCAGGTCGCGGAGATAACTGTCAAGATCAAGCAGTACGACCGGCAGATACAGCAGCTCGGCCAGACCGAGTATCCGGAGACACAGGCCTTGCTGA
>JGI12635J15846_10001357_pt1 | contig 21367 bp, 19 predicted proteins | sample BlaSpr_A8_OM2_M2_FD_15846 | JGI IMG/M metagenome (IMG submission 15846) | reverse complement strand
GACAATGCATTAGACCCATGGCGGCAGCGGCAGCGGCATCGGCTGCATGCTTCGATCGGCACGCTCCGCTGCCGCTGTAATTGGCTCCTTAGACCTTTCGGTGCGAGCCGGTAGAGCGCCAGCGCGTTGGCCTTGGTAGTCCGGATTGCTGGCGCGTCGGTAGCGGCCGGATAAAGCCTGCCCTATCAGCCTATCCACGCCTGACGTGCCACACATTATGATTGTCGGCGAGGAGCGGCCTCGGCTCTTGCTGCAATACGGTAGAGCAGTGGTCGACAGATCGCCGACCGACACCAACGGCTGCCGATCGAACGGTTAGACACATTCTGAACCACACCTGCGTCGGGAGAGCCTATGAATATCAGAAAACTTCAACAGGGCCTTAAATATCGCGGTCGGGTCGAGGCGATCCGCCAGACCTATCACGTATTCGAAGCCTCGGACTATTTCTTCGTTCTGTCTTTTTCGCTGTCGAAATTGCGCCGGGGTTCAGGATACTTCAATGTCGTCAATCGGACAGCGGTTGCCTATGTGCAGCGGCACCTCGGGGGCAAGAGCAGCGTTACCGCGAAACAAGCCATGCTGGCTGCACGGCGCACCAAGCATGTTCCGACCAGCCTGATGGCACTCAATATCCTGTACGTCCTCGTAGGCCTCGGTCAGGCGAGAATCATGCGGGCGGGAGAGCACCGCCAATTGTTCTTTGCGGTTCGGAAAATAAAGTAGCCGCGTAGCCGCTGTCGGTACCGCTCAGGACAGACCCACGATATTGCCGCTGTCGTCTATATCGATCTTGACCGCGGAAGGAACCTTGGGCAGACCCGGCATCGTCATGATATCGCCGCAGATCATGACGATGAACTCGGCACCGGCGGCGAGCTTCACCTCGCGCACGTTGACCGTGTGCCCGGACGGTGCTCCCAGCGCCGACGGATCAGTCGAGAACGAATACTGCGTCTTCGCAACGCAGACCGGGAAGTGCCCATAGCCCGCATCCTGCAGCTGTTTGATCTGATCGCGAACCTTGCGGTCGGCACTGATATCGGCGGCGCCGTAGATTTTGGTTGCGATCACCTTCATCTTTTCCCACAGGGGCAGTGACTCGTCGTAAACGAACGTCATGGTCGACGGGCGCTTGTCAACGATGTCCACGACAGCCTGTGCCAGTTCGCTCGCACCCGCTGATCCATCTGCCCAGTGGCGTGCCAGCACTACGGGAGCGCCGTGCAGCGCCATCTTCGACTTGAGCAGCGCAATTTCCGCCTCCGTGTCGAAGGTGAAGTGATTGATGGCGACGACACAGGGCAGACCGTAGTGATTGCGAACGTTGGCGACGTGGCGTTCCAGGTTGGCGATTCCCTTTTCCAGCACTGCCAGGTTTTCCTTGTTAACGTCCCGCAGATGGCTGCCGCCGTGGTACTTAAGTGCCCGCAGCGTTGCGACGATGACGGCCGCTGCGGGTCTGAGTCCTGACTTGCGGCACTTGATATCGATGAACTTCTCGGCGCCGAGGTCAGCGCCGAAACCGGCCTCGGTGACGACGTAATCAGCGAGCTTGAGTGCGGTACGCGTCGCCAGCACCGAATTGCAGCCATGCGCAATGTTGGCGAACGGCCCGCCGTGGACGAAAGCCGGATTGTTCTCCAGCGTCTGCACCAGGTTCGGCTTCAGTGCCTCCCTGAGCAGCACGGTCATCGCGCCATGTGCCGCAAGATCGCGCGCGTGGATCGGCTTGAAGTGGCGGGTATAACCGACAACGATATTGCCCAGCCGGTTCTTGAGGTTGGCGAGGCTCGTGGCCAGACACAGGATTGCCATGACCTCGGAGGCCACGACGATGGTGAAGCTGTCCTGGCGCGGATAGCCGTTGCTTGGACCGCCCAGCGCGACCGTGATATCCCTGAGCGCCCGGTCGTTCATATCGACCACCCGCTGCCACGCGATGCGGCGCACGTCGAATTCCAGTTCATTGCCGTGATGGATGTGGTTGTCGATCAGCGCCGCCAGCAGGTTGTTGGCGAGCGCGATCGCACCGAAGTCGCCGGTGAAGTGCAGGTTGATATCTTCCATCGGCACCACCTGGGCGCGACCGCCGCCCGTGGCGCCACCTTTCATGCCGAACACCGGGCCAAGGCTAGGCTCGCGCAGGCAGATCACCGTTTGCTTGCCGATGCGGTTCAATGCGTCGCCGAGGCCGATCGTCGTCGTCGTCTTGCCTTCGCCGGCCGGCGTCGGGCTGATCGCGGTCACCAGAATCAGTTTGCCATCCGGCCTGGATTTCAGGCTGTCGAGAAACTCTAAGCCGATCTTTGCCTTGTAGCGGCCGAAATTCTCGAGGCTCGATAACGGAATTCCGAGCTTCTCGGCCGTCGCCGTGATGGGCTGCAGGGTGGCTCGCTGGGCAATTTCAATATCCGAAAGCACTTATCGGTCTCCCGTTGCTAAGGTCGTTAACCAGTGAAGGGCAAGCACGGCGGCAGGCTTTGCCGCCATGACGTGCGCCGGCGTCGGTGTGGCGTCATTTTGTCATTAGCGCTGTACTTGACGTCACTAAATGTGAACCGCGATTCCGCGCCTGCCCGAGCGGCGAGTCCAACTCGGGCACGGTTGAGAAAAGCGCAGCCTCAATGCCTAGTAGGCGCGTAGGGGCCGGTCCAGGACAGTTGTTTATTCTGGCGTTTCGACCAGCTTCGTCGCGCCCAGCAGCTGGCATAGCCCTCAGTGTACCGGCGGATTGCGTACACGCTGCGTGATCCACCACAAATGACCTTCCGGATCGAGCCCGCCGTATCGGCGATCCGCCCAATAATCCTCGCCATAGTCGCGCATCGCGGCCTTCCACTAATGCTCGCAGTCCGGTTGCTCCTGCGCCACGATGATCAGGCCCTCGCCAAAGGTGAGTGCACTGTCTTCGATGCGGCCGTTCCTGCCTTCGACTTTGGGTGGCAGTCAGCGCAGCGCGGCTTTCCTGAAGTTCTCGGCGCGTCGGCTCGCACGCTCAGATCCAGTACACAAAAATGAACAGCCCCAACCAGACCACGTCCACGAAGTGCCAATACCAGGCGACCGCCTCGAACGCGAAATGCTTGTTCGGCGTGAAGTGCCCACGCAATACCCGGAACCAGATAATCGTCAACATGATGGCGCCGATGGTCACGTGCAGACCATGGAACCCGGTGAGCATAAAGAATGTCGACCCGTAGATGCCGGTCGATAGCCGCAGACCCAGCTCCCGATACGCCTCGCCGTATTCATGCGCCTGCAGGCCGACAAAGCTGAAGCCCAGCAGAAAGGTACACGCCAGCCAGAACGTCAGTGCGCCACGGTGGGTGGATCGGAGCGCATGGTGCGCCAACGTGACCGTCAGTCCGCTGGTCAGCAGGATCAGGGTATTGACCGCAGGCAGACTGAACGCCGGAATCACGTCGAATGTGCCGTCGGCGCGGCCGCCGATGTGCGCCGGGCCGTTGGTCGGCCACGACGGATTGAAGTTCTTCCACAGCAACAGCTTGTTCAGCACCTTGACCCCTTCCCCGCCTTCCCACGGCACCGCAAACTGCCGGGCGTAGAACAGCGCGCCGAAGAAGGCCGCGAAGAACATCACTTCCGAGAAGATGAACCAGATCATTCCCAAGCGGAACGATCTATCGACCTGGCCGTTGTAGATGCCGTGCTGGTTCTCGCCGATGACCGTGCCGAACCAGCAGAAGAACATGGTCGCGAGCAGCAGCGCTCCCGGGATCAACGCCCACCCGCCTGCCCACTGATTCAGATACGAGACGCCGCCGAGCATCAGGCTGAACAGCGCCACCGAGCCGAGGATCGGCCACGGACTGCCGTGCGGGAGGTAGTACTTGCTGGAATCCGCGTGCGCGTGCGTCTCTGACATTAGTCGCTATCCTGTGGTGAAACTCGCGCTCTCAACCCGGGTTGGCGGCGTGATCGGGGATATCGTAGAACGTATAGGCCAGGGTAAGGTGCCCGACATAGCCGGGCAGTTCGGGGTCGAGAAAAAACCGCACCGGCATCACCCGCTGCTCGTCGCGTTTGAAGGACTGCGGCGAGAAGCAGAAACATTCGGTCTTGTGAAACCAGGCGGCCAACTTCGAGGGCACGATATCCGGTACCGCCTGCGCGGTGGTGTCGTGTCCGGTAAGGTTATGGGCGAAGAAATCCGCCTCGTAGAGCTGCCCCGGATGAACCTGGATGGATTTTGTGACCGGGCGGAATTCCCAATTGCCGACGCTGGGCAGATTGGCCATGAAGTCGATGGTCACGAGCCGATCCTGGTCGACGTCCTCCGCGCCGTGCGCGTAGGCGCGCGTCAGGCTCTTCTGGTTACCTAAGCCCGTGATCGAGCACAACACATCGTAGAGCGGCACCAGCGCAAATCCGAAGGCGAAGCTGCCGGCCACGAAGATCGACAGCTTGAACACCAGGCTGCGGTGTTGACCAGGCGTGTTGCCCTCGGTGCTCATCTGTGGCCGTGAAGTACCGCGTGGAGAATAAAGGTCGTATAGACCGCCAGCACGATCAGTCCCAGCAGCAGCGCGCTGCGCCGTACTCGCCGTCGTTGCTCGCGATCTGCGACCATTTTAACGTCCGTGTTCATGCTCCAAGCCCGCGCCCGCCGTTCAACCCTCAACCTAGTGCGACGGTGTGCCGTGCGCCAGTTCCGCCAAGCTCGGCGCTTGCACCCAGCTNTGGTACGGCGNCGGCGAGGGCAGCTCCCACTCCAGGCCGATCGGGGTATCCCACACCTTGCTGGTGGCTTTCTNGCCGCCTCTGGAGCACTGCCAGATCAGGTAAGGNAATAGGAACTGCGACAGGCCGAAGCCGAAGCCGCCGATCGAGGACACCATGTTCCAGTCCGTGAACTGCACCGCATAGTCGGGAACGCGGCGCGGCATGCCCGCCAGACCCAGGAAGTGCTGTGGAAAAAACAGCACGTTGACGAAGATTGCCGACAGCCAGAAATGCCACTTGGCGAGCGTCATGTCGTACATGTGGCCGGTCCATTTCGGCAGCCAGTAGTACACCGCGCCCATGATCGCGAAGATCGCACCGGTCACCAGCACGTAATGAAAATGCGCGACCACGAAATACGTGTCCTGGTACTGGAAATCGGCCGGGGCGATCGCGAGCATCAGGCCCGAGAAGCCGCCGATCGAGAACAGGAACAGGAATGCGAGCGCCCACAGCATCGGCGGCTCGTAGCTCACCGAGCCGCGCCACATCGTGGTCGCCCAGTTGAACACCTTCACGCCGGTCGGGATCGCGATCAGCATGGTCGACAGCATGAAGAACAGCTCGCTCGACAGCGGCATGCCGACCGTGAACATATGGTGCGCCCAGACGATGAACGACAGGAACGCAATCGAGGCGGTTGCATAGACCATCGCGTCGTAGCCGAACAGCGGCTTGCCCGAGAACGTCGGGATGATCTCCGAGACGATGCCGAAGGCCGGCAGGATCATGATGTAGACCTCGGGATGCCCGAAGAACCAGAAGATGTGCTGGAACATCACCGGGTCGCCGCCGCCGGCGGCGTTGAAGAAACTGGTGCCGAAGAAATGATCGGTCAGCAGCATGGTCACCGCGCCCGCGAGCACCGGCATCGCGGCGATCAGCAGGTAGGCCGTGATCAGCCAGGTCCAGACGAACAGCGGCATGCGCAGCAGCGTCATGCCGGGGGCGCGCATGTTCATGATGGTCACGATCACGTTGATCGCCCCCAGGATCGACGAGGCGCCCATCAGATGGATCGCGAAGATCATCAGCGGCANCGCGCTGCCGGTCTGCAGCACCAGGGGCGGATACATGGTCCAACCGCCAGCCGGGCCGCCGCCGGGCACGAACAGCGAGGACAGCAGCAGCGTGAAGGCGAACGGCAGGATCCAGAAGCTGAAATTGTTCATGCGCGGCAGCGCCATGTCGGGCGCGCCGATCTGCATCGGGATCATCCAGTTCGCCAGTCCCACAAAGGCCGGCATGACCGCGCCGAAGATCATCACCAGCGCATGCATCGTGGTCATGGTGTTGAACAGCGCCGGGTCGAGGAACTGCAGACCGGGCTTGAACAGCTCGAGGCGGATCAGCATCGCAAACGAGCCACCGATAAAGAACATGATGCAGCTGAACACCAGGTACAGCGTACCGATGTCCTTGTGATTGGTCGTGGTGAGCCATCGATTCCAGAAGCCGTGCGGCTTGTGGTCGTGCTCGTCATGCGCGGCGGCGCTGTGTTCAGTGTTGGCCATTAATTATCTCACTGCGGTAATACGTGCTGAATACGCTCTGGAATGGCTCTCAACCGGCGCTGGGCTGCGTGCCCGGCGTCGTCGCCTGGCTGATGGTCGTGGTAGTCGAGGTTTCACTGGGGGTGATGGCAGCCGGCTGCTTGAGGGCGTCCTGCTGCTTCTTCAGCCACTGGTAGAAGTCCTGCTTGCTCTTGACCTCGAGCACGATCGGCATGAAGCCGTGGTCACGGCCGCACAGCTCGGCACATTGGCCACGATAGGTGCCGGTCTTGTCGGCATCGATATCGAACCAGGCCTCGTTGATGAAACCCGGGATTGCGTCTTTCTTGATCGCCAGCGCGGGCACCCACCAGGAATGGATCACGTCCTGTGCCGTGATCAGCACCCGCACCTTGACGCCGGCCGGCACCACCAGCGGGTGGTCCACCGCCAGCAGATAGTTCGGCACCGAGTTTGGATCGATNCCGGAGTTGAGCTGACGGGCGCGATTGCTGTCGCGCGCCAGCGTGGACAGGATGGTGACGCCGGTATCNAGGTATTCGTAGCCCCACTTCCACTGGTAACCGGTGACGCGGATCGACAGCTCAGTGGCGACCGGGTCTTCGGTCTGCACCAGCACGCGCGCGGCCGGGACCGCCATGCTGATCAGGATCAGCACCGGCACCACGGTCCAGATGATTTCGATCCGGTCGCTGTGCAGGAAATGTTGATCGGCAACCGCGCCCTTGGATTTACGGAAGTGCACCATCGAATAGATCATGAAGCCGAACACCACGATCGCGATGCCGACGCACCACCAGAACATCAGCATGTGCAGCGAGTAGATCTGGCGCGACATTGCGCTGATGCCCGGCGTCATGTTCAAGGTCCAGGCCGCCTCGGCGGCTGGAGCGGCCAGCGACATCACGCCGCCGGCGAGGGCAGCAATCAACACTCTCGGAATTCTTGTCATCATTCGGGTCTTACACCTTCAGGCGCATTTTCTAGGGGCGGCGATTCATTGAGACGACCTACCGAACGCATCAGCCGACCGGCCAATGCCCGCCGTTCCTCTTCTGTCAGGAAGCTGCCGACCTCGTACGATCGTCCATGTGATTCGATCGTGAGGCGGCTGGGATGCAAGTGCGTGTCNGCGCGACGCAGTTTAACCTGCGCCCAATGCCGCGGAAACACGACCTGCTCGCAAAGCTCCCGCCGCTGGGTCGCCACGGCGACCCTGTCGTCGGTCANCGTGATGGTCTGCGAATAGTGGCGGCGCTGCAAGCTTGAGTGCAGCGCCCAGCCCAGCAACAGCATCTCCAGGCCNGCAAACGGAAAGACCGGCCACAGACCCTTGAGCGTCATCGCCAGCGCGATCGAGAACGACACCAGGCAGATGCCGCCGAAAAACAGCGCCGCGCCTCGCGGCGTCAGCGAACAGTTCGGCGATAACTGGATCGTCAGAACGTTGTTCACTTTCGGACCCATGTCAGCAGTATCGGCGGTGAATACCGCATCATACGAAGCGGTTATTTCCATCGCAAGGTCAAAGACTTAAGTCGCGCCCGCGGCATCGGGCATCGGCCCGTCGAACAAGGCTGCTGCCGCCGCGACCAGGTGACTGGCGTCGGCGTCAGTGGTGATTGAATACGGTAACAGCGCCAGTCTTGGCACACCGAGCATCGCGTCGAGCGTGGCGAGGTTCTCTTCCAGCGCCGGCATGTCGGGCGCAAGCACACTGCCGATCCAACCGGCGAGCTTGAGATTCGAGACGCCGATCGCCTGCACCGACAGCAACGCATGATTCAGACAGCCCAATCGCAGTCCCACCGTCAGCACCACCGGCAGCGCCAGCCGTTGCGCGATGTCCGCCATGGTGCCTAGCTCGCCGATCGGGGCGAACCAGCCGCCGGTGCCTTCCACCACCACCGCGTCACAATGCGCCGCCAGCCGCTCATAGGCTGCGGCGACACGTTCTGGCTCGATTCGAACGCCGGCTCGATCTGCGGCGATATGGGGCGAAACGCCCCAATCAAAGCAGTACGGATTGATGTCTATACGGTCGCAATCTGGCGCCGATAATGCTGAGATCGCGGCGACATCGTCATTGATCATGTCGCCAACAGCATAGAATCCGGCGAACATGGACAATTCCTTGGCGGTCAAAGAACGGCAGCCGGTGGCCACCGGCTTCATGCCGGCCGCCTTGACGCCCCGGGCCCGCAACGCCCGCAGCAGCGCCAACGTCACCCGCGTCTTGCCGACGTCGGTGTCGGTGCCGGCAATGAAAGCCCCGCGAGTCATCGTCGCGAGCGCCCCAGCGCTGCCAGCGGCACCGCGTAGCCGCCCGGTGACGCGGCATCGCCGCGGCCGCTGGCCTCGGCTGCCGGGCCAAATGCCGCGCCAAAGATCACCTCGAAAGTCGCCGGCAGACCCGCCGCCGTGCGCCGTTGTTCATAGGCCGCGATCATGCGTTGCAGCCGATCGCGGCCGGTCAGGCCACGCGATCGCTGGCTCGCCGCGTTGCGCGCACCGATGCGCTGGAGCTCGCGCATCAGGGCGTAGACGTCCGGGTACAGCAAGCGATGCGGCTCGACATCCATGACCGGCTCGATCAGTCCGGCGTGCATCAGCGCATCGCCAAGTTGCGGCATATCGGGGAACTGACTGACATGAATCCCATGGTCGACGCTTTCCCAGGCCAGGCGCAGCTCTTCTAGTGTATCGGGACCGAAGCTCGAGAACACCAACACGGCACCCGGCTTGAGCACGCGCGCCAGCTCGCGGAACACCATCTCCGGCCGGTCGCACCACTGCAGCATCAGATTGCTGTAGATCAGATCGATGCTGCGGCTGGCCAGCGGCAGAGCGTAGGCGTCCGCGCAGACCCGCTCGAAGCGTCGCCGAGGCCAGCCCGGACGCGGCGACGCCTTGAGCATTCCGGGCGCGATATCAAGCGCGATGACGCGCGCCCGCGCAAAGCGCCGGCGCAGTGCGACTGATCCCCGACAGGTGCCGGCGCCCAGATCGAGGATGCACTGCGGGTCGAGCGCGAAATACTGCAGCCGGTCGAGCAGCTCGGCACGCACCCGCTGCTGCAGCTGCGCGGCGGCGTCATAACCGGCGCCCGCGCGATCGAACGATCGGGCCAGCGCGCGCCGGTCGAGCGAGAACTTGACCTGCCCCGATTCGCTCATGGAGTCATCCGCGCCTCGGCGCCCGGCCGCCGCCGCGCGTCATCGCGCGTGAAGTCGAGCAGCGCCGCGCCGACTTGCGCCGCGTGCGAGATAAATGGCGCATGAGCGGCGCGTTTGATCTGCAGCAGCTGCGCCTGCGGCATCAGCTGCGCGAGCGCTTGGGCGGCCTGCGGCGGTGTCACGCGGTCATACTGTCCCGCGATCACCAGCGCCGGAACATCGACGCGGCGCGCGAGTTCGCGCAGGTCATTGTGCTCGAGCAGCGCCAGTCCCGCCCTCAGCGCCGCAGGGTGAGCCGCGCCGTGCTGTTGCAGTGAGTGGTGCAATGTCGCGCGCACCGCGGCGGCATCGGCGCTGCCGCGCACCTGCAGCTCGAGAAAATCGGCTATGGTCTGGTCTGCATCGCGCTCGAGCTGCGCCGCAAACTCTCGCAGCATCGCGGCGGGAACGCCTTGCGGCCAGTCATCGGCGCGCACGAAGCGCGGACTGGTGGCGATCAGCACCAGGCGGCGCACGGCGAGCGCCGGCTGGCTCGCGAGCTGCAGCGCCAGCTGTCCGCCGAGCGACCAGCCGGCCAGCGTCGCACCGCGCGGCAGCATGGCCGCGAGGCCTGCGAGCTGCTGTTGCGGCGAAGCTTGCGCAGTCCATGGACTGCGGCCATGGCCTGGCAGATCAACAGCCGTCACTCGCTGTTGCGCCCCGAGCGCGACGCGCAGGCGGTCGAACACGCGCAGGTTCATGCCCCAGCCGTGCAGCAGTACCAGCGGTGCAGCATCAACGTTGCCGGCGCCGCTGGTCTCGCTATAGAGCGCAGGACTGACGCGCGCGCGACTCAAGCGGTACTCCGCTCACGCCACAACCGGCCTAAGGTTTCGGCCAGCGCATCGACGTCCCGTTCGCGATGCGCGGCCGATAGTGTGATGCGCAGCCGCGCGCCGCCCGCCGGCACCGTCGGCGGCCGGATCGCCGCGACCCAGAAGCCGGCATCCATCAGTGCCTCGCTCAACGCCAGTGCATGCGCGGCCTCGCCGACGATCAGCGGTTGGATCGGTGTCGTGGATGCCGCGAGCGGCAGGCCGAGTGTCGCCGCCGCCGCGCGGAATCGAAGCGTCAGGCTTTGCAGTCGCTCACGCCGCCAGCTCTCCTGCTGTACCAGTCGCAGTGCGGCGCGGCTCGCCGCCGCCACGGGTGGCGGCAGCGCAGTGGTATAGATGTAGGTACGCGCGCGCTGAATCAGGTAGTCGATCAGCGCGGCGTCGCCGGCGACAAAAGCGCCGAAAGTTCCGAAGGCCTTGCCGAGCGTGCCGACCAGGATCGGCACCGCGCTCGCAGCCACGGCGGTCTGCTCGAGCGTGCCGCCGCCATTTTTTCCGATCACGCCGAGGCCATGCGCATCATCGACCGCCAGTGCGCAGTCATGGCGTTGCGCGAGCGCCGCCAGCTCGGGCAGCGGCGCCAGATCGCCGTCCATGCTGAACACACCATCGGTCACGATCAGCGCCGTTGCGGTCCCGGCCTCATCCGCACCGCGCTGCGCGAGCAGCAGCTGCGCTGCGTGTGCCGTGTTGCAGTGGGCATAACGGCGCAGGCGCGCACCCGAAAGTCGGGCCGCGTCCAGCAGCGAGGCATGATTCCAGCGGTCGGCGAGCACCAGGTCATGCCGGTCGGTGAGCGCGCTGACGACGCCGAGGTTGGCCATGTAACCGGTCGAAAACAGCAGCGCGCGCTGCCGACCGGTGAACGCGGCCAGCTCCTCCTCGAGCGCGTGGTGCTCGAGCGAATGGCCGCTGACCAGGTGCGCCGCCCCGGCACCGAAACCAAAGCGGCTCATGCAATCGCCGGCCGCGCGGATCAGCGCCGGATGATGGCTCAGGCCCAGGTAATCGTTGCTGCAGAAGTTGCGCAGCAGTCGGCCGCCGACCCGCACCGCGGTCGGATCCCCGGGTTCGGGAAACGCCTCGACCATGCGGCGGCGCCTTCGAGTGTGCTGCGCCTCGAGTGCTGCCAGCTCGCGAGCGAGCAGGGGCGAATCAAGTCGCACCAGGCACAGCCGTGACGCCTTCGGCCCGCATGCCGAGCCGCGCCAGCAGCGCGCGGTCCTGCTCGACGTCGGGATTGCCGGTGGTCAGCAGCTTCTCGCCATAGAAAATGGAATTGGCACCGGCCAGAAAGGCGAGCGCCTGCAACTCATCGCTCATCGTGCTGCGTCCGGCCGACAGCCGCACGTGCGCCTTGGGAATCATCACGCGCGCCGCGGCGATGGTGCGCACAAAATCCAACGGGTCCACGTCCCCGGCCTGTGCCAGCGGTGTGCCTGGTACGCGCACCAGCTGATTGATCGGGACACTCTCGGGATGTTGCGGCAGAGTCGCCAGCGTCACCAGCATCTGCGCGCGATCGCGCGCTGTCTCGCCCATGCCGACGATGCCGCCGCAGCACACATTCATGCCTGCGTCGCGTACCGCCGCGAGGGTATCGAGCCGATCCTGGTAGCTGCGCGTCGAGATGATCTGGCCGTAGAACTGCTCGGAGCTATCGAGGTTGTGGTTGTAGTAGTCGAGGCCCGCGTCCTTGAGTTCCTGCGCCTGTTCGCGGCTCAGCATGCCCAGCGTCGCGCAGGTCTCGAGGCCGAGCGCGCGCACTTCGCGCACCATCAGTGCAATCTTTTCCAGGTCTTTGCGCTTCGGCGAACGGTAGGCCGCACCCATGCAGAAGCGCGTGGCACCGGCGGCGCGCGCTGCACGTGCCCGTTCCACAACCTCCGGCAGCGGCATCAGCGCGTCGCTGTCGACGCCGGTGTGATAGCGCGCACTCTGCGGGCAGTAAGCACAGTCCTCGGGACAGCCGCCGGTCTTGATCGACAGCAGGGTGCTCATTTGCACCGTATTCGGCTGATGCCAGGCGCGGTGGACGCGCTGCGCGCCGTAGATCAGGTCGGTAAACGGCAGCGCAAACAGCGCTTCGGCCTGCTCCAATGTCCAGTCGTGACGCGGCTCAATGCTCACNCTGATGGCGTTGNCGTTGTCATTGCCGTTGGAACGCGTGTCAGGCAAGGTGCTGGAGCCGTCCGGCATATCGTGTTTGCTCGCGCTGAAATCCTCGTACCGATCTTCTGCGGCGCCATCCGCATTGTCAACTTACGAACAGGTCCTAGGTTGACGTTTGCTTATTTTCTGGCCTTTATCCCTTTCTTAAAGCGCTGCTCGCGCAGGCGCTGGCCGATCGATGAGCCGGGCTCAAGGAGCTGTGCTTTCGAACCATGGCGGTCTGGACAATTCGACGCTCAACGGCTGACCGCCCCAGTCGTTCCAGCCCCACCAGAGATAGCCGATATTCTGTGACGCCGCCCAGTCATAGCCGCCGATCGCGCCCAGCCCGTAGGTCTCGGTAATGACGATCGGATAGCCGGCGGCCAGCACGGCCAGCGGCGGCCCGGTACCTTTCTTATATCCATAGACGTGCCACGCGACGCCGAGCTGGTGGAGCGGGTCGGTCGGTCTGGCCGCAAGCCAGGTCTGGATCTCGCCCGCCCAGCCGATCGGCGCCGACAAGATCACGTTGCTGGCGCCCTCGCCGCGTATGCTGTCGAGCATGGCTTGCGTGCCCGCAACCCGCCAGCTGAAGTTGTAGGTGAGCATCGCGTTGCCCTTGCGGTTGTTCTGCTCAAGAAACGGCGAGTAAGTGCCACCGTCGCGCAGCGTGATCGCGTCCGGGCCCGGCTGATCGCCGCCGCTGACCCAGTTTCCATAGACGTTCGAACCGAAGGGCTCATTGAACAGTTCAAATACGACCGCTGGATTGTTCTTGAAGCTGTCCGCGACCTGCTTCCAGAACGTGAGCGAGTGATCGCTGTCGGCGTAACCGGGTTGGCCGATAGGGCACAACGACTGACCGCTGCTGTTATTGGGCGATCCCCAGTGCAGGTCGAGGATCACATAGAGCCCGGACGCGGTGGCGTCCGCGACCGCGTGCTTCACGATCGTTTGATACTCGCCTTTCGGATCCGGCGTGTAGCCGCCGCCCTTCGCCGCGGTGTAGAGCCCGGCCGATTCGCCCGCGCCCGGGTCATAGCAGCTGTAGTTGAGCCACGATGCCTCATTGAGCGGCAAGCGCACCGTATTGATCGGATGACCGCTCCAGTTCCTTACTCTCGACCAGAAAGCCGGACCAGCCGCGGCGAACTGCGGCCAGCGCGAGGCAGTTCCCGTCTCCAGGCCGCTGATGTTGGCGCCGATGATCTGCACCGTGCTGCCGTCGGCGGTGCTGACCAGCTTGTTGCCGCTGACCTTGATGCCGAAGCTGCCGCTGGCGGTGGCGGCATCTGCGCCCGGGCGGGTTGATGCAATAGTCGAGGTCTGCTGCCCGGCACTTGTGCTGCCGGTCTGCGCCTGACACGCCACCTGAGCGGCCAGCAGCATCAACGCACTGCATAGAATGGGCTTATTCATACGAAAAGCAGCATCGCCTGCGCTCAGTGCGTGGTGTATTCGAGCAGCACGCCGGCGAACACCGCGAAGCCGAAATAGTGGTTGTTCTGGAAGGCCCTGAAACACGCATCAGGATCGCGATCGCGGATCAACCACTGCTGCCACAGAAAGCAGCCGGCACCGACCATCAGGCCGGCGGAATAGGCATTGCCGAATTTCAGCGTGCGGCCGATCAGCACCAGCGCCAACAGCATCATGATCTGCATCACGCCGATCATGAATCGGTCCAGGTCGGCAAACAGGATTGCGCTCGAGCGCACGCCGATGCGCAGGTCATCGTCGCGATCGACCATCGCGTACATCGTGTCGTAGATGCCTGCCCACAGGATCGCGGCCACCAGCATCAGCCAGCCGATGCGCGGTACCGTGCCCAGTGTCGCCGCGAAAGCCATCGGCACCGCCCAGCCGAAGCACAACCCCAGATAGAGCTGTGGCAGCGGGAAGAAGCGTTTGAGCAGCGGATAGGTGATCGTCAGGGCCGCGCCGACGAACGCGAGCCGTATGGTGAGCGCGTTAAGCTGCAGCACCAGCAACAGCGCCGCGAGCACCAACACACCGAACACTGTCAACGCCTCCGGCGGCGAGATCGCGCGCGCCGCCAGCGGTCGCCATCGCGTTCGCTTGACGTGCGGATCGATATTCCTGTCCGCCAGATCGTTGATGATGCAGCCGGCGCTGCGCATCAGCACCCCGCCAGCGACCAGGATGGCGAGCAGCCGGCGTTGCGGATGACCGTCGGCAGCGATCCATATCGCCCACAGCATCGGCCACAGCAGCAGCCACGTGCCGATCGGCCGATCCAGCCGCAGCAGCTGCGCGAAGTCGCGCAGGCGCCGCATCGGCCGTGACCGCCGCGCTGGCTCGATGACGGGAGCAAGCGACTGGACCGGGCTCAGGAGTTCGGTCGCGGCTTCCGCCGCCAACTCGGGTGCCGACGCAGGCGGTGCCGGCGGCACTGGCGACGCTGGGGGCACTGCGGGGCGCATCACGCGGGTCGCGGCGCGCGCCGCCGGTGCGGCGGAAGGCGCTGGCGCAGGCGCAGGTGGCGACGCCGGCGAACTGGCCGGCTCAGGCACCAGCGCCAGCTCGAACTGACCGTCACCCGACACGGCCATACTGCTCCCGTTCACCGATCCAGCGTGTTCGCAGCGCTGCTACCCGTTCAGGCATGGCCTGCAGCATCTGCGCCGCAGTGGCTCGCACTTGGTCCAGCATATCGGCATCGCGCGACAGATCGGCTACGCGCAGCTGCGCCAGACCGGTCTGTCGCCGACCCAGCAGCTCGCCGGGACCGCGCAGCTGCAGGTCGCGGCGCGCGATGCGAAAGCCGTCGTTGGAGTCGCGGATCGCCGCCAGCCGTGCGCGCGCCATTGCCGACAACGGCGAGCGATACAGCAGCACGCAGCTGCTCTCGTGCACGCCGCGGCCGACGCGGCCGCGCAGTTGGTGCAGCTGCGCCAGCCCCATGCGTTCGGCATTCTCGATCACCATCAGGCTCGCGTTCGGGACATCGACGCCGACCTCGATGACCGTAGTGGCCACCAGCAGCTGCACGTCGCCGCTGGCGAAACGTTGCATGATGTGGTCCTTCTGCTTCGACGGCATGCGTCCATGCAGCAGCTCGATGCGATGCGCCGGCAACGCCTCGGCCAATGCAGCGGCGGTTTCCTCGGCGGCGCTGGCCGCGAGTTCCTCGGATTCCTCGATCAGCGGACACACCCAATACGCCTGGCGACCGGTGCGGCAAGCCTCATCGATACGCGCGACGATCGCGGCACGCTTTTCTTCGGGCACCACCACCGTGCGCACCGGCGTGCGTCCCGGCGGCAACTCATCAACTATCGATACGTCGAGATCCGCATAGAGCGTCATCGCCAGTGTTCGCGGTATCGGTGTCGCGCTCATGATGAGCTGATGCGGCGCGCGCTCGCCCGCGGTTGGAGCGCTGCCCTTGGATGCGAGCTGCAGCCGCTGCTGTACGCCGAAGCGGTGCTGCTCATCGATGATGGCGAGCCCGAGATTGCTGAAACGTACCTCTTCCTGGAACAACGCGTGCGTGCCGACACACAACTGCGCGCTGCCGCTGGCGGCGGCCTGCAGCGCGCGACGTCGTGTGCGCGCTGGCTGCGCGCCGGTGAGCAGGCTCACTGTCACCCCCAGCGGATCGAACCAGCCCATCAACGAACGAGCGTGCTGTTCGGCCAATAGTTCAGTCGGCGCCATGAACGCGACCTGCGCACCGCTGCCGATGGCACGCGCGGCGGCCGCCGCCGCGATCACGGTCTTGCCGCAGCCGACGTCGCCCTGCACCAATCGCGCCATGGGGGTGGTCGCCGCGAGGTCGCGCTCGACCTCATCGAGCACGCGCCGCTGCGCGCCGGTCAGACGGAAAGGCAGCGCNGCCAGCAGGCGTGCCTCCAGTCNGGCACCGTCGGTGAGTTGCAGCGCAAGATCGCGCCGCGTACGCCGGCGCAGCTCCATCAGTGACAGCTGATGGGCCAGCAGTTCCTCGAANGCCAGGCGGCGTTGCGCCGGGTGGCGGCCCACGGCAAGGTCTGCCAGTCGCGTTCCGACCGGCGGGCGATGCATGAACTCCAGCGCCGCGCGCAGCGTCGGCAGTCCGGCCCGCCGCAGCAGGCTCTCGGGCAGCAGCTCGGCGACGCCGCCGCTGTCGAGCGTCCGTAGCGCCCGATCCACCAGCGCGCGCANGCGACCCTGCGTCAACCCNTCGGTGGCCGGATAGATCGGCGTCAGCGTCTGCGGCAGCGGTTCGCCCAGGCCGGCGATGCGGCGGTATTCCGGATGCACAATCTCGAGCCCGAGCGGCCCGCGTCTGACTTCCCCGTGGCAGCGCAGCCGGGTGCCGCGCGCCAGACCTTCGCGCTGGGCATTTGAGAAATAAAAAAATCGCAAAGTGAGCGACCCGGCGCCATCGGCCAGCCGCACCAGCAGCGTACGTCGTCGGCGGAACACGATCTCTGCCAGCAACACCTCACCTTCGACGACGGCCCGCATGCCGGGCTGCAGCGAGCCGATCGGCACGACGCGGGTGCGGTCCTCGTAGCGCGCCGGCAGCACGAACAGGATGTCCTGCGGCTGCTCGACGCCCAGCCGAGCCAGTTTCGGCGCCAGCGCGCCGATCACCGCTTCCGGCTGCGCTACCGCGCGCTTCAAGCGAGGCTGAGTATGCACTCCACTTCAACCCGCGCACCGCGCGGCAGCGACGCGACGCCGACCGCGGCGCGCGCCGGATAGGGCTCGCTGAAATAAGTCGCCATGATCTCGTTGACCTTCGGAAAGTGCGCCAGATCGGTCAGAAACACGGTCAGCTTGACCGCGTGCGCGAGCGAACCGCCGGCCGCCGTGGCGATGGCGGTGATGTTGTCGAACACACGGCGAATCTCGGCCTCGATGTCGCCGGTTATCAGCTGGCCGCTGGCCGGATCGAGTGGGATCTGGCCTGATATATAGACCGTGTCGCCCGCGCGCACCGCCTGGGAGTAGGTGCCGATCGCCTTGGGCGCCAGCGGGGTATGGATGATCTGTCGCTGCATGGTGTGGGTAACGCCTGATAGAGTGGAAGCGGTTATCTAGCGGGGCCAGCGGGCCCGCGGTCAATTATCTTCGTATTTGCCGTTGTCGGCATGGTCGCGCCCATGCGCGTGAGTGGAGAGCGTGCGCACCGTGCGCAGCACATCGGGCATGCGCCGAACCACCTTCATGACGCGCGCCAGGTGCTTGCGATCGGCCACTTCCAGCACGAACACCAGTACCGAAGTTTCGGCGTCGCGCTGCTCGATGGTGACATGGATGACGTTGGTCTGCGTGCCGGCGATCGCCGCGGAGACCGCCGCCAGCACGCCCATGCGGTTCACGGTCTCGATGCGGATCTCCGACAGGAACTGCCGCCCGGATTTGTGCTGCCAGCTCACCGGCAGCCATTTTTCCGGATGCTTGCGGTAGTCCTCGACATTGGAACAGGTTTCGCGGTGTATCACGATGCCGCGCCCGGTGCTCATGAATGCCAGTATCGGATCGTTCGGCAGCGGGTAGCAGCAATGCGCATAGCTGACCAGCAAGCCTTCGGTGCCCGCGACCGCGAGCGGCATCGGCGCACCGGACCCACCGGGGGTAGCCACGAGCGGCGCGCCATTGGCGAGGTCGGTGCGCTCGACCGGAAGCAGACGGCGCGCCACCAGCGGCGCCAGGCGCTCGCCCAGTCCAACTCTTTCGAACAGTTCTTCGGTGTCCTTGAGCGCGAACTCGGTCAGTACCGAGCGCAGCACCGCGGGATCGACCGCGTCGAGCTTGAGCTCGAATTCCGCCAGCGCCTGTACCAGCAGGCGCCGGCCGAGCTCGACGGCCTCGCCGCGGCGCAAGGTCTTGAGGTAGTGCCGGATCGCCGAGCGCGCCTTGGCGGTCACCACGAAATTGACCCACGACGGGTTGGGCGTGGCGCCCTTGGCGGTGATGATCTGGACCGTCTGGCCGTTGCGCAGCACGGTGCGCAGCGGCGTGAGCCGGCGATCGATCTTGGCGGCAACGCAGCGATTGCCGATATCGGTGTGCACCGCGTAGGCGAAGTCCACAACCGTGGCGCCGCGCGGCAGCCGCAGTATTTCACCGCGCGGCGTGAACACATAGACCTTGTCCGGAAACAGATCGACCTTGACGCTCTCGATGAATTCCTCGGAGTTGCCCCCTTCCTCCATCTCGACCAGGTTCGACAGCCACTTGCGGGCGCGCTCCTGCTGCGCTGAACCTTCCAACTCGCCTTCCTTGTACTTCCAGTGCGCGGCAATTCCAGACTCGGCCACGCGGTCCATGTCTTCGGTGCGGATCTGCACTTCGATCGGTACGCCATTGGGGCCGAACAGGGTGGTGTGCAGCGACTGGTAGCCGTTGATGCGCGGAATGGCGATATAGTCTTTGAAGCGCCCGGGCATCGGTTTGTAGACGCTATGCACGACACCGAGCACGCGATAACAGGTGTCGACGGCGCCGATAGTGATGCGCAGTCCGTAGACGTCGACGATCTCGGACAGCATGGAGCGCTTGCGCAGCATCTTGCGGTAGATGCTGAACAGATGTTTCTCGCGCCCTTCGACCCGCCCCGGGATCGCCGCCTTCTTCAGTGCCGCCTCCAGCTGCGCGCGGATCTTGTTGAGGAATTCCTTTTGATTGCCGCGGGCGCGCTTGAGAGCGCGCTCGATCACGCGGTAGCGTTGCGGATAGAGCGTGCGAAAGCCCAGATCCTCGAGCTCCAGCTTCATCGCATACAGGCCGAGCCGTTCGGCCACCGGTGCGTAGATGTCCAGCGTCTCGCGGGCGATGGAGCGGCGCTTGGCCGGCGCCAGCGCGTCGATGGTGCGCAGGTTGTGCATGCGATCGGCGAGCTTGACCAGGATCACGCGCAGGTCGCGCACCATCGCCAGCAGCATTTTGCGGAAGTTCTCCGCCTGCGCTTCCTCGCGATTCTTGAAGCGGATCTGATCGAGCTTGGTTACGCCATCGACGATCTCGGCGACGTCGTGACCGAAGCGCGCGGCGATGTCGGCCTTGGCGATAGGGGTGTCTTCAATGACGTCGTGAAGAATCGCGCCGACGATGGTGTCGGCATCGAGATGCAGNTCGGCGAGAATCTCGGCCGCTGCGACCGGGTGCGTGATGTAGGGTTCGCCCGAGACGCGCTTCTGCCCCTGGTGCGCGGCGGCACCGAANTCCGCGGCCTCGCGGATGCGCTCGACCTGCTCGCGCGGCAGATAGGTAGCAACCTTAGTCAGCAGCTCCTTGACACCCGGAGTGCCGCGTTTCGCGCCGGGCAGCAACCCCAACAGCGAAGACGCATAATCCACAGCCGCCTCGGGTGCGAGCCCTCAGATCTCTAGTGCTCGCGATCGACCAGCCCGAATTGCGGTGCGCGGAAGCTCGCCTCGTTATCGGCGTCGGGAACGATCGATTCCTGCCGCGGCTCCGGCTCGCGCAACATCTCGGGTGTGATGTTGCCGGCCGCAATCTCTCTGAGCGCGACTACCGTGACCTTGTCGTTCTCGATCGGCACGGTCGGCTCGGCACCGTTGGCGAGGCGCCGCGCACGCTGACTGGCGAGCAGCACCAGCTGAAACAGGTTATCGACATTCTGCAGACAGTCTTCGACGGTTACTCGAGCCATGGCCTTAGGATTTCCTGAAAATACCGGGGGTTGCCGTCCGAGTGTACTTCATCGGCGCTCGCTCGCGCCAGCCACTTCGAGGCCTGCCCGATCGTTCGCAGTCTGGGGGCCACGGCGGCGGCTTAATCTAGCGCACCAGCGTCGCAATCAGCGGTTTGAGCTCCGAGCGGCTGGAGCGCAGCTCGCGTCCGCCGCCGTCGAGTATGGCGGCGACGTCCACCGCCGCCTGGTCGAACCGATCGTTGACCACTACAAAGTCAAATTCGTTGTAGTGCGACATGTCGGTGGAGGCCTCGGCCAGTCGTCGCGCGATGGTCTCAGCGCTGTCGGTGCGACGCTCGCGCAGGCGCTGCTCGAGCGCGGCGCGCGTCGGCGGCAGGATGAATATGCTGGTGCTGTCGGGCATCGCGCGGCGTACCTGGCGGGCACCCTGCCAGTCGATCTCCAGCAGCACGTCGTTGCCGGCCGCAAGCTTGTCGCGCACCTGCGCGGCACCGGTACCGTAGTAGTTGTCGAATACCTGCGCGTGCTCGAGGAAAGCGTTCTGCCTGATCAGCTCCTGGAACTGCCCCGGCGTGACGAAATGGTATTCGCGCCCCTCGACCTCAGTCGGACGCGGCTTGCGGGTGGTGTGCGACACCGATACCGTCAGACTCGGCCGCGCGGCGAGCAGGCTGCCCACCAGGCTGGTTTTTCCAGCCCCCGACGGCGCCGAAATAACGAATAGTTTGCCCATGTCCGGTCCGACCGCTCACTCGATGTTCTGCAGCTGCCCGCGCGAAGTGCATATATCATATTGCTTTAGCATGATATGCCTAATGCGGATCGGCCATTAGCTACGTGGTTAGCTACAGATCGCCGAGTGCCTGCGCGGAGTTAGCGGCTTTGCGACGCCAATCCACGTAGCGTTTTGGAGTGATGGCAGGATAACTGGCCGCCGGCCTAATGGGCCACATGGTGACTGATGATTGCGGCACGATGGAGGTGCGTCGCCTGTGGGCCAATCACACCGACGGCTGTGCGGCGCGATGCAACCGTGAGCCGGCGCCGTAGGTGATCACGGCACTGTGGAAGCCGCTCGACCGGCCAAACTACTTTCAGCGCCGAATGACCGGTAACGGGAAGCGCATCGGGCGCTTCTCGGCCCCGAGCGGTCGTTAGACGGCGCAATCGACAGCCCCGAAGCCGACAGTCGAGGCCTTTGCCATATCCGCTTGCTTGCGGACGAGATCAGCCGCGAACACGCTAATCGATTCGCGTAGAATTCTTGGC
>JGI12635J15846_10001355_pt1 | contig 21373 bp, 16 predicted proteins | sample BlaSpr_A8_OM2_M2_FD_15846 | JGI IMG/M metagenome (IMG submission 15846) | reverse complement strand
GCATCCCCCTTCTTGCACCCAAACGCCTTCGCGAAATCCGCCATATTCGACAACGGCCCATTCCCCCTGAATCGCGCCAGCGGATGCGGATCCGTATTCGTCTGCAGCCGCGCATACTCAATCCGCTCATTCGCGCCCCACACCTGCGCCCATCCCAAAAAGAATCGCTGCTCCGCCGTAAATCCATCCTTCTCCGGCGGCCGCGGCTTTCCCTCCAGCGATTTCTCGTACGCCGCGTACGCAATCGTCAGTCCGCCCAGGTCCGCGATGCTTTCTCCCAGCACCAGCTTCCCGTTTTCATGCAGATCGCCATCGACCACGTACCCGTCAAACTGATCCGACACGCACGTCGCGCGTTCCTTGAAATTTTTCTGATCGTCCGCCGTCCACCAATCCCGCAAATTTCCTTTCCCGTCAAACTTGCTTCCCTGGTCGTCAAACCCATGCGTGATCTCATGCCCGATCACCGCGCCCATTCCGCCGTAATTCACCGCGTCGTCCGCCTTCGGATCATAAAAAGGCGGCTGCAAAATCCCCGCCGGGAAAACGATCTCATTCATGCTGCTGCGGTTGTACGCATTCACGGTTGGAGGCGTCATCCCCCACTCCGTGCGGTCCACCGGCTTGCCGATCTTCTCCACCTGTCGGTGAAATTCGAATGCCGCGCTTCGCAGTTCGTTCTGCATGTACGAAGTGCGATCGATTTTCAGCCCCGAATAATCGCGCCACTTGTCCGGATATCCGATCTTCACGCCAAACGCCTGCAGCTTTGCCGTCGCCTGCGTCCTCGTGTCGGCGCTCATCCACGGCAGCGTCTGCAAATCGTCATGCAGCGCCGATACCAGGTTGTGCACCATTTCCAGCGCGTGCGCTTTCGCCTCCGGCGGAAAATATCTCTCCACGTAGACCTGCCCGAGCGCCTCACCCAGGCTCCGGTCCGTNGCCGTCACACATCGCTTCCACCGCGGCAGGATTTCCTTCGCGCCGCGCAGATCCTTGTCGTGAAAATCGAAATCCTCCGTCACAAACGGCTCCGATAATCCGGGTGCCGTCACATCCACCAGCCGCCATCGCAGATATGTTTTCCAATCGTCCAGCGAAGTCGCCGTCAGTTGAGCGTTCAGCGCCTTGAAAAACTCCGGCTGCCCGACATTCAATTCTTTCAGCCCCGGCTGCCCCACTTCCGCGAAGTACGCTGTCCACGAAAAGTCCGGCGTCAGCTTCTGCACTTCCTCCGCCGTCATCCGGTTATACGTTTTGTTGGGATCGCGCACTTCCACGTTCGACATCGACGCCTTGGCCAGCGACGTCTCGATCGCCATCACCGTGCCCGCTTCTGCCGCAGCCTTGTCCGCCGGGTCGCCCAGCAGTTCAAACAATTTTGTCGCGTGCTTTACATAGTCGTCGCGCAGCTTCTTCGACTTCTCATCGTCGCGCAAATAATAGTCGCGCTCCGGCAATCCCAACCCACCCTGGTTCGCCGTCGCGATCACCTGCGAACTGTCTTTCGCATCCTGCCGCGATCCGAATCGAAACATCACACCGATCCCGTTCTCCTGCAATCGCGCCGCCTCCGCCTGCAACTCCGCCGCGCTCTTCACCGCCGCGATCTTTCCCAGTTCCGGCTCGATCGCTTTCGCACCCGCAGCGTCGATGGCCGTCGTGTCCATGCAGCTCGCGTAAAAATCGCCGATCTTCTGCCCGTTCGAGCCTGCCGCGGAGGTTGTCTTCTCTTCTGCTTCCAGGATCGTCCGCAAATTCTGCTGATTCTTGTCCAGCAACACGGTGAACGAACCCCACCGCGGATACTGCGGCGGAATCGGATTCGCCTTCATCCACCCGCCCATCGCAAACTCAAAAAAATCGTCGCAAGGCTTACAGCTTCGATCCAGATTCTTCGTATCGAATCCCCAATACCCCGGAGTATCCGCCGCAACTCCCACCGCCGCATCGCTCCCGCCGTCCCGCGGTCGAGCCATCGCCCCAACCGTCCCCACAAAAATCAAAACGAAAACTCCCATCACCGCCAACAATCTCCGAGGATTCATATCACCACCCTGTAGCCGCGATCGTTTCCCAGATCGCGGGATTTAGATATCACCGCATCCAACTCAACGCGACTCGCACCCCACCCACATCAACTCGCAAAATATAGACGCACGCCACCGCTGCCGCGACACACCTGCTATCGCACCAACTCCCGAATCTGAATCCTCTGCGCCCGCGCCGCGTGCGAGTTCAACGCAAATTCCAGCAATAGCATCAACGCCAGAATAAAAAGCCCCAACCCCCTCGTCTCCCACAACCTGCTCCCGGCAATTCCATATCCCACGCCCGCGATCATCACGTACGGTCGAACGTACGTCAGCGGCCCCAGCATGAACACGCTCGTCGCACTCCGAATGTCGGTGGAAGGCACAAGCCGCAACCCGAGATTGAAAAGCACAAGCGCGCGTACGGCACGAATACCCAAAGCATCCGTCCAGCCGCCGCCTCCAGATCGTCGCGAAGCATTTCGCGATGCGAAGAAACCGCCACTGCTAACAGCAGCGTCGCCAGCGCCGCGATACTCACAATCTGCGAGGCCGCAACTCCTCGCACCGCCGCCCTCCTGTAATATTCGCGTTTGCGAATCAATGGACATCGCCCCATCGACGTGCGAATCCCGCACAGGAAGCCGTCAGTCAGCGCCAACAGATAAAGAACGATCAGCGTCACGCTAACTCTCCGAGTCGTCCCGCGTGCCGCCCAAGCGCACGTCGAAATTCAGGCGCGAATTCGCGGCGCATTCCTGTAAACGTGTGAAACACGCGCGGCGCCGGCGTCCCCCAGATCTTCGCGCCGTAAATTCCCGACGCAAAACCGGGAACCGCAGTTCGTACTGTTCCGACGAATGTTTTCGCATCGTACGCCCGCGCCGCCGAAAGCACTCCGTCGTGTCGTGCGATCGCCGTGCGCATCCGCAGATTGTGAAAAAACAGCGAACCCAGCGGAGCCAGCAGCCACGGCTGAAAATCGAAATGCAGAAACGCTTTCGTCTCCGGCTGTTCGTGCCTTCGCAAAAACTCCGCAAGGTCACCGCCTCGAAAGTGATGCACGACACCAGTCGACATATAGATATGATTCGAATGTTCGCGAGAAAACGCATCGCCATGTACGAATCGGCACGGCAACCGTTCCACAGCTGCGAGGCGTTTGGCTTCGGCAACCAGCGTCGAATTCAGATCGATCCCGATGACTTCGATATTGTGTTCTGCCAGTGGAACTCGCGCCGCCAGCCATCGGGTCGTGTACCCGATTCCGCATCCCACATCGGCAATCCGCAACGTCTCACGAAATCCGGTGCTTCGTATCGCGCCGATCAATGGCCTCAGAACTTCCCACACGCGGCGACCGTGATAAAACTCCTCCGCCAGCCTCTGCATTTCCCAATGCACGGTCAGCAACAGCGCATCGATCTCCTCGCCGTCTAGCCAACCGTCCGTCGCCGGCAGCGCCCGCACCGCGCGCAGCGCCTTCTGATTCCCAAATCGGGAAAAAACGTCGATCACGCCCTGCTTGCTCACGGGCAGCCGCCGCAATGTCACCGGATCGTGTTGAACAACCAGATCCGTGATCTCAGGCTGCGCCGGATTCCACGACGGAAAGATGCTCATCTCACAGAGGTTATTCCACCCACCGAGTTCTGCGGCATAAACTCGCTCAAGCCTCTTGACAGCTGTTACCTTTCATCTGCCTCAGGATTTCACAACGACTCGCCGGCAAAGCCGGCGTTTTTAATTTCCGGCGCCAATAACTCCCATAGAATCACATTCTTGCACGCAAGTCGCCTATAACCCGTTTCTTTTCACATTCTTGTAAAAAAAGGTGGGGGAGGGATTGTCCTGGTTTTGTAGGGGCGGGGCTTGCCCCGCCCGGCGTAATCACGATCACAGTTCATCGCGAAGCTTAATCCGATCGCAGCCTGATCTCAATGCAACGCCGTCCCATAAAACACATTCTTCCCCCCACGCAGATCGCGCCCATAGATCAACACCACCGTCACACTACTCAAAACACGGATCTTGCACCGCGCGCCCGTATCCCAGAGCCACTTCTGCGACCCAAATAATCCCGACGAATCCGCAATCGCCCCGTTATCAACAAACGGCCCCAGCTTCACCGTAAAAATACCGTTCGAGTAAACGCGCTTGTCCACTTCCCAGTTCGCCAGAAAATATCGTCGACCCAGCGGCGCCGCGCCCTTCCGCCCGTCATCTGTGCCTACATGGCCGCGCAGCCACAAATCGTTATCGCGCTCGATCCCAAGCTGATACAACTCGTCGAAAGGAATGTCGCCAAACGCTTCGCCCGCTCGCACGCGAGCCAGCATCTCGTAATCGTCGCCAGTAGCCTGCGGCAGCCAATGTGCCGTCAGCGACCCGCGCACCGCTCCGTATGAACCAAGGCCGGTAGCGAACTCGCGCCCCACGCGCCCTTCACCCGATCCGTCAATCGTGAAGCGATGCTCCGGAATTCGCAGCAGCGACCGGTCGACCCGCCCCCAATACGAAAGCGAATTTCCACCGGTGAAAAATGTTTTGCCCGCAGCCGCCGCTTCCAGCGTCAGATTGCGAAACGAGCGATTCGCAATCTCGATCCCCGTGCTCCAACTCCACCGCCCGCTCATCACCGAGTGCAATTCCGCGCCGCCCGCAACGCGCCGCACATTCAAATCGCTCAGCGCCGGCCCGCCGCCAAAAAATGTATTTGTCAGGTTCCAGTTTTCGTTGCGCCCATCGAAATAAATGTGCAATCGATACCTCGATTGATGCAGCAGCGGCATCGACCCATCCACAAACGCGCGCCGCTTCTCCGAATCCCAGCGCAACAGCGACGTCACGTTGATCGCCTCTTGTTCGAGATTGAAGACCTGCGGATAAACCGTTGCGTACGGCAATCCGCTCAGCCACGTCAGCGCGCCCATCCACCAGGTGTCGNCCCACAGGTTGCGCTCCGCCATGTGAAACGTCGCGTCGTAGTTGCCGTCGCCTGCAGGAGTAAGGTCCTCGCGCCGGTGCGGATAAATTTCCAGGTTGTCGAGCCGTGCTTCCGCGCCGAGCAGCGCATCGCCCGTCAGAATTTGCGGCGCGTTAAATCCAATAGCGTTTTGCAGGAGCGTAGGATTGAGGATCGGCGGAGGCGCGACGGAAACTTTTCGCAGTCGCGGCTTCTCGATCGCGTTCCAATATTTCAGCGCCGCTTCCAAGTTGCCGTCGAGAAAATAAAGCGTGCCAAGAAATTCCAGCGTGTACCTATCTTTCGGATCGAACTTCAACGCCGCTCGCAGCTCACGCTTCGCCGTGCGCGTATCTTTCAGCTTGTAATCGACGCCCGCCAACTCGACGAGAAACCGCGCCTGCTGCGGCATCTTGCGATGTCCTGATTCAAACGCCGCGCGCGATTCTTGCCACCGTTGCAATTTCGCCAGCGCAAGCCCAGCGACAAAATCCAAATCCGCGGACTGATTCGCAGGACCCTGTGCCAGCCGCGCCGCATCAGCGGATAGCCCGGCATCGAAAGCCTTCTGTGCAGCGGCGAGTCTGTCGGATTCAGTGGTCGCGGAAGCAAGCGCCTCAGATTGCGAAGATTTCTGAGCGAAGCAAGGACCGATCAAAATGAAGAAGTAAAAAACGAAGCCAACGGCAAAAGCTATTCCGCGGGGGCGGAGATGGGCACTGCCAGTAATAAATAATTCTTGGCGGCCTGCCATTCTTTCTCGAATTCCGCTCTCTCGATTCTCAGAAGTTTGCCGCGCGCAGGATCGTTCACAAACACAGCTTCGCGCTGCCAATCGATCCCCGTCGCGACAACATAGTGTAGCGGAGCGTGCGAACCTCCCGGTTCGATGCTCAGAATCAGGGGACGGCCTTTCGACAAATGATCGCGCAGATCGCTCCACTCGCCGCGCAACGCAAACACGCGAAATCCAGACTCGCGCAGATATCGTTCGAGGTCCGAAGCGTAAATCCCATGCCCTTTGCGCGAGTAGAGTTGCTTCTGAATCACGTCGGCATCCTCGCGCTCCGGAGGAATCTGCGTCCCGTGCGCCGACCAATACTGCAGCACCATCGCAATCGATGCCGACCCGCAACCTTCAACAGTCTGCTTGATGAAAGGAACATCGAGCCAAATGCCCACTTTGTCTTTATCGGATTCCTGTCCGTGTGCAACGAATCCAGCGGTTGTTAGAAAGCAGGCAATCAACAGAAGAAGTTGTCGCATTTATGTACGGGCGCAGCATTGCTGCGCTCCATGTCCGCACGATGCCAGCCCTATCCCAGAAATTCGGCTCGTGCGCTTCGGCTTCTAGCGCAGCACAACAATCAAGATAATCACGATCAGCGCGATGATCAAAATCAACAGCAGATCGTGATCGCTCAAACTTCCGCCCGCGAAGTCGCGATTGAGTTCCCGTGCGCGGCTGGAAATGCGCGCCACATCTTCATCGCTCATCGAACTCACAGCGCGATCGATCTTCGCGTAATCGACGTTCGCCGATTTTAGCGCCTTCTGCCCATCGACCGTCGCAAACAACTGACGAATTTCCGCTTCATTCGCGCGCCGCGTTTCCGCGGGCCCAGCAGCCGCCTTGTTCAGTTCACCAAGCGAAACGACGTGTTGATCGGCCTGCGACTGCGCCAGCATCGGCCCCGCGGTCACCGCTGCAGCAAGGAGCAGCGTCGCGAACCGCGTGATCTTCTTCGTTTGCATGAAAACGCCTCCTGAGAAATCCGTGCACTGGGTGAGTCTCAGTGTACGAACGGCTCAGGAGGCGCAAATGAGTTTCTATTCCGTTTGTGCCCGTTCTGAAAATGGCAGCCTTTCTTCGCCTACGCGAAGCGCAAAAGGCACGAACGCCGCGTCAAAATACAAGCGCAAGCACGACAATCAAAATTATGATCAGCGCGATCACGATAATCAGCGTGGCCTTCAGTCCGCCCGCCGCGAAATCGGCGTCGGCCTGCCGCGACTTCTGCGCCACGTTGGCAAGATCGTCGTCGCTGAGCTGGCCGATCGCTTTATCGACTTTTGCGTAATCGACCTTCGTTTGCTTCAACGCTTCCTGCCCCGCTTCGCCCTGCAACAGGTGACGCACTTCGGCTTCATTGTCCGCACGCGTCTGCGACGGCTTCGCCGCATCCGATTTCAGCTCGTCGAGCGAAACCACGTGATCCTTGTCCTGCGCCGCGACTCGCGAAGGCGCCGCTGCAAGCCCAAGCACCAACGCCAGCCCCACCGTCCACATCCCGATTTGCCCGCGTAAATTCATTTCGACTCTCCGATCGTTTTCACGAATCCGCACCGGATCCGCGTTTCGCTTCGCCGGTTAGACTACACGAACACCGCAAACGGTTTCTCTCGGGCCTTGAAATAAATGGAAATGGATTTCAGAAACAATCTGGCGAGTAAGGGAACGTCGAGGACTGTCTGTGATACAGAGGAGCGCGAACGAAAAAGCTACTTCGCCGCCGTGATCGACATCTGATACTTCGTCATATCAACCGTGCGCCACTCGCCCTTTTCAATTCCTTCGCGAATCTGCGTCGCAGTCTTGCCCTTCTTCGTCTGCTCGTACGCATATAGCCCTTCGCGCAGGCAAACCCCGCAATCCGCCGCGTGCTTCCCGGTGTAGCAATCGAGCAAGCTGCCGTGTCCCGCGTGGCGATCGCAATAGCAGTAGCACGGCTGCTGATACAAAACCTTTTTGATCTTCGCAGCGAGCGCGTACGCGTTTTGCACGGTTACGTCGGTGAAAGTTTCAGGAGCGAGCGTTGCCGGCATCGGACCGGAAGGGACTTCGGAGTGATACGCAGGCACCGGATCGCTAGCCACCGCGCTCTGCGGAGTCGTCAGTCGCGACGCGGCGTGTTGCGGCAACAGCATCATGCCGATCGCGAACACCGGCAGAGTCACAAATCCCAAAATCAGCTTTTTGCGCGACATCTTCGTAACGGTCATCGCAGACCCTCACCCCGTTCAATCACTAACTTGCAAAAACGAGTCATCCTGAGCGAAGCGAAGGATCTCAGAACTCAACCGCGCTACCAAATCAACCTTCGTCTATACCAGCACCGGCCGAGGCGTTCCGGTCGGAGTGTACGCCGGCCGCGCACTGGCCGCCCGCGAAGCAATATGCCGTTCGCGCAAATTCTTCTGGACGCGCCAGCCCCAGGTCCGCACAAACGAAAAATTCAGCGCACCGCCAATCACCGAACTCGCCAGCGGAATCAGCCGCCCGACCCACTTCTCGGCAGCTTCAGCCCCGAGTTTGGTCGCCAGGCGCCCCGCAATCTTCGGCGCCACCTTTTCAAACATCTGCTTTTCGACCAAATCCTTGCCGTAATCGACGCCCGTCGCGGTCGCCGCCGCCAGCCACAACTCCATCCGGTCGTCCACACCGCGCGGCTCAAATCCATAGAGCAGGCACAGCCGTTGAATCAGCCGCAGGGTAATCGCCGTCAGCAGTCCCGTATCGGGAATGACGGTCATCATGCCGCCCAGCCCGAACCCAGCACCTTCCGCGAGCGCCAGCCGCTCCGCATCGCGAATCAGCTTCTTGGCGATCGCGTCCAGCCGCTCCAGCGGAACGTCGTGCATNCGCGAAAAGTTGGGCACCCACACCCCATGTTTGGTCGCGAGCTGCTTCCGGAAGTCGTCCGGATTCACCTCGACCGACCGGAGCCCGCGCATCACGCCCAACCGGAAAACCCGCCCGAATCCTCGACTTGCCAGCGATTGTTTAGCCATATTTGGAGCCCGTTTACCGCGAACCGTCAATTTTGAAACTTTAAACGACCTACCAGCATCCTAAGCCGGTTAGAACCGGGTGGCAACCCCGGCGTTGCTCGCCCTTCCCGGCCGGCAAAGCCGCACCAAGGCGTAAAAAGGGGTAGAGCTAACCAAGGTCCCTGTTCCCAAATCGGGAAAGGTGCCTGGTATTGGATGCCGGCCGACAGATGCCGGAACCAAGGCCGGCGGCGGCGAAAGCCCGTACTGGCCTTACCCGCCAAGCCACATCGGGCGGGCTGTACTACTTGACGCGGAGACGGTTTTCGGTAAACTGCATTTTTCTCATGGCCTCTATCGCCCAAGTCGTGCCGACCGAAGTCACCACAGACTTCGCGTTTCCCCAGCGGGAAGCGGCGTTTTTCTATGGCCTGTTCCTGCGCGGCCATTCGCCCGAACAGCTCCGCCGCGATATCGAGGTCCCTCAGGCCGTCCTGTTGAAGTGGCATCGCGACGCCGAACGCGACCCCGAACTCCGCGATATTTTCTACCGCATGGTCGAATATCGGCGGCACGTCCTCGCGATCTTCGATTCCCTGGTGGGCTGGGACGCCCAGAAACAGCGCGTTCAATAAGCCTCTCAAGTCCGTCGTGGAAATTTTCCAGAGAAATCCCCATAAGTTTTCCCGATCAGCCTCCTGTACGAATCCGCCGCGTGAAACCGAACCTTCGTCCAGTCCGTCCTCCTAAAATCCCCGTACGCAGGAACAGGGCGAATTTCCTCAGGCAACCCGGGGAAAGGGCTCGCATCCTACTCACAAATGGGGGACAAGTGTCACAAAACGCAGGACATTCGCTGATTGACGCCACGCGTGGCGGCAGAGTAGAATCCCTGAGTTCAGGAAGTTGAGGTGGTGTCTATGTCTCGGGTAGTCCGTACCCTGTCTGCTGTCCTTTTCTCTCTCTCCATTTGTGTACCTCCGCCAATTCAAGCGCAAAGCGAATCCCAGGCTCCGGCGACACAAGCACCGGCACCGACCGATCCGACCGCTGTGCCGAAGCTGCAAAAGCTCGACAAAGAGCAAAAGAAAAAGCTGAAAAAGACGCTGAAGGAACTCGACACTCCTTACAAGCAGTGGCTGAACGAAGACGTCATCTACATTATTTCTCCCGAAGAACGCCAAGCCTTCCTGCAACTGGCGACCAACGAAGAGCGCGAACAGTTCATCGAGCAGTTCTGGCTGCGCCGCAGCACGAATCCCGACTTGCCCGACAACGATTTTAAGGAAGAGCACTATCGCCGCATCGCTTATGCGAACGAGCATTTCGCTTCCGGTATTCCGGGATGGAAAACCGATCGCGGCCGCATGTACATCATGTGGGGAGCGCCGGACGAAATCGAAGCGCACCCGACGGGCGGCACCTACGATCGTCCGATGGATGAAGGCGGCGGTTCGACCACGACGTATCCGTGGGAAACCTGGCGCTATCGCTACATGGAAGGCATCGGCGAAAACGTGATTTGGGAATTCGTCGATCCCTCAAGCTCTGGCGAATATCACCTGACGATGGACCCGGGCGAAAAAGACGCGTTGCTGCACGTTCCCGGCGCCGGTTTGAGCTTGCTCGAAGAAATGGGCATGGCGTCGAAGACGGATCGCTTCACGCGCGCCGACGGCATGACGACGCCGACCGCACTGGGCGGCACGCCATCGAGCATGGACGAATTCAACCGCCTCGAGCAGTACTCGAAGGCGTTCAAACCGCCCGAAGTGAAATATAAGGACCTCGAGGCGATCGTCACCGCGCGCATCGTGCGCGACCAGATGCACTTCAACTGGGGCACGGACTACGTGAAGGTCACCAATGACACCGTGTTGGTGCCGATCACGGTTCAGGTTCCGAACAACCAGCTTTCATTCGCGTCGAAAGACGGCGTCTATTCCGCCACGCTCAACGTGTTTGGTCGCGTCAGCTCGCTGACCGGCCGCGTGGTGCAAACGTTTGAAGATCCAGTCAGCCGCGACTTCCCGGAGAGCTTGTATCAGCAATCGCTGAAGCTCCAATCGATTTACCAAAAGGCTGTGCCGCTGCGTCCCGGACTGTACCGGCTCGACATCGTCATCAAAGACGTGAAGAGCGGCAACGTGGGCGTGGTGAACACGCGCCTGCAGGTTCCGCGCTTTGAGGACGACAAGCTCGAAGCCAGCTCGCTGATCGTCGCCGATGGCAGCAAGCTCGAGCACGTCCCGTCGAAGCAGATCGGCACCGGCCAGTTCGTGCTGGGCTCGACGAAAGTTGTTCCGCGACTCGATGGCGAGTTCATGAACAACGAAAAGCTCGGCATCTACATGCAGATTTACAACCTGAAGCAGGACGACAAGACGCACAAGTCCAACGCCAACTTCCTCTACACCGTGAAGAAGGGCGACCAGCAGATTATGCAGTTCAAGGAAACGTCGGAAGAAATGAAGCAGACCGGCGAGCAGGTCACGATCGAACGCCTACTGCCGCTCGCGACGCTGACGCCGGGCAAATACTCGCTCGAAATCGTGGCGACCGACGCTAATACGCAAAAGACCGTTTCCAAGACCGCGGATTTCACGATCAAGCCGCCGGTTGAAACGAAGACGGCCGCCAACACCGCCAAAGCTGCACCGGGGAGATAAAGCGAAGTGAAGCAGACACGATTGCGAATCCTGGGCGCGTTTATTCTCGCCGGGACGTGTCTGTCGATCTGCGCTTCGATTGCTCCCGCGCAGCAATTCAAAGCTTCACCGGGTAAAGTCGCCGGCGTCGTCAACGATACGAACGGCATTCCTCAGCTCGGCGCGACCGTGCAGCTCATTTCGGAATCTACCGGAACGGCGGCTGCGATCGATTTCCTCACCAACACACAGGGCGTTTTCCGCAGCGACAAGATTCTGCCGGGCATGTACACCGTGCGCGTCACGCTTGCGGGATTTTTGCCCACGATCGAACAGCACATTCGCATCAATCCGCACGTAACGACGGTCGTGCGTGTGGAGCTCGAATCGATGTTCGCGTCGCTCGACGCACTGCGCCGCACGCCTTCGACGGCTGCGGTTGAATTCGACGATTTCAAGTGGGTGCTCCGTTCTGCCTCCGCGACTCGCCCCGTTTTGCAGTGGGTGGATGACGACGACGCGGATTCCGACATCGTGTCGAAGCCCACAGTCATCGACACGCACATGACGCGTCCGAAAGCGCGCCTCGATTTCACCGACGGCGCTCGGCGTCCTGGTTCACCTTCGGGCGTTCCATCCGCACCGGCAACGGCGTTCGCCTACGATCAGCGCCTTGGCAATACCGCTCGCCTATTGATGGCGGGCCAGATGAACTACATGGACGATGCGCCCGGCGGCGGCATCGCGACGATCTGGTTGCCGACCGGCTCACTGTCAGGTCCCCAGTCGACGATGGTTTTGCGCGAAGCGAAGCTTGGCCCCGACGGCCAGACATTCCGCGGTGTTCGCATGCAGCAGGCCGGTTCGATCGGCATGGGCGACCACCTGAAAATGTTGTATAGCGGCGAGTACGTGATGGTCGGGCTCGACAGGGCGGCGTCTTCCTTGCGTCCGCGCGTCGAACTCGACGCGAAGATTTCTGACGCCTGGCGCGCCGCTGTGATCTTTGCGGAGGAGCCGGGCGGGATGGCGCCGCTCGATCCCGACGATCATGATGCGAGCGCTGATTTGGCCGCTGCGGTCAATGAGCTCGATTCGTTCCCGACGCTGCTTTTCCGCGGCAATAATCCAGTTCTCGAAGGCGGCTGGCACGAGGAAATTTCTGCCGAACGCAAGCTCGGACCGCACAGCGAAATTGAGGTCGCGGCGTTCCACGACGACGATCGCAATACAGCGATTTATGGCCGGGGTGGCGATCTCCCGACCGCCGATTATTTGCAGGATTACTTCTCGAACGCCTTCGCCTATGACGGCGGGTCGATGAATAGCTGGGGCACGCGCATCGCGATCCGCGAAGAGCTCACGGACAATATATCGGTTACCGCGGTTTACTCGTACGCCGGAGCGCTGACGCCGGAAGATTTGGCCGAAGGCGCGCTGCGCGACATGCTGAAGACCGCCATGCATAACTCGGTCGGCGCTTCAGTAACCGCGAAACTACCGCGCTCGGGAACTAAAGTCGTGGCCGGGTACAACTGGATGAGTGGGAGCGCGATTTCGCCGATCGACAGCTACGGCGCGGCGCAGTACGGGATGGATCCATACCTCCATATCGGGATTCGGCAGACCCTGCCGCGATTCGGCCTGGGCCGGTGGCAGGCGATCGCGGATTGCGACAATATTCTGGCTCAGGGGTACGTCACCCTGAACACGGCGGACGGACGAACGACGATAGTCCCGGCGTTCCGGACGTTCCGAGGTGGGTTGAGCGTCCAGTTTTGAGGACGGTTCAATCGTTTTAAAAGCTGTATGGCCGCTTCCATAAAGTGTATGTCCTCGAATGGATACAGCGGTCGATTTGGTAAACAACTGATTCTGCATCGCTTAGCCGCGGGTCGTCCTACAGAACATTGGAAGTTGATTTGCACCAGTCTTTAGGCACGAGTGTGTGTCCAGTCCGCTTGAAGTGTGGGTTCGGTTCCGATGAAACAGAACCTGAGAGTTAGTCTAGGCGCGGTGGTCCTTGCGTTGGCCACCTTGGTTGCGGTGGTCTACGCCTGGATTAACTTCCGTCAGCGGGAGGTTTACGAGATCCCAGACGACGGAGTGGCTTGGCTCGACACGACGGCAGGCGCCAAAGCCTGGAATGTGACGCCGAATTCGCCGGCGGCTCGCGCGGGTATTCGCGCGGAAGACATCCTGATCGCGATCAACGACGTGCCCGTGCACAACCAGGTGCAGGTCACGAAGCGGCTGTGGCGCGCGGGACTTTGGTCGCAGGTGCGCTACAAGCTGGCGCGCGGCGGCAGCGAGTTCGAGACGCGATTGATTACGGTGCCCGCCGAAAAGCCGGCGTCGATCGAGAACTACGAGCGCGTCGTCGGGCTGCTTTATCTCTTCATCGGGTTGTTCATTTTCATTCGGCGATGGAATGCGCCGCGTGCGATCCACTTCTACGTTTTCTGCCTCGTTTCGTTTGTACTGTTCTCGTTCCACTACAGCGGAAAGCTCGACGCATTCGATTACGAGATTTATTGGGCGAAGATCGCTTCGCTGATGATGGCGCCGGCGCTGTTGTTCCACTTTGCGCTGGTTTTCCCGGAGCGCACGGAAGGCGCGGCCAAATCGTTCTCGAAACTGGCGCTGGTCTATGGACCGCCGTCGCTGCTGATTCTGTTCCACGTGAGCATCGCGCTCAATGCGCTGGGATTTGTGCCCTGGCTCGGCTCGCGGATCCTGCTCGATAAAATCGAGTACAGCTACCTCGCGATTTATTTCCTCGCCGCGTCGATCGTTTTTTACAAGAGCTTCCGAGAGGCGCCGTCGGGTGTTCTTCGCCAGCAGCTGAAGTGGCTGACGTTCGGCACGCTGGCCGGGACGCTTCCGTTTGGATTGATGTATGTCGTTCCGTTCGTGCTCGATGCTGTGCCGCCGGTCTGGACGAAGTTTTCGGCGCTGAGCCTCGTGCTGATTCCGCTGTGCTTCGGCTACGCCATCATTCGCTACCGTTTGATGGACGTGGACATCATCTTCAAGCGCGGCTTGGCGTACACGGCGGCGACCGCGGCCATCGCTTCGATTTACTTTGCGTTGATCGCGCTCATTGCGGAAATTTCGCACGCGCAGACGACCGGCCCGGTCGGTGGCATGATCGCCATCGTCATCGCGGCGTTTTTGTTTCAACCGTTCCGCGAATGGATTCAGGCCCGCCTCGATCGATTCTTCTATCGCGATCGGCTCGATTATCGCCGCACGCTGATCGAATTTGGCCGCACGCTGACCAACGAAGTGCGTTTCGACCCGATGCTCGGTTCGGTGATGGACCGCATTTCGCAGACGCTGCTCGTCGATCGCCTCGCAATCTTTATGGAAGACCCGCTGCAACCCGGGCAGATGCGCCTGGCGCGCTCCATGGGTGTGCGGCTTTCGGAACCCATGGACCTTAGCTTCCTCGAGCCGGCCCGGCCCGAGTTCGCCCGTGGGGCACTCTTTTTTGAGTCGCCCCGCGCGGCGAGAGACGTCAGCGACTCGGTGCGCCAGACGCTCGAGCAGCTCGATCTGAATTATTTTGTGCCGTGCCGGATTCGCGAGCGCACCGTCGCGGTGCTTGGCCTCGGGAAGACGGTCGATGGCGATTTTCTTTCGAGCGACGACGTTGAGCTGGTGCAGACGATTGCGGGCTACGTCGCGGTCGCTCTCGATAATGCGCAGCTTTACAACTCGCTCGAGCAAAAGGCGCTCGAGATCGCGCGGTTGAAAGACTTCAGCGAAAACATCGTGGAATCGCTCAACGTTGGCGTGCTTGCGGTCGATCTTGGCGGAATCGTCGAGTCGTGGAACACGCGGATGGAGCAGCTTTTCAACGTGACGCGCCACGAAGCGGTCGGTCATCAGTTGCGCGCATTGTTGCCGGAAGAGCTTGCGAACGAGATTGCCGCGCGCCGTGACGAAGAACAAATTACCGGCATCTATAAACAGCGACTGCATCATCAGGGCAAGATTTTGACGCTGAACGTTTCCATTACTCCGCTGGTGAGCAAGTCGGGCGATCGCATCGGGCGCCTGCTGCTCTTTGACGACGTCACGCAGCGCGAGCGCATGGAAGAACAGATGTCGCAGACCGAGAAGCTCACTTCGCTCGGGTTGCTTGCCGCGGGCGTGGCACACGAAGTGAATACGCCGCTGGCTGTGATTTCCAACTACATTCAGATGCTGGCGAAACAGATGCCCGAAGGCGATCCGCGGCAGGGCATCATCGACAAGATTGTGAAGCAGACGTTCCGGGCCAGCGAGATCGTCAATAATCTTTTGAATTTTTCGCGTACAAGCGCAACCGAACTGGCCGACATCGACGTCAATCGTGTGGTGGAAGAAACGCTGTCCTTGGTGGCGCATCCTTTGAAAACGTCGCAGATTCAAGTGGTGAAACAGCTCGGCCCGACATTACCCGCGGTTCGCGGTTCGGCGAACAAGCTGCAGCAGGTGTTTTTGAATCTCTTTTTGAATGCGCGCGACGCCATGCCCAGCGGCGGCATGCTGGAAGTGCGCACGGCCACGCACAACGGCAGCGTGGAAGTCGAAGTCGTCGATACCGGCGCCGGTATTTCGCGCGAGCATATCAACCGCATCTTCGATCCGTTCTTCACGACCAAGGCCATCGGCCGCGGGACGGGTCTTGGCCTCTCGGTCAGCTACGGCATTATCAAAGAGCACGCTGGAAAAATTGATGTACGGTCCACCCCCGGCAAGGGCACCTCTTTCCACGTCGAATTCCCCGCGGTAAGGAAAGCGGTTCATGTCTAAGGGCTCGATCCTTGTAGTTGATGACGAATCGGAAATCCGCGAAGGCCTCGAGATGCTGTTGACCAGCGAGGGCTATGGTGTCTCCAGCGCCGGCACCGGCGCGAGCGGCCTCGCAAAGCTCGAAGAGCATCCGTTCGATCTCCTGTTGCTCGATGTGAGCCTGCCCGATCGCAATGGCATCGATCTGCTGCGAGAGATTCGTCTGCGCGATCCGCAGCTTTCCGTGGTGCTGATCACCGCGTACGGTTCGATCGACATGGCGCGCGCTGCGTTCAAAAGCGGCGCGATGGACTACATCACGAAGCCGTGGTCCAACGATGAATTGCTTGCGCAGGTGGCGCAGGCGGTCGAGTCGCGGCGGCTGCGCGATGAAAATCTTCAGCTCAAGCGCGCGCTGAAGCAGCGATTCAATTTCCCGAACATCATCGGCAAGAGCGACAAGATGCTGGCGCTGTTTGATCTTGTCGCGCAGGTTGCGCCTTCGCGCTCCACTATCCTAATCAGCGGCGAGAGCGGAACGGGTAAAGAGCTCATCGCCAAGGCGATTCACTCGGCTTCGACGCGCGCGGACAAAGCGTTTGTACCGGTGAATACTGGCTCGATTCCGGTGGATTTGCTGGAGTCGCAGCTTTTTGGTCACGTAAAGGGCGCGTTCACCAGCGCCATCGCGTCGAAAAAGGGGCTGTTTGAGGTCGCCGATCAAGGCACGATTTTCTTCGACGAAATCGCCACGATCAGCCACGAGACGCAGGCGAAGCTGCTCCGTGTCATTCAAGAGCGCGAATTTATGCGCCTGGGTGGCACCGAACAGATCAAAGTCGATGTCCGCATCGTCGCCGCTTCCAACATCGAGTTGCTGACGCTCGTCCGCGAAGGCCGTTTCCGCGAGGACTTGTTTCACCGCCTCAACGTCATTCACTTGAAGCTGCCGCCGCTACGGGATCGGCGCGAAGACGTGCCGCAGCTGCTGCAGCACTTCCTTGACCGCTATTGCAAAGAAAACGATAAGCCGATGCGCCACTTCACGCAGCCTGCGCTGAAGCTCTTGATGGACTACGACTGGCCGGGCAATGTGCGCGAGCTCGAAAACGTGGTCGAGCGCGCCGTCGTGCTCTCGACGACCGAGCGCGTCGATGTCGATTTGCTGCCCGACAGTATTCGCAGCAAAGAAATTGTGCGCGGCGTACGGCTGCAGCTTTCGGAATTTCTGCCGCCGATGCCAGGCGAACCCGGTTCGCGCGCGGCTGCGGACCGTCCTAACCCATCGCTCTTTCAGATCATGGACGAGATAGAGCGCCGCATCATTGTGGACATGCTCGAGCGCACCGGCTGGAACCAGACCGAAGCAGCCGAACGCTTCATGATTCCGCTTTCGACGCTGAATCAGAAGATCAAGCGGCTTGGTATCGACGTGCGGCGCCGCGGGCGCGGTGACGACTCATTCAGCGCCTCGAACGGCGGCTAAGCGGGCTGGCGGTGCCAGCCGCGAAGAGCGAGACTTCGCCTTAGAGCAAGGTTAACTGCTCGCTGACTCCCTCAACTTTAATTTCTATTTCGTAAATTTCGGCTTGCATCCGCGCGGTACTGTTAGGCAGAGTACCGTGGAATGGTTCTGCGCCTCTCCAGCTCGATCGCGCGCGCCACACTTCTTTTCGTCGCCGCAGTCCTCGCCGCCGCTCTCGGCTATTCGAGCACACGCAACGCGCTTGCCGCGCACTTCGCCGGTATGGAAACGCGCCTGGGGCAAGAGCGCGCTGTGCAACTCGAGCCGGGAAATCCCGAGACGTGGTTTCTGCTCGGGCGCTACTGGCAATACAACATCGAGGAGCCGGACTCGAAGCGCGCCGTCGCGGCATATCGCACAGCAATCTCGCTCGATCCGCACTCAGCCACGACATGGCTCGACCTCGCGGCCGCATACGAATCCGAAGGCGATGCCACGGCGGCGCGCGCCGCGTTTCAGCAGGCCAAGCGTGTCTATCCGATTTCCGCGGAAGTGGCGTGGCGTTATGGCAACTTCCTGCTGCGCCAGAACGAGATTCCTGCGGCGTTTGCAGAGATTCGCCATTCGGTTGACGCCGATCCGAAGCGCGCCGCCGAGGCGGTGTCGCGTTCGTGGCGCCTCGATCCCGACATCAATTCGATCATCGAAAATGTGCTGCCGCCGTCCGCGCCGGTTTACCTCGATGCGATTCGCGAGCTCGACGCTGACGCAGCGATGGATCCCGCACTCACCGTGTGGGACAAACTCCGTGCGCTCCAGCCGCCCCCTCGCATCGCGCTGTACGACATTATTCCATTCACGGACTCGCTCGTTCAGGCGCATCGCATCGATGATGCGCATCGCGTCTGGACGCAGGCCGTCACGCTTGCCAATCCCATTCCTCCGCCCAACGATGCATCGGGCTCGCTGATCTGGGATGGAGGTTTCGAGACGGGCCTCGCCGGCGGTGGCTTCTCGTGGGTTTTCGCTCCGGCGTCGCTCGGCGTGCAGTCTTCGACCGATACGAAAGAGAAACACTCCGGCGAGCGCTCGCTGCGCCTCATTTTCGATGGTCGTCGCAATGTCGATTTTGACGGCATATGCCATATCGCGTTCGTCGAACCGGGCGCGTCGTATCGATTCTCCGCTTGGGTAAAGACGCAAGCCCTCACCACCGACCAGGGCGTGCGCTTCCGCCTCGAATGGACCGAAAACGCGCACAACTCAGCGGTCGAAACTCCCGACGTGCACGGGACACAGCCTTGGACCGAGGTGAGCATCCCCTGGGCGGCAACCGGCGATGGATCGCGGCAAGTTCGCGTCTGCATCAACCGCAAGCCGAGCGACGATTTCGGCAGCCGCATCCACGGCTCAGCCTGGATTGACGATGTCGCGCTGATTCCCGGGCCAAACGCGCAGCCCGTCGCGCCGACCTCAAACCAAGCGCCGCCTGCGGCAACACCGCCATCAACGCAACCGTCGCCGTCTACAAAGCAATCGGGAACCGCGCCGTCAGCACCCAAGTCCGCGCCCAGCGCCGCGCCGCCCGCGAAGTCTCCGACTCCCAAGTCGCCACCCCCGTCCCCGGGTCCGGCCTCATGAAGTTTCTCCGCTTCTGCATCTGCGCTCTCGTAGCTTTCGGCGTCCTCGCGCACGGCGGCGTCGAAGACTGGGCGCGCGCCGTCATCGAAACCGGCGCCGGCCTTCTCTTCTTTCTTTGGGCCTTCCTCTTCTATTTCGACAAGAGCGACGAGCATAAGCGCGTCTACATCTCCCCGCTGCTCCCGCCGCTGATCCTGCTGGCCGCCGTCGCACTCGGCCAACTGCTGCTCCGCGCCACAGCGTCCACCTACGACACACGCATGGAGCTCAATCTCCTTGTCGCCTACATCCTCATCTTCTTCCTCGCGACGCAAGCCTTCCGCTATTCCGACGATTGGCGCGGCTACGTCTGGTTCATCATGATTTTCGGCTTCCTCGTCGCCACGTTCGGCATCCTCCAGCAACTCACTTTCAACGGGAAGCTCTACTGGTTTCGCGAAATGCGTTACGGCGGAATCCCGTTCGGCCCATACGTCAATCGCAACCACTTCGCGGGCTTCGTCGAGCTGGTGATTCCCATCTCGCTCGTGCCGCTCGTTCTCGGCAAGGTCCGCCGCGAGCGCTGGTTCGTCGTCGCAATCTGCGCGCTGCTTCCGATCGGCGCGCTCTTCCTCTCTGCCTCTCGCGGAGGCGTCGTCAGCTTCGGCGTCGAGGTTGGCCTGCTCCTCTTGATCTCTCTGCTCCGCCGCACCGGCAGCCGCCACGTCCTCGCAGGCGGCCTCGTCCTGTTCCTCGCCTTTCTCTTCGTCTCCTGGCTCGGCGTGAAGCAGGTGCTCGATCGCTTCTCGTCGATGCAATCCCTCGAAGTCACCACTGGCAAGCGCGCCACCATGCGCATGGACACCTGGCGCATCTTCCTCGACCACAAATACTCCGGCAGCGGCCTCGGCACCTTGCAAACCGTCTTCCCCGCCTACGAGACCCAGTACGATGGCAAAATCGTTAACCATACACACAATGATTACCTCGAGCTTCTCGCCGAAACCGGCATTGCCGGCGGAATTTGCTTCGCCTGGCTACTCGGCTCGCTTTTTTTCGTCTCCTTCCGCCTGATCCTCCAGCGAGACAAGTCCTTCGCCGCCTCGCTCCACCTCTCCGGCCTCCTCGGCTGTAGTGCCTTTCTGGTACACAGTCTGGTCGATTTCAACCTCCATATCCCGGCCAACGCCCTGCTCTTCCTTCTGACCGCTCACCTGGCCACAACCGCAGTTATTCCATCCCCGCCTAGCGATTTGCCACCTCGACCAACTCGACACCAACACTGAAATCTTTGTTGACTTTGGCCTTTTAACTGTGTAATCAACAGTAGGGGGTCTTATAATCCTATGCAGCCAACAGGCCTGCGCGCCTTGGCTCTGTCTCTCGGCTTTTCCAGTTTCTTGATGTTGCATGCGGCCCCCTCCCTCCGCGCGCAGAGCGTGGAGACATCCGACAAAGCTAACGAACGCCTGCGAACTCTCGCCGCGTCTTCCTCTCGCACACCGCAACCGACCGACTACGTCATCGGCCCGGGCGATCTAGTCAACGTTCAGGTCTTCGATGTTCCCGAAATGTCGCGCGAACTGCGTGTCAGCCAGACCGGCACCATTGGCATGCCCCTCGTGCCTGTACGCCTTCAGGTCGCGGGCCTCACCGAAATTCAGACCGAGCGGAAAATTACGGAAGTCCTCGAAGCCAACGGCCTGATCTCGCATCCCGAAGTCAGCGTCACCGTGAAGGAAAAGAAGAGCCGCCCGATCACCATCGTCGGCGCCGTCGCGCATCCGCAAGTTTATGAGGCCGATCGCCAGGTCACACTGATCGACGTGCTCGCGCAGGCCGGTGGCATCACGCCCGATGCTTCGGACCACGTCATCGTCACGCGCCCTGAGCGCGACCAGTTGCCGGACGCTTCGCAATCGCAAACCGACGCTTTCGCCAATTCAGCCCCTGCCCTCAACGCCCCATCCGATGCGACGCCAGGCAGCGCCGCAAAGCCCGCAGCCGCAAGCGCCGCCGAGCCGCCGCAAATTCCACCGCCGCTCGTCAACACCATCACCGTCAATCTCGGCCAGATTCTCGAAGCCGG
>JGI12635J15846_10001353_pt1 | contig 21393 bp, 16 predicted proteins | sample BlaSpr_A8_OM2_M2_FD_15846 | JGI IMG/M metagenome (IMG submission 15846) | reverse complement strand
CTTGCTGCACCTTGCGCTTAAAACGGCGCAGGGCATTCTCAAGAGACTCATTCTCCTGAATGACTACTTCTGCCAATGTACTTCACCCCAATTCCGGTTCGGATTGCGTTCATGCAGTGCCGTCGCTGTTGTACCGCACTGCGCCTGAATACATTATCGCATGAGGTCGTTGGCTTCTTGTAGTCAATTCACCCCTACAAGTCAAGCAATCTTTCGGTGAAACGGGCGGTGCACTCGAATGGATGGCGCTGGAGTTACTCGTAATATTTGTATAACCTGCTGCCCGGCTGCCGTCCGCTTGCCACTGCTGGTACACTGGGGAGCCTCAAACTTCTGCTTCGGGAGCCGACCTCCATGCCCGATATGCGCGATGCGATTGGAGTACTTCTCGCCGGGGGTCAGGGCGAGCGGCTGTGGCCTTTGACGCGCGATCGCGCGAAGCCCGCCGTTCCCTTCGGGGCGCTCTACCGAATCATTGACATCACGCTTTCCAACTGTGTGAATTCCGGGCTGCACCGTGTTTTTGTGCTGACGCAATATAAAGCGCTCAGCCTCTCGCGCCATGTCCGCGCCGGCTGGTCGCCGCTGATGGGTCTCGGTGAATTCATCGAGGTGCTTCCGCCGCAGATGCGGGTGTCGCAGCAGTGGTACCAGGGCACGGCCGACGCGGTCTACCAGAACATCTATTCGATCGGCAGCGAACGATCCAAGTACACCTTTATCTTGTCCGGCGACCACATTTACAAAATGGATTACGCCAAAATGCTGCAGCGGCACATCGATTCGGGCGCGGAAGTTTCAGTCGCTACGATTGAAGTTCCCGCTGCGGAAGCTGCCAAACAGTTTGGCGTGATCGAGACGGACAAGGACTGGCGAATCGTAGGTTTCGAGGAGAAGCCAGCGGCTCCGAAGACTTCGCCGCACAAGGCCACGCACTGCAATGCCTCGATGGGCGTGTACATTTTCAATACCCAATTGCTGATTCCGACGCTGATGGCGGATTCCGAGGATCCGAAATCCTCGCATGATTTCGGCAAGGACATTCTTCCCCGCATCATTTCCAGGCATCGCGTGTACGCGTACAACTTTGTGGACGAAAACTCCAAGGAGTCGCTGTACTGGCGGGATGTCGGCACGATCGACGCCTACTACGAAGCGAACATGGACCTGGTGAGCGTTTCGCCGGTTTTCAACCTTTACGACAAGGCGTGGCCGCTGCGCACCTGGCAGCACCAGTATCCACCGGCAAAGTTTGTGTTTGCCGACGCCGACCGCATGGGCATCGCGCTCGATTCAATTGTGGCGCACGGATCGATCCTTTCCGGCGGGCGGGTGCAGAATTCGCTGCTGGGTTACGATGTGCGCGTGAACAGCTATTGCGAAATCACCGCGTCTCTTATTTACAACCACGTGAACATCGGGCGGCACTCGCGGATTTGCCGGGCGATCATTGATCGCCACGTGAGCCTGCCGGAGCACACGGAAATCGGGTACGACCTGGAAGCGGACAAGCGGCGGTTTCATGTGACGCCTTCGGGCATCGTCGTCGTCGTCCGGCAGGAGTCGTTGATCGAAGAGCCGGAGTCGCAGTGAGGAAAGGCTAAAGGTTTCCGACCTCTACTCACCAGTCATCTCCGAAAGCTCTGCTACAATCTTTAATTCAATTTCATATAGGAGCCTTCAACACACATGTCCACGAAAATTACCCGCGTCCGCGCACGGCAGATTATTGATTCGCGGGGGAATCCTACCGTTGAGGCCGACGTTTATTTGGAATCCGGCGCGTTTGGGCGCGCGGCTGTTCCCTCTGGCGCTTCCACGGGCGAGCACGAAGCACTGGAACTTCGCGATGGCGATAAATCGAAATACCTCGGCAAGGGCGTGCTGAAAGCGGTGCAGAACGCCAACACGGAAATTGGCAAGGCGGTGGCGGGTTCGGATGCCGCGGACCAGCGGGCGCTGGATCACAAGATGATCACACTGGACGGCACGCCGACCAAGTCGCGGTTGGGCGCAAACGCGATTCTGGCCGTTTCCATGGCGGCGGCGCGCGCCGCGGCGGTGGCGCTGAAGCAGCCGCTCTACAAATATCTTTCGCGGTATTCCACGGATACTTCCGCGAACCTGTTGCCCGTGCCGATGATGAACATTCTGAATGGCGGCGCACACGCGGACAGCTCCGTGGATTTTCAGGAGTTCATGGTGATGCCCGTGGGCGCTCCGAATTTTTCGGAGGCGTTGCGCTGGGGCGTGGAAATTTTTCACGCGCTGAAGACCGCGTTGAAAAAGCACGGCTATTCCACGGCGGTGGGCGATGAAGGCGGGTTTGCGCCGAGCTGCAAGTCCAACGAAGAGGCCATTCAGATTGTGCTGGAGGCGATTGGCGCGGCCGGCTACAAACCCGGGGAGCAGGTGGCTATTGCGCTGGACCCCGCTTCCAGCGAGTTCTACGACAAGCCCAGCGCGAAGTACGTATTCAAGAAGTCCGACAAGTCCGCGCACACTTCGCCGGAGATGGCTGCGTACTGGACGAGCTGGGTGGAGAAATATCCCATCGTTTCCATTGAGGACGGCATGGCCGAGGACGACTGGTCGGGCTGGAAGACGCTGACGCAGAGCGTGGGCAGCAAGACATCGAAGAAAAAGATTCAGCTGGTGGGCGACGACCTGTTTGTGACCAACACGGAGCGGCTGTCGCGCGGGATTAATGAAGGCATTGCCAACGCGATTTTGATCAAGCTCAACCAGATCGGCAGCGTGACGGAAACGATTGACGCGATCGAATTGGCGCGCAAGGCGGGGTACAACTCGATTATTTCGCACCGCTCCGGCGAAACCGAAGACACATTTATCGCGGACCTGGCAGTGGCCACGGCCGCGGGACAGATCAAGACCGGCTCGGCTTCGCGCACCGACCGCATCGCCAAGTACAACCAGTTGCTGCGCATCGAGGAAGAACTGGGAACGGCCGCCCGGTTCAACGGCAAAGCGCCCCTGCGCTGAAAAAGCACTTCCACACAGACAACACGAAACGATTCGCTGAGCCGGCGCAAATGGCGGCCAGCTGATTTCGAGCGCCCGGGTTTTCGGATGGGCACTCATGAGCGAAGGCGGCTGTACACCTGGAACGAGGATTCGCCGGGATCGGGAGCTTCATTCTTGGCATTGCGCGCATACAGGATATCGAGGCGGTAGGGAGCGTAGTGGGAGGTGAGGCCGTCTTTGGCGAAGGAGGCTTCCGCTTTCTTGCGCATATCATCGGCGTATTGCTGGGCGTAAAAGGCGCGGGCGTCATGAATGTTGACGAATCCCTTGGCACCAGGCCGTGGAACAGCCCAGGTATAGGGAAGGGGGTCAAAGCGGGTGCCACTGGCGTTGGATTCGTGTTCCCGCTGCATGGTGCGGAGGGCGTGCATCAGGGAGATGGCGACGTAGGAGAGAACGGAAGCGCGGCGCGTGGAGATCTGGTCTTTGGAGAGAGTGGAGATGAGGCGGGAGAGAAAGACGGTGACGTCGGCGGCGGAGCGGAACTGGTCGAGATCGCGGACAAGGTCGGCGAGGGGGTCTTCCTTGGGTTGGTGGCGGAAACAGAATGGGGAATCGGAGCCGGTGGCCGAGGAGCGGCAACGGCGGCCGGACGGCGTGGCGTGGGTGCAGCGTGGGAGAGAGTTAGGAGAGGGAGTTGGGAGATTGCGTTTCATTTTGGTCCTCGTATCAAAGAGATTGGGGGTGTACCCCGGTGTTTTTTGCAAAGAGTGCGGAAGGGAAAGAAAGGAAAAGAGATGAGTGGTATACAGAAAATGAAAGAGTGGGGAAGTGATTGAAAAGAAGAGGAAGAGAAGCGCGAAGAAATGCTAACGAGAGCGAGGGAGAAGGCGGGGGGGTGCGACGAGGATGGGGATCGAGTTGGGTGGAGGTTCGACAGACACTACTCCCTACCTCCAATTAGGTACTATAGCATTAAGAAACGGAGTTGTCAATAGAAATTGCGTTTGCCCGGACTCTGAGAAGGGAAGAAAAACCCGCACCATTCGAAGCGAAGCGTGCGGCACCCGGCACCGTAGAAGTTCAGCCATCCCTGCTATCGTGTTTCTCCTTGGCTCTTGCCTGCAGAACGAGACGTATCCCGGTACATAATGTGAAGATCAAGTAAGATCGGAGACCGTCACGATGCCTCACACAACTTCACCAGATTGGTTTGCCCGGAGCATAGCGTTATTTGCTATCGTCCTGACTATCGTCAGCTTGTATTTCACACATCGCACTTACAAGTGGCAGACAAAGGAAAGTCTCGAAGAGAAAATCTTGCTGCGTGCTGGCTTCAAATATGCAGTCGAGAAGCACAGTGGTGCTGTTAGCGTCGATGTTGTGAATATAGGAATGCATCCCATTTACCTAGAATCTATCGAACTTGAAGTCCCATGCGAACTTATGACCGAGGCTCCTCAAACGCTAGGCGGATGCGATCAATGCAAGTTGGAAGGCTGCGCTGTTGCGCTGTTCAGCCGCGACCCAACTCATTCGAATGAGCCTATGAAGGCGTTGGAGCCANGGAACGAGGCAACTTTCACAAAGGAATCGTGGGATTTCGCCAAATATCCACTTCAAGAGTGGGTGAAGACAAAGAAATTCGAAGATGAATTGTGGGTGGACGTGGGCACGACTAAGAAACGTTTTAGACAACACCCATTTTCGTCCTGGTATCAAATTAAAGACGTGAAAGGTGTGATCGTCTATCTGCCCTGAGCACTGAGTTTACTTGACGATTTGCTTCACTGAGTCGCTTGACTGTGGTCAGGAAGTTCCGAAACCAAAAAGTGAAAGAACGGAATGAGCAAATCATTTAGCTCGTAGAAATCATCCGCAAGAAACTGTGGAATGGCTTCCGCGCCGAATCTATTGTCAGGATGGATTGCTCGAATTCGATTCTCATAGTCATCTTCAAAAAACCTGTCCCACTCCGTCTGATATCCAGACAATTTCTCGAAATATTTTGCCGCATCACCAGAGGTGGGATTCACAACTCCGGTCTGGCGTAACTTCTGGAGAACCATGCTGTGCGTCGCATCAAGTGCTATCCATAAGTAGATACATGCGGCCTCTCTGAGTTCCCCGTGCTGGAACGCCATACGCGCTTTGAGTAGACAATTCACCCCCCGAAGAATGAGGGGATTGGCAGTTTCCAACCGATGCAAGACTGAGAGCCGATCACTCCCAAGCATATGTTCCGAGACGATGTCGTATTTCATTCCACCCAAGGCGGGGGGGTTATGCCAGAGACTGGTGGGATAGCTCCCCATGTTCCGTTGAACTTTCTCAAACAAAACCGATCTGCATTCACGGATGCACGGTTCCTCAATACTGGCAAAATGCTCGGTCTTTAGAGTCACTGAAGAATCAGTTGGATATGGATAAACATAGGGACTTCCGGCCTCTCCTGATAACAGAATGCTGCCGTACAAGGGAAGTTCGAACGCGGTCAAGCAATCCAACTCCGAAAAACCGGAGCCCCCAGGTGGCACTCTCACAATGCTGAAACAGACTTCGGGCGAAACTATCAGCGCTGCGGACTCGGAGCAGAAGCTATTGGTAGGATAGCGCCCAAGCGGTGACATCAGCCGGACATGGAAGCGCTTCGCGACTGGCATGTGAGAGACTTTCATTTCGATTAGACAGGATTGTAACAGTCGGAAGTGGCCTTGGTGCAGAGGGGAAACAAAGTTGGCTCTCCCCGATACGAATTGGATCAGGCATCATTTTTTCCCTCACCCGCCTCGTCAGCCAATCCCAAAATCAAATCCCCGACCTCGCACCTTGCGTAAAGTACTTAGGCCCGCCGTAACTCGTTTCTTTTCCGCACTTACGCAAAGCTAGGGGAGGAGGCCTCTTAATTTTCTGCTTCAACACGTTCTTTTTATGTCGGCGCGCCGACATTTTTGATTTTTTCCATTATTTTTGGGATTTTCCCATCCCCAGCGCGACCGAAAGCGAAGAGAGGTGGCACAGGCATTCTTGCCTGGGCGGGGCTGGTTGCCGTTGGATCGGGTTCACAGCCAGGAATGGCTGTGCCACAAGACAGCGAAGAAGGCGGCTTAAAGCCGCCCCTAAATTTCGGAGGGAAGAGCAGGGGCGGAGTTTATCTGGCAGCGTTCTTAGCGGAATGGCGAAGGTTGGCGGCGACGAGGCGGATTTCCTCGTAAGTGATTTGTTCGGGTACGGCGTCTTTGATGGGTTTCAGCAAATCCAGGCCGAGGCGGGCGCTGGCTTCGAGGATGTGTTGCTGGTGGATGGGGTGGACCCAGTCGGGGCGGAAGGGCGTTTCGCCTTTTTCGATGAGGTCGGCGACGAGAGCGACCACCGAAGAAACTTTTCTGCCGCGAAGTTGGGCGATTTCTTCGAAGGTGCGTCCTTGCTCCAACAATTCCCGGGTTTCTCGTAAGGGATTGGACGGCTTGGCATGCCATTCGCTGGTGGCGCGTTCGCCATTGGAAAATCGGCGGAGGGCGTCGAGGATTTCTTCGCCATAGAGTTCACATTTCTTTTCGCCCATGCCGGAGATTTGGCGGAGTTCGGCTACGGTGTGGGGTTGCGCCTGGCAGATGGCGTCGAGAGTGGTGTCGTGGAGCACGATGAAGGCGGCGATCATCTTCTGGCGGGCGGCGTTTCTGCGCCATTCGCGAAGGAATTCGCGGAGTTCTTCGTTCACCCGAACGGTAGGATTCAGTTCGTATGCGGAGGCTTCGAGGATGCGGTTGGGATTCTGGATTGGCCGGGACGTTTTGGATGAGGCTTGGTTGATGCCGGCGAGCCACTTGGGAGTGCCGGCGCAGATGTCGCAGACTCCGCAGCGATCCCATTTCGTGACTTCGCCGAAGTGATTGCAGATTTCTTTTTGCCGGCATTTCTGCGCGCCGACGAATTGCTGGATCTGGTGGTATCGATCCCAGGCGCGGTCTTTTTCCTGGGAGCCGCCGATGCGGTTGATAAAGAAAGCGTGCAAGCTATTGTCTTTCTTCTCCCAGAAGATGTAGCAGTCCGCGGGCAGGCCATCGCGCCCGGCGCGGCCGGTTTCTTGATAGAGCTGTTCGATGCTTTCCGGCAAGCCGAGGCGGACCACGGCGCGGACATTCGGTTTGTTGATGCCGAGGCCGAAGGCAATCGTGCCGACGAGCACGCGAGCTTCTTCGGACATCCACTTTTCCTGATTTTCGCGGCGGGCGGAGGCGTCCATCTGGCCGTGATAGCCGACGGCGGCGATGCCGTTTTCTTCGAGCAGATCGATGACTTCGCTGACGCGGGCCACCGTTGGGGTGTAGACGATGACGTTGCCGTCTTTCACCTTTTTTACGGCCTCCACGACGCATTCGTCCTGCATGGTCCCTTTGCACTGACGCACGAAGTAGCGGAGGTTTTCGCGGCGGAAGCTGGAGACGGATTTGAGGGGATCGCGGAGGTGGAGCTGGTCGACGATGTCGTGGCGGACTTGTTGGGTGGCGCTGGCGGTGAAGGCGGCGATGGGATGATCGGGGAAGAGGGCGCGGAGTTTGCCGAGTTGGCGGTATTCGGGGCGGAAGTCGTGGCCCCATTGGGAGATGCAATGGGCTTCGTCGATGGCGAAGAAGGAGAGCGGGACTTGCCGGAGCCAGTCGGCGGTGCCGTCCATGAGGGCGCGTTCGGGGGAGACGTACATGAGACGGTATTCGCCGGCGATGGCTTTTTGCTTGAGTTCGCGGCGGTCGGATTCGACTACGGCGCTGTTGAGGAAGACGGCGGGGATGCCCATCTGGCGGAGTTGCGCGACCTGGTCTTGCATGAGGGCGATCAAAGGGGAGATGACCACGGCGGTGCGGCCTTCCTGGAGGACGGCGGGAAGCTGGTAGCAGAGGGATTTGCCGCCGCCGGTGGGCATGACGACACAGACGTCGCGGCCAGAGGCGAGGGCGCGGACGATTTCTTCCTGGCGTGGGCGGAAAGCGTCGTAGCCCCAGTAGCGTTTGAGGGCGTCGAAGAAGAGGAAATCGGGGAGAGTTTGGGTGGGGAGGGTTAAGGTGTCGGACATCGGGAACTCCGGGTGCGTCGCATCCCTGTGGGAAGGGAGGCGAAGAGGATGGGGAAGTTTCGCTTTAGTTTCGCTGAATGTCAAGAATAATTTTGATAATTTGCTAGTTGGTTATCCATAGTGGAGGAAATTTTGTGGAAAGGTTCATTTTGGGAATGGGGGGAGAGGAAAGATAACAGCGAACAGATAGCAGATAACAGGAGGCGAAGAGTGGCCCGCCCCGTAGAAACATTCGGGATGGGCAAAAAGCGCCCGCCTCCCTCCTGCGGCGGGCAAGCGGAAAGCGGGCCCTACATAAAAAATGCGGCTTACTGATTAACGTGCGTGGGTGATGACCCAGTCGGCGAAGGAGTGCCAGAGGGCGGTTTTGCCGAGGGGAAGGCGGATTTGTTGGACGAAGATTAGGAAGCCTCCGGCCCAAAGGGTAGCGCGATGGATTTTGTGTGTGGACCAGAGGTCGTAGGCGATCAGGAGGAGCAGGAAAATGTCGGAGAGCAAACTGGCGACTAGAATATTTCGGGAGCTGAAGGCCATAGGCCAGCGCGCGATGGCCGCGACCATCAGTGTAGTGGTGGCGATGTAGATGTAGCGCTTGTGGGCGGGGGAGTCCTTACGGTTGCGGAAGGCGAAATAGAGGAGCGTGGCAAAGATAACCATTTCGGACATGGGGACGAGGTAGAAGGCTTTGGGATCGCGGCCGAAGGGGTCGAGTTGGCCGGCGTGGCGAAGCAAAGAGTCGGTGCTGGCCATGACGCCGAGGAGCACCATCAGGCAGCCGAGGAGAAAACCGGCGATGCCGAGGCGGCGGTGGATATCGGTGCGGCCGGCGGCGACGAGCGAAGTCTGCGTTACGAGGAGGAGTATCCATGCGGTGAAAGCGGCGCCATGGATGTGAATGAGCAGGTTGGGCAGTGGGGCACGCAAAACGCCGGCGAGAAAATAGCTGCGCGCGAATCCGATAAAGACGGAGACGAGCATAAGAAGCGACATGATAGAAAAGAAGTAATGGTCGTAACGGCGGCCCGGCGGACTGGGAATTGGGCGGACGGACTGCTGCGGCTGAGCGGTGATTGTGGCCAAGATGCCTCCGTAAGAACGTGGACGGGCGAGGAATGCGCGTCGACCTGGGAATTGCAGGCATTGTATACGGAATCGGTGTGGAGAGCACTGGCGGATGTTCGCGGAGAGACACGGAGTGGCCGATCTGAAGTTCGGCCACTACATCGCGAGGCTCGGGCTGAGTTAGCGAATGGTTGAAAAATGCGGAGGATCAGGGTTTAGCGACGGGCTTTGCGGCTGGTTTGGCCATGAGCTTTTCGGCGTCGGCGAGGGCCTGGGCGGCGGGAATTTCGGCGCCGGATTTGTCGACGTAGTGGATGTCGAGGGGGGCGTCGAGGAAGAAAATTGCGGCGCAGGGTTTGGAGCCGGTGCACTTGGCCTGGTGGATGTGCTTGGAGGGCAGGTAGCCGTAATCGCCGTTGGTGAGGAGAACTGGTTTTTCACCTTTCATTGAGATTTCGAGGAGGCCGCTGAGTGGTACGGCGCTTTCGCTGGGGGTGTGCCAGTGCCAGGGGACGATACAGCCGGGCGTGAATTTCATTTCGACGACGGAGGGGCCTTTACCGGGATCACCTTTCAGCACGGCGAGTGAGGCGCAGTCGGGGACGCCGGGGATCGCGGCAAATTTGAGGCTCATGCCTTTGCTGACGACGGCGGTATCCGGCATTTCCTGGGCGGACGCGGCCGGGACCAGGACCAGAATAGCGAGCAGAAGTGTAGTCAGAAGAATTGTTTTCATGTGTGCCTCCGTTTGAAGTGGCGGTACGTTAGTCTTTTTGGCGGAAGAGTGTCAATGGAGATTGCGAGGGGCGGAGATTTCGTGAGTAAGTTAAGTGGCTGATACTCTGTGAGCGGGTTGTTTTACGACTCTCTGTCGCACCTACGGCGCTTTGTGCTTTTTGAGGATTTGTTCCCAGCGCTTACCCTTCGGCTTCGCTCAGGGCAGGCGCGCTGGGCTAACGTGTGTCGCGCCTCTGGCGCTTGGTGGAAGAGAAAACCCGCCCTCCGGAGGCGGGCCCTCCACAGGCGGGCAAGCGCAAACGGCGCGCACCCTTAAAAGCGAAGGGTGCGGCGCCCATGTTTTTTTAGGAAGGAAGAGGAAATTTAGTGGCACCGATTATTAGCGCGCAAAAATTGGGGAAGCGGTTTGGGGCGACGCCTCTGTTTCGGGAGATTTCGTTTACAGTGTCGGAGGGCGATCGGATCGGAATTGTGGGGCCGAACGGGTCTGGGAAATCGACGCTGCTGGCGATGCTGGATGGACGGGTGTTGCCGGACAGCGGCGACGTTGCTGTTCGGAAAGGGATGCGGGTCAGCGGGGCGCAGCAGATTTCGGAGTATGCGGAGGAGGATACGGTTCGCTCGGTGATTGACGCGGCGCTGGACAGGGCGAAAGTGGCGGAGGCGGAGCGGGTGGGGCGGAAGGCGGAAATTCTGGGACGCGCGGGATTCGCGGATTTGGATGCGCGGGCGGCTTCGCTGTCGGGAGGATGGCGGAAGCGGCTGGGAATTGTGGAGGCGCTGGTGCAGCGGCCGGACGTGCTGCTGCTGGACGAGCCGACGAACCATTTGGATTTGGCGGGAATCGAGTGGCTGGAAGGTGTGCTGCAAAATGCAGCATTTGCGTGCGTGGTGGTGAGTCACGACCGGTATTTCCTGGAGAATGTGGCGACGGCGATCGTGGAGATAAATCCCGCTTACGAAAATGGGGTGTTTCGCGTGGAAGGGAACTACAGCACGTTTCTGGAGGGGAAGGAGGCCTATCTGCACGCGCAGAGGAATCGGCAGGAAGCGCTGGAAAACCGCGTGCACACGGAGATTGACTGGCTGCGGCGGGGGCCGAAGGCGCGGACGACGAAGTCCAAGGCGCGGATTGATACTGCGCACAAGTTGATTGGGGATTTGGCGGAGTTGAATGCGCGGACGCGGACGACGAGCGCGAAGATTGATTTTACGGCGAGCGAGCGGAAGACGAAGCAGTTGATGACGCTGGACGCGGTGACGCACGGGATGGGCGGGCGGACACTGTTTCGCGACATTCATTTTGTGATTACGTCGGGGATGCGAGTTGGATTGGTGGGGCCGAATGGGAGCGGGAAGACGACCTTGCTGCGGCTGCTGAAGGGAGAAAACAAGCCTGCCGGGGCAGGCAAGCCGGAGCAAGGAAGTATTAAGACAGCGGAGAATTTGAAGATTGTATATTTCGATCAGAACCGGGAACTGGATCCGGACGTGACGCTGCGGAGAGCGCTGGCGCCGGACAGCGACGCGGTGATTTACCAGGGGCAGGTGATTCATGTGGCTGCATGGGCGGCGAGATTTTTGTTTTCGGGAGAGGCGTTGAATCAGAAGGTGGGGCGGCTTTCGGGAGGCGAGCGGGCGCGGGTGCTGATTGCTCAATTGATGCTGCAGCCGGCGGATGTGCTGCTGCTGGACGAGCCGACGAACGATCTGGACATTCCGACGCTGGAGATATTGGAGGAGAGTCTGCTGGAGTATCGCGGAGCGCTGGTGCTGGTGACGCATGACCGCTACATGCTGGATCGCGTGTCCACAGTGGTGCTGGGGTTGGATGGGTTGGGTGGCGCGGAGCGGTTTGCGGATTATGCGCAGTGGGAGATTTGGCAGCGCGGGCAATTGGCGGTGGCGAAGAGCGAGGAGCGGGCGGGGGAGAAGAGTAAGGTGGCTGGGGCTGCGGTGGGCCCCAGGAAGAAATTGAGTTACAAGGAAACGCGCGAATTGGAGACGATGGAGGAGCGGATTGCGGAGGCGGAAAAGGATTTGCAGGGCAAGCACGAGTTGTTGCTGGATCCGCAGGTGATGAGCGATGCGGTGAGGTTGCGGGAGTTGTCACTGGAGTTGGAAGCGGCGCAAGAGGCGATAGATACGATGTACGCGCGTTGGGGGGAGTTGGAGAAGAAGCGCGGAGAGTGAAGGTACAGAGAGCCCGCCCAGAAAAGGTCGGGAACAGCGAAAGGCGCCCGCCGCGGAAGGCGGCCGCTACATTTGTTTGACGTAACCGCGGAAGAACGCGGTTAATTTGGTTTTTGGGTGGTGGCGGATTCTTCGTGGTCGAGGTCCGTTTTTTGCCAGGTTGGCGTGGGGTTGAATTCCTTCATTGTTTTGGCGAGGGCTTCAGTTTTTTTGCCGAGATCGTTTTCGAAGACGACGCCATCTTCACCAACGATGAACGTCATTACGCCAGAGGAGCGGTATTCGGCGGGATAGGCCACGATAGCGAAACCCTCCGTCATTTTGCCATTGGCGATGAAGCTTTTGGCGCCACCCGAAGCGTTTTTCCCCTGGCGCGTCAGAATGTGGAAATAGTAACCGCGGAAAGGAACCGGAGGCTCGCCGCGGCTTTTGGCATATTCCTCCGCCACCGCCCAGGCCACCAGGGGTCCGATGGGACTCTGGGGTTGGCCCTCCGATGCCTTCCAATAGAGGCCATTGTCCTTCCCCTCATCACTAAATATTTCCCTGGCGTACTCGCCGTTGTGAGTGGAGCGATATTCCTTTTCCGCGGAGGCGAGTTCCTGGCAGATGCGAATGGCGGACATTTCATTGCGGCCGATGCGGCGGGCCAAAATTTCGCTCTTGCCGGCGTCGGTGTTGAAATACCAGGAATTGCCGTTGCTGACGATGGGGATGGGCGTGGGCCAATTGTGGGCGCCGATATACAGGGTTACGGTGCCATCGGGTTCCTTCACCAAGCGGTGCATTTCCTGAAATTTCTCGACGAAATTGGCGCGGCTGAGGGCGTCCTCGGCATCGTCTCCCGAGGAGACGATTTGTTTTCCATCTGGTCCTAAGATTTCGAGCAATGCCTTTTCGTCGTTACTCCGAGTTGCTGCAAGGAGAGCGGCGCTGGCATCCTCCGCGGAGGAAAAAGTCTTCTGACCGTTTTGCTGGGCCAGGGAACGGGCAGGGAAGCAGCCGGTCAAGAGGATCGCGACTACGGCTAAAACAGGAAAATGGATCCAATGAAATTTTTCGAAGTTCAGCTTCGCTCGCCGCATAGTGCTTTTCTCCATTTCTGAATTTCAAGATTCCCGGAGGACCTCAGGAAACCTCGATCAATGAGGATGGCCGCCACCGCCGCCATGGGATGCGCCACCACCACCACCATGTGACCCGCTGCCGCCCCCGTGAGATCCCCCGCCAGGAGACCCGCCACCGTGATTGAGGCTTGCAGTTCCGCGCGAGGAATAACTGCGCGTTTCGCCGCCGTGGTCGTAGTTGCTGTAGGCGCCTGAGCGAACGCCTGTTTGACCGTTGGTTGGAGCGTAACCGCGAGCAGCCCGGTTGTTCCCTTCGAAGGGCTTTGGAGAGGCGCCGGGACGATTGTAGACGCTGCCGCGTGCGGAGTTGGAGCCGCGAACGTTGCCGTTGCCGCCACCGCCGCCGCGTTCGCCGCCGTTGCGGACAGAGTTGGAGCCGCCACCGCCACCGCGTGCGCCGCCGCTGCGGGCAGAGTTGGAGCCGCCACCGCTGCGGGCGCCGCCACCACGGTAATAAGTGTTGCGGTTATAAAACGTCCTGCTCTGGGAGTAGTACCTGTTGTGGTTATAAATTGCGTAATGGTTATGCCAATCGAATCCCCAATGAGGCCAGCCCCAGCCGTAGCCACCGTAGAAGCCGATTCCGAAGCCCGCGCCGAACGAGAGGTACGGTCCGCCATACCAGATGCCGGGATAGGGGTACCATCCAGGCCAGGCGACAATCGGACCGCCGTAAACCAACCAGGGATCATAAGCAGGAACGTAAACTACCTGGGGGTTAGCAGGCTGAACGGAAATGGTGGAGTCTTGATCCGTTACGGTTTGCTGAGGAGTGGATTTGAGATTGCCGGCTTGTTCCGCTCGCTGGCGCATCGCCTGAATGGCGTCCATCACATCCTGTTCCTGGTTGTAGTAGGCGTCTCCGAGGGAGGAAGTCCAGGAGAGGTTTTTGTCCATATTGCCGAGGACTGATGGAAACGCGGCAAGAGCCTTGACGCTGGGGTCCCAGGGTTGCTGGTCCACCGCTTGGCCCAAGGAGTCGCCCTGCAGGCCAGAGTGCGATTGCACCCAACGATTCGCCTCGACGACCTGCTCGGGAAAGGCGGAAGCCGCCAAGATTTGCGCCACCAGCGAGTCCGGATAGAGTGCGATCGGGGCGACCAACTGTTGCAACTGGTCTGGAGTTTGTGGGGCGTACGGCACACCTTGCGAGGTTTGCGGGGGAGCCTGGGCGTCTTGAGAGGCCGGGAGGTTCTGAGGCCACGACGCGAACAGCAGCGCGAGGGAGAGGAGGGAAAGCAGAAGATGTCTAGTTCGTTGAGGAATCGGATCGGGTGGAGCGCCTTGGATAATGGTCATGTTCTTGAACTCCCTCCAGACGTTGGTCCCGTGGGGCGTCTAATAAAGTCAAATGAGCAATTCACGGCTCGGGTTCCGATCGCCGACTTAGTGTCAGCGGGCCGAAATTGGGATCGACGCAGAGTTTCAGTGGCCTCAGGATCCGGTCGGAACAGCAACTCGATGAGTGCGTTCGGAAGCCACCTTCACCATATCAACAGGATTTTCGGGTTACTGTACTAAAGCGAACAGGGGCCCCTGAGGGTTTTCCACAAACCGCGAGTTTCAACCCATAGCCACGGCTTTACCTTTTCTTCCAGCTAATAGTTCCCGGGACTTTGCGACAGCTTGCCTGATTTTGGAGGAGCGCGGAACCCTCGATAAACGCGCTTGCGGAAAATCGAGCCGACGACCGGCTTTTCCAATTAGTTGTCCTTAGCAGGATGCGGTGCCATAATTCCACTCTTACAGTGCAGAGACGCGAGTTGGGATTGCGGCTGAGTTCGGGCGGCCGGACACGGGCACTGTTCTAGGGGGTTTTTATGGCGATGCGCGATGGCTGGGTGGAGAAGCGCGAAGCGGCGCAAGCGAGTTTGAATGGCGGCCGGAATATGTCGCAGATGCATCTGGCGCGGCTGGGCGTGATTACGGAGGAGATGGAGTACGTCGCGAAGCGCGAGAAGCTGGACCCCGAAGTGGTGCGCAGCGAAATTGCGCGGGGGCGCGCGATTATTCCCGCGAACATCCATCACCGCAACCTGGAGCCAATGGGAATCGGGATTGCTTTCAATTGCAAGATCAATGCGAACATTGGAAATTCCGCGACTACGTCGGAGATTCAGGAAGAGTTGAAGAAGCTGCATCACGCGGTGCATTACGGCGCGGATACGGTGATGGACCTTTCGACCGGAGGAAATATTCCGGAGATCCGGCAGGCGATTATCAATAATTCGCCGGTGCCGATCGGGACGGTGCCGGTCTACGAAGCGATTTCGCGGGTGCGGCGGCCGGAAGATCTCACCATTGACTTGATGCTGGAAGTGATTGAAGAGCAAGCGGAACAGGGCGTGGATTACATGACGATTCACGCGGGCGTGCTGCGCGAGCATGTGCCGCTGGTGCGGAAGCGGATTACGGGAATTGTCTCGCGCGGCGGATCGCTGATGGCACACTGGATGGAGCATCACAAGAAGCAGAATTTCCTGTACGAAAACATCGAGAAGATCTGCAAGATTTTCAAGAAGCACGACGTGAGCTTTTCGTTTGGCGATGGCTTGCGGCCGGGCTGCATCGCGGATGCGAGCGATGAGGCGCAGTTTGCGGAATTGAAGGTGCTGGGCGAATTGACAAAGAAAGCCTGGGAACACGATGTGCAGGTGATGATCGAAGGACCCGGGCACATTCCGCTGGACAAGATCAAGGAGCAGGTGGACAAGGAGATGGAGTGGTGCCATGAGGCGCCGTTCTATACGCTGGGGCCGCTGGTGACTGACATTGCGCCGGGCTATGACCACATTACGAGTGCGATTGGGGCGGCGATGATCGGGTGGCATGGCGCGTCGATGCTGTGTTACGTGACGCCGAAGGAGCATTTGGGCTTGCCGAATCCGGAGGACGTGAAGCAGGGCGTGATTGCGTACAAGATTGCGGCGCATGCGGCGGATGTGGCTCGGCACCGTCCGGGGGCGCGGGACCGCGACGATGCGCTGAGCTATGCGCGGTTTTTGTTTGATTGGAACAAGCAGTTTGAGTTGTCGCTGGATCCGGCGACGGCGAAGGCGATGCATGACGAGAATTTGCCGGATGATTTTTACAAAGAGGCGAAGTTCTGCTCGATGTGCGGGCCGAAGTTCTGCTCGATGAATATCACGCAGTTGGCGGAGGCGGAGAGCGGGAAGGACCAGGCGGAGCGGAAGCAGAAATTTGCGGAGTTGCTCGTGAAAGTCCAAGGCGCCGGCGCATAATTCGCCATTTTCGTGCCTATATGCATGAAAACCACGCAACGAACATCGTAGAGAGAAATGCCAGAGCCAAATCACACCAACCTCTTACGCGAAGAATTTAACCGGTGGGCGGAGGCTGGGCGCGGGGAGGGGATGGAGCAGGATCACCTGCCCATTGCGTTGCCGGTTTTGGAGAAGATGCGGCTGGCGGCGACGGACAATGTGTTGGATGTGGGGTGCGGGTCGGGATGGCTTGCGCGGCGGCTGGCGAAGATGGTGCTGGAGGGCCGCGTGGTCGGGATGGACGTTTCGGACGAGATGATCCGCGTGGCACGGCGGACGAGCCTGGATTTCGAAAATATTCTTTATGCCACTGGGGAAGTTGGGGAAATTCCGTGGGACGCGAATTTCTTTACTCACGCGATATCGGTGGAGTCGGCGTATTACTGGCCGGAACCTGCATCGGGGATTCGGGAAATTTTCCGAGTGCTGGGGCCGGGCGGGGCCGCGTGGATTCTGATCAATTATTACCGGGATAATCCGCATTGCCACCAGTGGGGCCCGTTGCTGGCCGTGCCGACGCAACTGCTGCTTGCGGAGGAATGGGCGGAACTTTTCCGGGCGGCCGGATTTGTGTGCGTCGAGCAGGAGCGGATCGTGGATTCAACTCCTTCGCCCGAAAAATACAGTGGGCGATGGTTCCGCGATGCGGCGCAGCTTCGAGCGTTTAAGGCCGAGGGCGCGCTGCTGATCCAGGGAAGCAAGGGATAATGTTAGGGTTACATTAGATTCGTTAGTGGGCATTGCCTTATTGGTTGAACTAACACACGCAAGCCCAAGATTCCGCTCTCCATCTGCTAAGTTGGGTCTAAGCACGCCACACCAAGGAAACTCAATCGAGAGCTGCGGCCGATCGGCCGCGGCAAAACAGCATGAATTCATCGGGTTCCATCTATGATGTGCTCGTGGTCGACGACTCGCCGGTTTACCGGAAGCTGGTCGAGCAGGTGCTGGAGTCGCAGCCATTCAGCCTGCACTTTGCGTGCAACGGGAAAGAGGCGCTGCAGGTAATCGAGGAATTTTCGCCATCGATCGTGGTTACGGACTGGATGATGCCGGATTTTTCCGGGCCGGAATTGTGCCAGCGGATTCGAGCGGATCAGTCTCGCCCGTACACCTATATCATTCTGATGACCAGCAACACGGAAAAGGGGAATGTGGTGAAGGGGCTGCAAGCGGGGGCCGACGATTACCTGACAAAACCATTTGATCCGGGAGAGATGCTGGCGCGCATCGGAGTGGGCCGCCGGATCATCGATCTGAACCGGGAGCTTGCGGCGAAGAGCATGAAGCTGGAAGAGGCGGCGCGCACGGACCCTCTGACGGGGTTGCCGAACCGACGCGCGATCGAGGAGTGGGCGCTTAAGCAGTTGCGCGGGTCGGCGCGGCACGGTTTTTCGCTGTGGGTTGTGGTGGCGGACATCGATTCGTTCAAGACCATCAACGATACATTCGGACATCACGCCGGGGACATTGTGATCAAGACGTTCGCTGACTACCTGAAGCGTTGCACGCGCTCTTCGGATATTTGCGGGCGGCTGGGCGGGGACGAATTCCTGCTGGTGATGACGCACGTGGAAGCCGCGCATATCGAAGCGACCGTGAATCGTTTTCGGGAGCAGTTCGCGGCGCTATCCTTTCCCTTTCAGGGGCAGAGCGTACATGTGACTTCGAGTTTTGGCATTGCCGGATGCGGTGGCAAAGATTCGCCGGAGTTTACGTTGCTGGTGCGCAAGGCGGACCAGATGCTGTACGAAGCGAAACGCGGCGGGCGCAACACGGTTCGCGTTAGTTACCCCCAACAATAAGGCAGACATCCCGCGTGACCGCGGCGCTGGCCGCTTGCGGCGAATTGTGGTAGTAGTGCGGTTCGAATGTTTTTGCGTAGGATGGCTGTGAATCCAAACGTGCAGGTGTACCGATGGGATTTCTGAGCGAAGGCGTGGCGGTGATTACGGGGGCGGGGTCCGGAATGGGGCGATGCCTGGCGCAGCAGTTGGCGGGGATGGGCGCGTCGCTGGCGATTTCGGACGTGGACGAGAAGGGGTTGGCGGAGACGGCAGCGCTGCTGGGTTCGCCAAGGGGCAAGGTGACGCAGCACGTTGTGAACGTTGCCGACGAGGCGCGGGTGAGGACTTTTGCGGATGAGGTGGCGGCGCAGCACGGGCGGGCCACGGTGCTTTTCAATAATGCGGGTGTGGCGCTGCTGGGAAAGTTTGAAGAGCTTTCGCTGGAGGATATCCGCTGGCTAACGGACATCAATTTCTGGGGGGTGATTCACGGGGTGTTTTATTTCATGCCGCTGCTGAAGAAGGAGCGGCGGGCGCACATTGTGAATACGTCCAGCGTTTTCGGTCTGGTGGGAGTGGTCGGCCAGACAGCCTACTGCGCGAGCAAATTCGCGGTGCGCGGATTTACGGAATCGCTGCGGAATGAACTGGAAGGCACGAATATTTTTGTGACCAGCGTGCATCCCGGGGGCATCAAGACGGCGATTGCGAAACGTGCGCGGCTGGGGGCAAGGGCGAACGCGAGTTTGTATCCGGATAGCGTTTCGCGGTTTGACCGCGTGGCGATCACGACTGCCGAGGATGCGGCGGCGCGGATATTGAAGGGCGTGGAAAAATACGAGCCGCGGGTGCTGATCGGATCGGATTGCAGGCAGGTGGACATACTGCAACGTTTGCGGCCGGTGGGTTATTGGAAGATGCTTGCGAAGAAGATTCAGGATCCAGACGCGAGGAGATGACGGAGGGAGCGTAGGGGAGGAGCATTGAGGCAACCTAGGCGCGCTGGGAAATATCTTTCGCACCTACGGCGCTTTGGGTTTTTGAGGTTTGGCTCCCAGCGCTCACGCGCCGGGCTAACGTCTGTCGCGCCTTCGGCGCTTTGAGTACTCGGGATTTTCTTCCCAACGATTACCTTTCGACTCCGCTCTAGGCTGGCGTGAAGGTTGGATAGAACGAAAAGTTAAGAATAATTCCTTGTGGGGACCATAAGAAAAACTGAGGGAACGGGCGGCGCGGGCAAAGTTATAATTATGGCTTGCGGTTCAGGGAAAGGGGCCGAGCATGCCTATTGTTGCGCCTGTTGCCGAATGGGGCAGTCTGTCTGCACGGATGAAATCCGAAGCGCCGGAAGCGTTTGATTCCGAGGGGCGCGTACTCAATCTGATTGAAGGGGAATGGAAGGACCCGGGGTTCGGGAGGCACTACGAATCGCCGATCGACGGGCGGAGCCTGGGGCGGATTCCAATGATTGAGCTGGAGACCGCGCGGACGGCGGTGAAGTTTGCGAAGGCCGAGGCGGCTGGATGGGCGAGGACGGATCTGGACGAGCGGCGGCGGCGAGTGAACGATTGCCTGGCAGGATTGCAGAGGCAGAGAGAGTTGATTGCGTTGCTGCTGATGTGGGAGATCGGGAAGCCGTACGCGCAGGCGCTGACGGATATTGAAAGGTGTATCAGCGGCGTGGAATGGTACGCGGCGAACATCGAGAGCATGTTGGGGAAACGCGCGCCGCTGGGGTTGATTTCGAATATTGCGTCGTGGAATTATCCGATGTCGGTGCTGATGCATGCGGTGCTGGTGCAGGCGCTGGCGGGGAATGCGACGATTTCGAAGACGCCGACGGACGGCGGCTTGTATGCGCTGACGCTGGCGCATGCGGTGGCGCGGAAGTGCGGGCTGCCGGTGTCGCTGGTGAGCGGGTCGGGCGGGCAGTTGAGCGAAGCGCTGGTGCGGAATGAGTCTGTGGATTGCCTGGCGTTTGTGGGAGGGAAGACGAACGGCGGGGTGATCGCTTCGACGCTGTACGACGAAAACAAGCGGTACATGCTGGAGATGGAGGGAGTGAACAGTTACGGCGTGTGGCAGTTTTCGGATTGGGCCGGGCTGGGGCAGCAGTTGAAGAAGGGATTTGATTACGGGAAGCAGCGGTGCACGGCGTACGTGCGGTACGTGGTGCAGCGGGAACTGTTTCCGCAATTTCTGGAGATGTACCTGCCGGTGCTGCGCGGATTGTGTTATGGCAACCCAGTGATGGTTGAAAAGGAGACGGACCCGCTGCCGAAACTTGATTTCGGGCCGCTGATCAACAGCAAGAAAGTGGAGGAGCTACGGGTGCTGTATGTGGAGGCGCTGGGGAAGGGCGCAATCAGCTTGTTCGAGGGCGGCGTGCAGGAGAGCATGATTTTTCCGAACCAGGATACATCGGCGTACGTGGGGCCGGCGGCGCTGCTGAATATTCCGAAGAATTGCCGGTTGTATCACAACGAACCGTTTGGGCCGATTGATACGATTGTGGTGGTGGACCATATCGAGGAGCTGATTTCGGAGATGAACGTGTCGAACGGGGCGCTGGTGTCTTCGATAGCGTGCGATGACGCGAAGATTGCGCGGCGGGTGGCGGAGGAGTTGCGGGCCTTCAAGGTGGGGATTAATTCGATCAAGTCGCGGGGGGACCGGGAAGAGGTGTTTGGCGGAGTGGGTCAGTCGTGGAAAGGGTGTTTTGTGGGCGGGCGGTATTTGGTGCTGGCGGTGACGGCGGGAGAGCCGGGGGAGAAGCTGTATGGAAATTTTCCGGATCATTCGAGGATACCGGAGGAGTTGTCGATGAGGGCGATCGGGGCGGGGGCGGCGCAAAAATAGGACAAGCGTGGGTTGCGGCAAATTTTGACGGAGGCAGAGGCGGGGAATATACTGCGCGGGTAGAGGGGATGGCCGATCCGAAGATTAGCCACTCCAGAAAAAAATAAAGAAGGATAACGCAGAGACGCGGAGAGCGCAGAGGTTCGCCGAGAAGAGTTCGGAGAAGAGGCTGGCTTAAAAGACCAGCGCTACATTTAGGAAGGAAGAGAAGGCGCCCGCCTCGGAAGGCGGCCGCTACAAGAGCAAGAGCGGCCCGGTCTAAAGATCGGCCACTACAGGGGCGA
>JGI12635J15846_10001351_pt1 | contig 21409 bp, 19 predicted proteins | sample BlaSpr_A8_OM2_M2_FD_15846 | JGI IMG/M metagenome (IMG submission 15846) | reverse complement strand
GCGGGGCGATCGCGCCACTGCTTGTGGTGCCGATCCAAATGCGCTACGGCTGGCGGGCGTCATTCTACTTGTTCGGCGTTCTAGGCGTCGTATGGAGTGCGGTCTGGTATGCGTGGTTTAGGAACTCACCGCGCGAAATGCAGGGAATCTCGGGGATCGAACTACAGGAGATCGGAGCGGATCCTCCGCTCCGACACGGCGGATTGCCCTGGGCTCAGGCCCTGCGCTCGGCAGCGCTCTGGCGAATCGCGGCAATCGCCGCTAGCTATGTGTATGTGATCGCCTTCTTTCAATCGTGGCTGCAGTCCTACCTTGTCAAGGGACGGGGCTTCACGGAAGTCGCGCTCATGCTCTCGACGCTGCCTTACATCGTCGGCGCGTTTGCAAACGGTATGGGTGGCGTCGCCAGCGACATGCTCGTGCGCAAGTTTGGTCTTAAGACCGGCCGCCGCGCAGTCGGAGTGTTGGGACTCGGCATTGCGGCAATCTTCATGTCTGCCACGATCGTCGCCCCCAGCGGCATGTGGGCATTGACGTTTCTGTCGCTTGCCTACGCCGGAATCCTGTTCCAGCAGCCGAACACAAGCGCTGTCTGCCTGGACATTGGTGGGAATCATGCAGGGGCGGTATTCGGCTTCATGAATACCGCCGGGAATCTCGCAGCCGCCGGATCTTCGGTAGTGTTCGGATACCTGGTCGCGTACTTCGGGAGTTACAACGCTCCATTCATCCCGATGTTGGTGCTGCTGTGTATGGGGATCTTGCTGTGGGCAAAGATCGATCCTACAAGCCAGGTCATCGACGAGCCACCGCCGGGCGACGGCGAGCAGCAAATTGTGGCCGCCAGTCGTAAAATCTGATGCAGCATAGCGGTCGCTCGTATCCGGCCGGTTCGGGTCAATAGCGCGCATAGCCGGGGCGACCGTCGCTAATCAGCCAAGACCGGAAGTTCAGCGGGTCAAGCTGCTTGCTCTGAAGCTGTCATTCGCAGAAGGGCCAGCGCCGCATTCGTGAATGGGAATTGTCACACCCTCAAATGAAAATCCCGGCACGACGCCGGGAACGAGTCCGTGGAATTCACTGCAGAGGCTCCTTGGAATGACTTAAACAATCGAGATCAGGGTTGCTCGCCACGCAGCAGGCGGGCATTGATCTCAGCCAGCAGCTTTGGGCAGTCAGCGAGGCCGTCGACGACGTAATGGGCCCCGGTCTGAAACATCCTCTTATAGGCGCGATCGAGTTTTGCCTTGTAGTCTTCGGCTGAGAGCTTCTTGAGATCGGCTTCCTGAAGACCGAGCTCGTTGCCTGTTTTGGCTAGGCCGATAGTCCACATTCCCGCATTGAGGCCCTCTTCAATATCTGGCAGGGTGTCGCCGATTTTCACGAAGGCCTGCATCGGAAAAATCTGCAGATTGACCGCGTTCTGAATACACATCCACGGATAGGGGCGCGCGGCGGGAACATCGGTAGCACAAACAGTCGAGTCCGGCGTGTAGCCGCGGCGAGTGGCTTCGGCCTGCAGGATATTCATCATCTCTTTCGTATAACCCGTCGTTGAACCGATTTTGAGGCCCATGCGGCGAAACTCGGCCACAGCTTCAAGTGTGCCCGGAATCAGGTCCGCATATTGCGCCAGACAGGCCAACTGAAGAGGTATGAAGTCCTGGAACATCGCTTCGACATCATCCTCGTTGCAGGGCCGCCCGTGCGCCTCCTGCCACATCTTTGCCACCGCTGGGGTCTTCGAGATGGCCCGAATGTGAACTTTCTTATGAGCCCCCATGGGTTCGCGGGCCTGCTCCATTGTGATGTTCACGTTTTTTCGGCGAAAAACCTGCATGAAAACTACGGCAGGGGCCATGCAACCGTAATCCATGGTCGTACCAGCCCAATCAAGCAGAACAGCCTGAACGGGGCCGCGATAGGATCTCTGATAGACGTAGCTCACGACTTGTCTCCTAAATTGTTGAACGCTCAAGCCCGACAGCATCACCCAACGTGCATNATGTTTTAGAAGNCGTAGCGCAGNTGGGACATCCCAAAGTCGAACCANGAGCCGCGATCGCGCTCGGACCTACCCGNCGCCNCTCCCCGGATNGCGACGGCGTGGCGCGCGCCGCGCCTACCGCCAGCTCGAAACGANGCTGGGCCACCTGNGCTTTGGCGCGAATCCCGTCTTCAAGAAACTCGAGGCGACCGCNGCTACAAGATTTTTCTATGCAAGATGACGTTGCCCGAGTAGCGGTATGGCGACGCTCCGGCACTCTTACTGGCCTCCCAGACAGCTGACGTTCGCGACCGGCAGTCNATCGAAGACGGTCGGCCGCGGCCGCTAGAACGCGCTGCGCACGACTCCGCCATCGACTCGCAAGGCTGCACCAGTGGTGGCTGACGACAGCGGGCTCGCAATAAACGCCACGAGCGGCGCCACCTCTTCCGGTGCGGCGAAGCGCTTTATCAGCGAACTTGGCCGCATTTGTTCGAAGAAAGTCCTTTCGAAGTCCTGCGCCGTACCTCCTGTCCTGGCCGTGAGTTGTTCGACGAACTCATTGACGCCGCGCGATTTGGTCGGGCCCGGCAGGATGCTGTTGACCGTGATGCCCGTCCCAGCCACCGCTTCCGCAAGACCGCGCGACACGGCGAGCTGCGCTGTCTTGGTCACGCCGTAGTGAATCATCTCGGCCGGAATCTGAATGCCGCTTTCACTGGAAATGAAGATTATGCGTCCCCAGTTGCGCCGCTTCATGCCTGGCAGATACGCCCGCGCCAGGCGCACACCGGAGAGCACATTGACTTCGAAGAAATGCAACCAGTCTGCATCGTCAATTTCTTCGAAAGGCTTCGCCTCGAAGATGCCGAGATTATTGACCAGAATCTCGACGTCCGGGTAGCGCTGCGCCAACTGGCTCGCGCTCTCGGCGGTTCCGAGGTCTCCGGCATAGCCGTGCAGCTTCGCGCCGCTCGCCGCGGCAATGGCCTGCACGGCGGCATCTACGCCCGCGGTCGTGCGCCCCGTGACAATTACGGTGGCGCCCTCGCGCGCAAGCCGCTCCGCAATCGCACGCCCGATGCCGGCGGTGCTGCCGGTCACGAGGGCGAGCTTACCTTTGAGCTGAAGATCCATGCTGCAATTATGCACCCGTAACCGCACGCCTCGACGCGACCTGCGCATTATAGATAATAGGTAGATTCCGGCGCCCGGAAGCCGCCATTCGCATCCGTCTCCAGGCATTCTCGCGCCGCATTATTCTGGCAACCCCAGCTTCTTGAGGAGTGCCGCATATCGAGCATCAGTGCGCAGCGTAGCGAGCAGCGGGTCGGTCAAGGGTTGGCACGGACGCCCGCAGTGTCCCCCACTGTCCCACAGAGTCTAATGCGTCGGTACGAGGCGATCTGAAAGATTGAATGGATTGGAGCGGGTGATGGGAATCGAACCCACGTTAGCAGCTTGGGAAGCTGCAGTTCTACCATTGAACTACACCCGCGGTGAGCGGCGATTTTATGAGCGGTCAGCGCCCAGCCGCAACCACGCCTGCCGATTTCACTCGTTGGCGACAGTCTCCACGCCAGGATCGCTGAGGTAGCAGGACTCGGGAAAGGTGTGAATGCCGGGGACCTCGCCGGCGCGCAATTCCTGCTGCAGCCGCTCCCAGTACTCGACCGTCATCAGCTCGCCGTGCGCATTCCGAAACGCGCGGCGCAGCGTACGGTTGGCGACCCGCAGTCCGACATCGATCTCCTCGGGCAGAAATACCACGCCCTCTTCAAAGAACCAGCCAGGCACATCCTCTTCGCCGTCGCATCGGTCGCGATTGGTGCGCACCTTCACGTCGGTGAGGAACTCCACTGCGTCGTAGTCGTACAGAAACACTTTCAGGTAACGGCTGACGCCGTAATTGCGGGCGTCGAAGTCCTTGTTGAACACGTTAGCCGCGGCATTGTTCCTGATGCAGTAGCCAAGGTTCACGATGGCGCGACTGGCTTTGTCCTCAGCCGCGGTGGTCAGAAATACATTCAACGGCGTCAGCTTTCGCTGCACCACCAGATACTTGAAAATCAGTGCCTCATCCTGCAGCTGCACGGCGTTACTGGCAGCGCTCAGCAGCTCGTTCATCAGCGCCGGCTTGAACCAGGAGCAGTCCAGCTTCAGATTGTAGTAGAGAATGTTGTCGAGCATGCTGCCGGTGCGATTGATCTCGTGCACGCGTTTATATTTTTCCAGAACCACATCGACGCCCTGGAAGCTGTCCCACTTGTAGCCATCGGTGGGTCGGTCGCGAATGACCTTGAGGATGTAGTCCGAGCGTGGGGACGTAAATGCTATGGCGACGGTCCCCGGGAATCCCGGCGCGGTGTCGAGCAGCTCGCGATTGGCCCCCAGGTGCCGCCTGACCTCGTTCATCACCGCGACCTTGCTGACGTGATGAAATCCAATCGTCGAGTAATGCAGCCCGAGCGGCCGGCGCGGCATGATGCTGTGCAGGAAGGCACTGAGTTCGTGATAGTGCAGGTTGGTCACCTGGCACGGCGCCTCGGTGGTATTGAAAAGATTGTGCACATGCGATACCACATGCAGCACGGCGGCGGCGACCACACCCTCGGGTTCGTTCAGCAGCGCAATCACAAACGGCCGGTATTCGTTGCCATTCAGCACCAGCCGGCCGACCAGGTAGGCGCCGCGATTGCGAAAGAAGCCGCCGCGGATCATCTCGATGGCATGCAGCCCCGCGCCCAGCTTGCCGGCCAGTACGTCATTCAGCCGCCTCGCGATGCGCAACGCATCGCCGGCCAGATCGCGGAACGGCACCGACAGCTCAGCGACCTGCAGGATACTCTGCATCACGCGGTGGTCCAGCGGCCATGAGCACGCGAACGTGTCATAGACCGCGTTGCGCACGCCTGGCGCGGAGCGTTGCTCGCCAAATCCATACTCCACCGGCGTCCACTCGCCGTGATGCACGCGGCGACGCGTGGAATGGATGTAGGCCAGTGCAAGATCCGCCTCGTAGCGCCCCTCGACGGCCGGCAGGAAAGCAGCCTCCACCTGAGCCCAAAGCGACTCGCGCTGGGCGAGCGCTGGAAACGCGGCGCGCAGATCCCAGGCCAACGCGTATACCGTGGCGTTGTACAGGCCCAATCGCTTTTTCGCACTGGCGACCGAGGCCGCATAGTCACGGGTCTCGAAGGCCACCTTGGCGCTCCAGGTGAGCTTCAGGAAGTCCGCATAGAATTGATCGAACACCCGGTGAATCCACGAGGCGGTGAGCTGGATGCGAACGCGCTCGGATGTCGCCGCGGCGATCATCTGCGGATAGTCGGCAGGCTGGCGGACGCTGTTCATGAAAATTTCGCCGCAGCGTGGTTCATTCGCGCCGCGCTCGGTGGCGGCGCGCTGCTACCTGCGGTCTTTAGTGCGAACCCTTGACGGCGGTGCCCATCACCTCGAAGCGCGCTCCGCGTACCAGCTTATCGACACCGATAAACGCCCGTGCCGGGAAATGCCCGTTAAAGTACGTGCGGTAGATATCGTTGAACGCGCCATACAGTCCAAGGTCGGTGCAGAACACCTGGATGCTGACGAAGTCTGCCATCTTGAACCCGGAGGCTTCCACTGTGCGCTTGACGGCCTCCATGACGAGCCTGGCCTCGGCCGCCGGGTCGTCCGGCACCCGGGCTGTCTTGGGGTCATCCATGGTCTTGGGATCAAGACCGAGTGTGCCCGCCACATAGAGGGTATGACCCGCCACCACCGCGTCGCTGAACGGCAACTGCGACCGCGCCGCGGAGTGATCGACGACGATGTAACTCGGACTGTTGTCTGCCGCGATCAGCGGCAGCGACGCCAGCATGCCGGCTGCGACGACTATTACCCTGGCAATCAATTTCATGTTGTGTTCCACCTTGCAAGCTTGATTACGGCGACTTTGATCCCTAGGTGCGGCGAATGAAGTCCGCCACCTTGGCGTGCGACTCTTTGAGCGAGGGCTCGTGCGCATAGACCAACGGGCGATCATTTTAGTCTATTCGCAACCGCGCTCATTATGCACCCGCTAGGTCAGGGGTAACTCCTCCTGCCCGATCGACAACGCCTGCCGCTGCCGGATGCGTGCCGCGTCCGTCAGGATACGGCCGGCCCAGCGGTAGACGTTGTTTTCCTTGATTGTACGTCGCATCAGCTGCATGCGCTGCCGCCGCTGTTCGCGCGGCATCTCGATAGCACGCCGGATTGCCGCCGCGGTCTCGGCGACGTCGAACGGATTGACCAGGATGGCTTCGACCAGCTCACGCGCTGCGCCGGCAAAGGTACTGAGTATCAGCACGCCATCTTCGTCATCGCGCGCGGCGACGAACTCCTTGGCTACCAGGTTCATGCCGTCGTGCAGGCTGTTGACGATGCAGAAATCGGCCGCCCGGTAGAACTCGAATACCTGCTCCGGCGGCTGGTGCTTGGCGACCAGCACGATCGGTTTCCACTCCGCGGTCGCAAAGCGCGTATTGATGCGCTCGACTTCGGTCAGCGTCGCGCGCTGCAGTGCCTTGTAGGCAGCCAGCTTGCTGCGCGACGGCGCGGCGATCTGCAACAGTGTGACCTGCCCGCGCAGCCGCGGGTTCTGCTCCAGCAGCAATTCGAGCGCAAGGCAACGCTCGATCACGCCTTTGGTGAAGTCCCAGCGCTCCACGCCCAGGCCCAAGATGACATGCTCGGCGATGCCAAATCGTTCCCGGACGGCGCGGCGCGACAGCGGAACATCAGGCACAGTCTGCAGCCAGCGTGGCGGCCATTCGATCGATATCGGATAGGCCGCGACATGGCAGATGTGGCCCTGCAGCGCGACCGTCATGCGTTCGTGGTCGACCTGGCACTCGATGAAGCGGTCGAGCGTCGCCAGGAAATTCTGGCAGTGATAGAGCGTGTGAAAGCCGAGGATATCGGCCATCAGCAGATGCGACAGCATCTCGCGCTTCCACGGGCAGACGCCGAAGGTCTCTGCGTTGGGCCACGGTATGTGCCAGAACAGCGCAATCGTGGCCTTCGGTCGCCGCGTGCGCAGGTATCCGGGCAGCAGCGCAAAGTGAAAGTCCTGAATCAGGATCACCGGGTCGGCCGACTTGGCCTCGCGCGCGACGATCTCGGCGAACTTGCGGTTCACGGACTGATAGACCGTCCAGTCCTCAGCGCGGAACGCCGGGCGCACATACGCCAGATGGCACAGCGGCCACAGCCCTTCATTCGACAGCCCGTAATAGAACCCCTGCTCCTCGGACTCCGACAGCCACACACGCCGCAGCGTATAAGAGGGATCCTCGGGCGGTACCCGTACCCTGTCCGACCCGTCCACCACCGCGCGGTCCGCGGAACCGCTACCATGCGCCACCCAGGTACCCGAACAGGCGCGCATCACCGGCTCGAGAGCGGTCACCATGCCGCTCGCGGGTACCTGCACTTCGATGGCACCGGTGTCGCTGAATTCGTGGGCGTACGGCTCCCGATTCGACACCACGATCATCTGCGGCGAATGCAGCAGATCGCGCACCACCAGTTGCAGTGCCTGCGGCGTCCAGTTCTCGCGGTAGTCGATCTCCAGCCGCTGGGTCTCCTCCATTTCGCTCAATACCTTGCGTACCTGGCGCAGGATCGGCAGCGATAACGGGCCCGATTTGGCATTGTCGAAAAATCGGCGGCCGGTGATGTCGCCGATCAGAATCTTGGCCCAACGCCGCACCACCAGCCAGGCCGCCAGCACCAGGAACAGCGCCAGGATGACCAGCGATATGCCGCCGAAGGCCAGCATGTAGTCGCGCGCGGTACTCTGTCGACTATCGACAAAGCTCAAGTCGTACAGGATCGCCACGCGGTAAGGGGTCTGGCCCGAAGGCTTCTGATCGAACATCGACACCAGTACCGAGCCCAGCGGCGCGCGACGCACAATGCTCTGTCCATCACTGATCGCTTCGGTAGTCTCGCAGCTCACCGTCGCAGGCATGAACTCGGTCTTGAATACGGTCCCGCCGTGCGGCAGGCAGATCAGTATTCCCAGCACACGCTGATCGGCCAGAACCTTGGCGGTGTACTTGCGCAGCCCCTGCTGATCGCTCCTGGCCACGAGCGCGGGCAGCGACTCCTCGAGCGAACTCATCAACACCCGCGCGCGCAGTTCCACATCGGAACGAAACCACTCGGTCAGCAGCCGATCGATATACGGCAGCCCGAAGTACGCGACCACGCCCGCGGCGAGCAGCAGCGGCAGCACGGTGCGTGTGACCAGGGAACGGAACATGCTTTGACGCTAGCCGCGCCAACGCGCGGCCGTCAATACGCGAACTTCGTAATTAACACTGAATTTTTTGCAATTCGAAGACACTAGGCGCCGGCGACCCCGGCCGCCGTCGCCGCGGCCGCGAGGCGGTCTCGAATTCCGACCGTCAACGTCAGCGAATGACGGCGCGCGACCTGGTCATAGACGTGCACGTTGATCATCAGCTCCTCAACCTGCGCCTGACCCAGAAAGGCGCGTAGTCCACGCTCGACCGCCGTCGCCGAGCCGACAAANGAGCACTGCATCGACGACTCGACCATGGCCTTCTCGGCGCTCGACCAGAAGCTGTCGATGTCATCGATCGGCGGCGGCAACTGCCCGGGCCGGCCGCGGCGCAGCTGCGTAATCGCCTGTTGATGCGAGGTGAACAGGCGCCGTGCCTCGGCATCGGTGTCGGCGGCGATCACGTTGACGCAAATCATCGCGTACGGACGCGCGAGCTCGCGCGAAGCCTGGAAACCCCTGCGATACAGCGTCAGGGCCGGCAGCAGCAGTTCCGGGGCGAAATGCGCCGCAAACGCGAATGGCAAGCCGAGGGCGGCCGCCAGCTGGGCGCTGAAAAGACTCGAACCCAGCAGCCAGATCGGCACCTNGAGACCGGCGCCCGGAATCGCGCGCGTCGACTGGCCCGCCGGCGCTTCGAAATAGCTCTGCAGTTCCTGCACGTCCTGCGGAAACCGATCGGCGCTGTCGGCCAGTTCGCGCCGCAGCGCGCGCGCCGTGACCGGATCGGTACCCGGCGCCCTGCCCAGTCCGAGGTCTATGCGGCCTGGAAACAGCGACGCCAGCGTGCCGAACTGCTCCGCGATCACCAGCGGGGCGTGATTCGGCAACATCACGCCGCCCGACCCCACCCGTATGCTGTGGGTTCCCGCCGCCACATGGCCGATCACGACCGCGGTCGCAGCGCTGGCGATGCCCGGCATGTTGTGATGCTCGGCGACCCAGAACCGCCGGTAGCCAAGGCGTTCGGCGTGACGCGCGAGTTCCAGGCTGTTGCGCAGCGCATCGGCCGCGCTCGCGCCTTCGACGATCGGTGACAGGTCCAGGACGGAAAACGGCATCATGCCGCGGATGATGGCCGCTCGCGCCGCCGGTTGCCAGCGGTTGCGTGCGACTTCGATGCGATAATGCTTCGATGCAGGAGCCCTCCGACAAGTCTCACCATCGCGCCGTCCGCTCCTACGTGCTTCGAACCGGCCGAATCACTTCGGCACAGCAGCGCGCCCTGGATGAGCATTGGCCGCGTTTTGGCGTCGAATTTGTGCCGCAGGTACTGGACCTGGCGCGGCTGTTCGGCCGCGTCGCAGCATGCTCGCTGGAGATTGGATTCGGTAACGGCGAGCACCTGCTCGAGCGCGCGCTGGCGCAGCCCGACCGCGACTTCCTCGGCGTCGAGGTACACCGTCCCGGGATCGGCCACCTGCTGCTCGCGGCAGCCAAAGCCGGCGTGACCAATCTGCGCGTGATCGCCCACGATGCAGTCGAGGTGCTGCGCCAGCAGATTGCGCCCGGCAGTCTCGATGAGGTGCAGCTGCTGTTTCCGGATCCCTGGCCGAAGAAACGCCATCACAAGCGCCGCATCGTCCAGTACGAATTCGTGGCCCTGGTCGCTTCGCGGCTTGGCAGCGGCGGACGACTGCATCTCGCCACCGACTGGGAACCGTATGCCGAAGAGATGCTGCTGCTGCTGAACGGCTGCGGCCTACTGGCCAACTGCGCCGAGGGTGGCGGGTTTATCGACGTCGCTGCCGTCGAGGCGCGCCACGCCACGCGCTTCCAGCGCCGAGGCGAACGGCTCGGTCACCGCGTACGCGAATTGCTGTTCCGGCGCCCCTGAAGGCCTGCGCCCGCGCTCAGCCGCCGAAACTGCCGCGCAGGCCGTCAATCATGAACTGCACCGCCAGCGCGCCCAGCAATACGCCCGACATGCGATTGATGACATGAGTGCCGGTGACGCCGAGCACGCGCATCGCCGGCGTCGCCAGGTACAACACCCCCAAGGTGATCAGCAGCACGCCGAACACGCACAGCAACAATCCTAAGAACAACAGTGGCTTTCCGGCGCTGGGGCCGAATGCCAGAAGAATCGTCGCCATCGCCCCCGGGCCGGCAATGAACGGGAATGCCAGCGGAAACACCGAAATGTCCTCGCGCTGACGTGACTCGAGTTCCTCCTGGGTCGAGGTGCGGGTGCCCGAGGTGCGCGCGAATACCATTTCGAGCGAGATCAGGAATAACAGCAGGCCGCCGAAGATGCGGAAAGAGTCGAGGCTGATGCTCATCAGTCGCAGGAACGGACCGCCACCGACCGCAAACATCGTCAGGATGATCGCGGAAATCACCACCGCGCGCCGCGCCATATGCCGGCGCTGCGCCTCGGTCCCGTCTTTCATCAACCCCACGAATACCGGAATCAGCGAGATTGGCTCCACGACTACCAAAAAGACTACAAAGAACTTAAGCAGCTGCTGACTCATTGACGCTCTGCAAAATCAAAAAATCATCTTGAATGGGTACTGCGTCAGGAGCAACATGACCGTGCATCGCATAGGATCCCAATTGGATCAAGCTCGAGCGGCAGCGTAAAGCATTCTGCCGCGGCTGAACACGGGAGCATTCCAATGAGCGCGCAACCCGACATCGGCGGGTGGTATCGAGTACGCGGCGGCGAGCTGCTCGAAGTCGTCGCGATCGACGAGGACGACGGCACCATCGAGGTCCAGTACTTCGATGGCACGGTCGAGGAACTCGATCTCGCGGATTGGGAAGCGCAGCGCACCACGGGCGAGATCGAGGACGCCGAACCGCCGGAGGATTGGAGCGGCTCGGTCGACGTCGAAGGCGATGAAGACACGCTCGAGCCTAAGCCCGGACTCAATGGCGATCCGCGGCTGGCCGGCGGGCTGGATGGCCTGGATCTGTTCGACGCGCCCGACACGGTGCTGTGACGCGAACTCAGGCGTAGCGCGCCGCCAGTTCCTCGGGATCGGCTTCATCGGCGAGCAATACGTAGCCCGACTCGATCCGCACCGGCAGGCCGATCAGTGAGCGCCCGTAACATGGTCCCGCAACGCAGTAGCCGGTCAGTTTCTCGAACATCGCTCCGTGCACACTGCACAGGATCAAGCTGCGATCGCCGGTGAGAAATCCGTTCGGCGTGTAGTTGAGCGGATAGTGCAGATGCGCACAACGGTTCACATAGGCCCGCACGCCATCGGCCACGCGCAGCACGAAGCCGCGCAGCGGCCAATCGCCGCGGCCCAGTCGAAATTCGCGGCAACCATCCGCCGGCAGATCGGCCAGGCGACACAGCACCCGGACCAGATCAATCTCCGGCGTCGGCTGCATCGCAGCGCTCAGGCCGCTGCGCTGGCGCGCAACGGCACGAAGTCGGCGCGCCTGGACAACAAATACAGCAGTACCAGCGCCGGGATGCTCAGCGCGGCGGTATATAAGAAGAACGGCGGATAGCCGATGTGGTCGACCACGATTCCGGAAGTACCCATCAGCAGCTTTCCCGGCAGCGCGTACAGCGACGACAGCACGGCATACTGGGTCGCGGTGTAGGCAGCACTCGTCAACGACGACATGAACGCGATCAAGGCGGTGCCATGAACGCCTTGCGCAAAATTATCCAGGCTGATCACGCTGGCGAGCCCGGCCAGGCTCGGCTGGCCGCGCGCCGCCAGGATGCCGTACGACAGATTGGAAATGATGACCAGTGCGCTGCCGAGTACCAGCGAACGCGTGCGCCCCAGTTTAGCGACCGCCAGCCCGCCGACCAGAATCCCGACGACACTGAGCACGGTACCGTAGATCTTGGCGATTGCGGCGATCTGTTTGAGCGTAAAGCCCAGGTCGAGATAAAACGGATTCGCCATCGATCCCATGGTGTAATCGGTCAGGCGATAGGTGCCGATGAACGCGAAGATCAGCAGTCCCAGCGGCGCACCGTAGCGTGCAAAGAAATCCAGCATCGGGCACAGCACCGCGCCCAGAAACCAGGCGCCCGCATGACGCAGCGAGTGCGGCCAGTGCGCGCGTCGAGCGAGCCAATCGACCACACGCTGCTCGGTCAGCACCGACAGCAGCGGCGCAATGCGTTCGGGTTCGCGCACCAGCAAGGTCGCCAGCACGCCGACGCCGACCAGCGCCGCCATGGTGGTGTAGCTTCTGGCCCAGCCGAGGTCGGCGGCGATCCATAGCGCCCCAGCCTGGCCGACCAGGATCGCCAACCGATAGCCGAGTTGATACGCGGCCGCCATCGCGCCCTGCTCTCGCATGGGCGCGGACTCGATTCTCCAGGCATCGATCGCCACATCCTGGGTGGCCGCCGCGAATGCCAGCAACAGCGCGAGCACGGCCATACGTGCGACCTGAGTCCTCGGATCGCTGACCGATAATGCCATCAACGCGCTCGCGATCCCGACCTGCGCCAGCAGCATCCAGCTACGGCGCTGGCCAAGCAGGCGACCGATCACCGGCAAGCGCAGCCGGTCGATCACCGGCGCCCAGAGGAACTTCAAGGTGTAGACCAGGCCGACCCATGACAGCATGCCGATGGTCGCGCGCTCGATCCCGCTCTGGCGCAGCCAGGCCGACAGGGTGCTGTAGATGAGCATGAACGGCAGCCCGCTGGAGAATCCCAGCGCCAGCATCGACAGCATGCGCGGCTGACCATAGACCCGCAGTGCGTCGAGCCAGCCGCCGGCGCGACGCGGTCGCCCGGGCAGCTCCGAATCACTGTTCAAAGCCGATAATCCATGATCAGCGGCGCGTGATCGGAAAAGCGTGGCTCCTTGTGGATGTGCGCGCGCTGTGGCGTGCCGGCAAGCCCAGGGCTCAGTATCTGGTAATCAATCCGCCAGCCGACATTCTTCGCCCACGCCTGGCCGCGGTTCGACCACCAGGTGTAGTGATCCGGCTCCGGCACCAGCGAGCGAAAGGCGTCGATATACCTTTCCGGCCCGAGCAGCTGATCCATCCAGGCCCGCTCCTCGGGCAGAAAGCCCGAGTTCTTCTGGTTCGACTTCCAGTTCTTCAGATCGATCGGCTTGTGCGCGATATTCCAGTCGCCGCAGATGATGTACTCGCGTCGCGAGCGCCGGAGCTTACGCAGGTGCGGCATGAACGCCTGCAGAAATCGGAACTTCGAGGCCTGTCGTTCAGGTCCGGCCGAGCCCGAGGGCAGATACAGCGAGATGACAGACAGCTTATCAAACTGCAGCTCGAGATAACGTCCCTCGCGATCGAACTCGTTGACCTTGAAGCCGCGCAGCACCCGCTGCGGCTCGCGTCGCGAGAGTACGGCGACGCCGGCATAGCCTAAGCGTTCCGCGGCATAGAAATGGTGCAGGTAGCCGGGCAGGCTGCACTCGTGGCCCTCGAGCTGGTGCTCGAGCGCTCGNGTCTCCTGCAGGCAAACCACATCAGCGTTNTGCTTCGCGAGGAATGGGAACAGGCCGCGGCGCGAGGCCGAACGTATGCCNTTGACGTTCAGGGTGATGATGCGCATGCGGCAATGATACCCTNTGCGATAGGGTCTGCAGGGCGAGCCGGTGCGCGATTACCAACGACAATTCCTGAACCTTGCGCTCGCGCGGCAGGCGCTGCGCTTCGGCGAATTCACGCTGAAATCCGGCCGCGTCAGCCCGTACTTTTTCAACGCCGGCCTGTTCAGCGATGGCGTCTCGATCGCCGCCTTAGGAAGCTGCTATGCCGCCGCTCTGGCGCAGTCCGGGCTGCAATTCGACTTATTGTTCGGGCCTGCCTACAAGGGCATCCCCCTGGTCACCGCCACGGCCATCGCCTTCGCCGAGCAGCATCAGCGCAATGTTCCCTGGGCATTCAACCGCAAGGAGACCAAGGATCACGGCGAATCCGGTCGGGTGGTCGGCAGCGCGCTGGCCGGACGCATCGTGATCATCGACGATGTCATCACCGCCGGCACTGCGATCCGCGAGTCGATTGAGCTGATTGTGCAGGCCGGCGCCGAACCGGTCGCCGTCGCGCTGGCGCTCGACCGCGAAGAACGCGGCCAGGCCGAGCGGTCGGCAGTCCAGGAGGTCGAGGCCCTGTACGGGCTGCGATGCATTACGCTGCTGACGCTCAGCGAACTCATTGCGGCGCTTGAAAGCGCGGACGACCCGGTCGGGACTGCGCGGTCCACCGCCCCGACCCCCAAACAGCTCGCCGCCATGCGCAGCTACCGGCTCAAATACGGCGTCACCACGCCTTGAGCCGCATCCCGCTTGCAGCGGCGGCCCCGACGTGGACAATGACCCTACTAATGCTTCGCGGGCGGGACATCCTTCTGAACCTGGTGGCGCTGTGCGCGGCGGTCGCGGCGGCGGCGGCCCACAACCCGTCCGCCACCGCGCCTGCGCAGACCTACCGCTGGACGGACGACAAGGGCATCGTGCATTACGGCGACAGCGTACCTGCGGAGTACGCGGGCAAAGAGCGCTCGGTACTCAATGGCCAGGGGGTAGAGGTCCGCCGCCTCGAAGGGCATAAGACCCCGGCGGAGCTGGCCCAACAGGGACAGGCCGAGGACCTCGCCCGGCAGCGCGCCCAGCACGACCAGACCCTGCTGTCGACTTATGTTTCGGCTAAGGATATTGAGGCCTTGCGCGACGAACGGCTGGCGCAGGTTGACGGCCAGCTGCAGGCCTCTTCCACCTATATCGAATCGCTGGCTACCCGGCTCGGAGCGCTGCAGGAGCGCGCGCTGCAGTTCAAGCCCTATAGCAGCGACGCCAACGCGCACCGCATGCCCGACGAATTGGCCGAGGAACTGGTGCGCACTGCGAACGAGACGCGCAACCAGCGCAAGGCGCTCGAAGCCAAGCGCAAGGAAGAGGCCGATATGCGCGCGCAATTCGAGGCCGACATCCAGCGCTTCCGCGAGTTGACGGCAAAAACGCGCTCCTGACCCCGCAGCGCTCCTTCAATGCTGGCCGGAGTGGCCAAAGCCGCCCTCCCCACGCGTACTGGCTTTGAAATCGCTCACAATCTCAAGCGCCACCTGCACCACCGGCACGACCACCAGCTGCGCGACGCGCTCGCCGGGCTGGATCTCATAGCGCGCGGTGCCGCGATTCCAGCACGACACCATCAGCGCTCCCTGATAGTCCGAATCGATGAGCCCCACCAGATTGCCGAGCACGATGCCATGCTTATGACCCAGGCCTGAGCGCGGCAGGATCACGGCCGCCAGATTCGGATCTGCCAGATGGATCGAAAGACCGGTGGGAATCAGTTCGGCCTGTCCTGGCTCGAGCCTGAGCGGCGCATCGATGCAGGCGCGCAGGTCCAGGCCGGCGGCGCCCACCGTCGCATACCGCGGCAGCGGAAACTCGCTGCCTAAGCGCGCGTCAAGGATCCGGACCTGAAGGGCGCGGCGGGTATGCGCATCCATGCACTAGGATGCCCGAGCGCCCTCACGTGTCGCAAGCGCTCCGGTCTCTGGTTCGGCCGCGTTGTCGCGTTCGCGGGCGGCGAGCTGCGCCTGGTAGTGCTCGATGATCAGGCCGGTCAGCGCCCGCGCCAGTTCGTGCTTGCTGGCGACCGGCAGTTCGACCCGGCCACCGCGCCATAGCACCAGCAGCGAATTGTCGTCGCAGTCGAAGGCTTTGGTGTGGCCGACTTCATTCGCCGCAATCAGATCCAGGTTCTTCGCCAGCAGCTTGGCGCGCGCGTAATGCTCGACGGCGTTGGTCTCGGCCGCGAACCCGACCATGAACGGGCGCTGCGCGCTGGCGCTGACCTGCGAGAGAATATCCGTGGTGCGCGTGAGCTCGAGCGCCAGCGTCTCGCTGCTCTTCTTGATCTTCTGCGCCGCGCAGGCAACCGGCCGGTAATCGGCCACGGCCGCGGTACCGATAAAAATCGCAGTGCCGGGCAGCTCGCGCTGTACCGCGGCGTACATCTGCTCGCAGCTCTCGACATCGATGCGGCGCACGCCCGGCGGCGTCGGCAGGAATACCGGACCGCTGATCAGCACCACATCGGCACCCGCTGCGCGCATCGCCTGCGCCATGGCGAAGCCCATCTTGCCGGAGCTGCGGTTGCTGACGAAGCGCACCGGATCAATACATTCGCGCGTCGGCCCGGCAGTCAGCAACACGCGCCGGCCCAGTAGCGGTCCGGCAGGCGCCAGCAGCAGCGCGATCTGCGACACGATTTCGGTGGGCTCCAGCAGTCGGCCGGGGCCGTGCTCACCGCAGGCCTGATCGCCGACGCCCGGGCCGATCAGGTGCACCCCGCGAGCCGTGAGCAGCTCGACGTTGGAGCGGGTGGCGGCGTTGCCCCACATCAGCTGATTCATCGCCGGCGCCACCGCGATCGGCGCGGCGCTCGCCAGGCACAGCGTGGTCAGCAGATCGTCGGCCAATCCGTGCGCGAGCCGTGCGAGGAAATCGGCACTGGCCGGAGCCACCAGCACCAGCTCGGCCCAACGCGCCAGCTCGATGTGCCCCATAGCCGCTTCCGCGGCAGCATCCCACAGATCGGTGCGCACCGTGCGTCCCGACAGGGCCTGGAACGTGGTCGGCGTGACAAATTCCCTGGCGGCGGCCGTCATCACGACCTGCACCTGCGCGCCGTGCTCGATCAGCCGGCGAACCAGGTCCGCGCTCTTGTAGGCCGCGATACCGCCGGTCACCCCGAGCAGAATGCGTTTGCCTTGCATCGTGTAATTATCGGCCTTTTGACCCATGCGCGCACGATATGACGATCCTACGTCAGCGCCATATCGCTGCACCATAGCGCCNCACACTAACGCANNGTTGCAGCATGAGCATCAAGGACTGGCCGGTGAACGAGCGCCCGCGCGAGAAACTGCTCGCCAATGGCGCGCANTCGCTCTCGGACGCGGAGCTGCTGGCTGTGTTATTGGGCGCCTCCGGGCGCCGCGGCCAGGATGCCGTCGCTATGGCGCGCGAGCTGCTGCGCCGGCATCAGTCCCTGCGCGGCCTGCTGTCGGCGCAGCGCCAGCACACCCTGAGCGGTCGCGGCAGCTGCATAATTCCCGACACGCCCGCCACTCCCGGCCTGGGCACCGTCGGCTACTGCCGGTTGCAGGCCGCCGTGGAGCTGGCGCGGCGCCACTACGCCGAGGCCATGCGGGCCGGGCCGCCGCTCGACTCGCCGCAGGCGACCCGCGATTTTCTGATCCGTCGGCTGCGCGATACGCCGCACGAATTATTCTGCTGCCTGCATCTGGACAATCGGCATCGGCTGATTGCGTTCGATGAGCTGTTCCGCGGCACTATCGACGGCGCCAGCGTGCATCCGCGTGAGGTGGTGAAGCAGGCACTGGCGCGCAATGCGGCCGCGGTCATATTGGCGCATAACCATCCGTCCGGAGTCGCCGAGCCCAGTCAGGCCGACGAGCTGGTCACGCGGCGGCTGCGCGAAGCGCTGCAGCTGGTCGACATTCGCGTGCTCGATCACATGATCGTCGCTGACAACGGTTGCCTGTCGTTCGCCGAACGTGGACTCCTTTGAATGTGAACGTGCGGCTGGCACACGCCCGCCGTCACTCCTGGTGTAGGCTTGCGCTCCGGAACTCTACGTCGCGAGGCCAGCCTATGACCGGGGTTGAACACCGTGAGCCTCGCCCTCGCGCGCGCACTGCAGGATCCGAAGGTTCCCCGAACGCCCCTGTGCGCGATCCGGTCTGCGGGATGAGCGTGGATCCTCGCACCGCCCAGTACCGCGCGCAGCGCGACGGCTCGACGGTCTACTTCTGCAGCGAGCATTGCCGCACAACGTTTCTGGCCGATCCCGACAGCTACTCGGCGCCGCATACGCCCGAGGCAGCGCCAGCCGCCGCGCAGCTGCCCCCCGGCCTGTCGAGCACACAAAGCGTCGTCTACACCTGTCCCATGCATCCGCAGATCCGACTCAGCGAACCCGGAAGCTGCCCGATCTGCGGCATGGCGCTGGAACCGATCGACGTCACGGCACAGGCCGGTGCCTCGGCGACGCTCATCGACATGACGCGCCGCTTCTGGGTGAGCGCGGCTCTGGCCGTGCCGACACTGATCCTCGAGATGGCCGCGCACTTTCCGGCTCTTGGCCTTCATCACTACCTCTCCGCGCAGGCCTCGGTCTGGATCCAGTTTGTGCTCGGCACGCCGGTGGTGCTGTGGGCCGGATGGCCGTTCTTCGAGCGCGGCTGGGCGTCGGTGCGTCATCGGTCTTTGAACATGTTCAGCCTGATCGCGCTCGGCATCGGCGCCGCCTACCTCTACAGCCTCGTAGCCACGTTTCTGCCCGGCGTCTTTCCGGCGGGGCTGCGGCACGAAGGTGTCATCCCCGTCTACTACGAAGCGGCCGCGGTCATCACCGTGCTGGTGCTGCTCGGGCAGGTACTTGAGTTGCGTGCGCGCGAGAAGACCAGCGGCGCTATCCGTGCGCTGCTGAAGCTGGCTCCCAAGATCGCGCACAGGATGACGGCCGGCGGTGGCGATGAGGAGGTGTCGCTGGACCAGGTGCACATTGGGGATCGACTGCGCGTTCGGCCCGGGGACAGTGTTCCGGTCGACGGCGTCGTGCTCGAGGGCAACAGTGCAATCGATGAGTCGATGGTGACCGGCGAATCCATGCCGGTCGAGAAGGAGCCCGACGCCAAACTCATCGGCGGCACGATCAATGGCACCGGCGCGCTCATCATGCGCGCCGAGCGCGTGGGTGGCGAGACAGTGCTCGCGCGCATCGTGCACATGGTCGCGCAGGCCCAGCGCAGCCGCGCGCCGATCCAGCGGCTCGCCGATGTGGTTTCGGCCTGGTTCGTTCCGGCGGTAATGCTGGTTGCCGTCGTGTCCTTTGTTTGCTGGCTGCTGTGGGGTCCGGCGCCGGCCCTCTCCTATGCGCTGATTGCCGCCGTCTCTGTGCTCATCATCGCCTGCCCGTGTGCGCTCGGACTCGCTACGCCAATGTCGATCATGGTAGGGATCGGCCGCGGTGCCACAGCCGGTGTGCTGATCAAAAACGCGGAGGCGCTGGAGCGCTTCGAGCGCGTCGATACGCTGCTGGTGGATAAGACCGGAACACTGACCGAGGGCAAGCCACGGGTCATCGGTGTCATCGCCGCCGAAGGATTCGACGAGGCGCAGCTGCTGACGCTCGCGGCCAGTGTCGAGCGATCGAGCGAGCATCCGCTGGCTGCCGCGATCGTTGCCTCCGCCCGCGAGCGCGGCTTGACGCTTCAGGAAGCCACTGATTTCGGTTCCGTAACCGGCCAAGGCGTCAGCGGTCGCATCGGCAAGTATCACGTCGCCATTGGCAACGCCAAGCTCATGGCAGATGCAAGCAGCGCCACCGAAGCCCTGGAGCGGCGCGCCGATGAGTTTCGCAGCGAGGGCGCCACCGTCGTGTATGTGAGGATCGACGCGCGTGCGGCCGGTCTGGTGGCCGTCGCCGATCCTATCAAGCCGACGACGCCCGCAGCACTGGAGACGCTCAGGGCAGCGGGTGTGCGCATCGTGATGCTCACCGGCGACAATCGCAGGACGGCACAGGCGGTTGCGGCGCGACTGGGCATAAGCGAAATCGAAGCCGAGGTGCTGCCGGAACAGAAAAACAGCGTGGTGCGACGGCTGCGCGCGGCAGGCCGGGTGGTCGCGATGGCGGGTGACGGCGTGAACGACGCTCCGGCGCTCGCTGAAGCCGATGTCGGTGTCGCCATGGGCACCGGCACCGATGTCGCGATGGAAAGCGCTGGCGTCACTTTGGTCAAAGGCGATCTGGCCGGGATTGCACGCGCACGCATGCTCAGTCACGCGACCATGCGCAATATCCGGCAGAACCTGGTGCTGGCCTTCGTCTACAACGTCCTTGGCATTCCGGTTGCCGCCGGCGTGCTGTATCCGGCATTCGGTCTGTTATTGAGTCCCATCGTCGCGGCGGCAGCCATGAGCCTGAGTTCCGTGTCCGTGGTCGGCAACGCGCTCCGACTCCGCTTTGTAGCGCTTTAGTCGCGTAACGCCGTCGCGGCGGAGATCGGCACGCCGAAGCTCCAGGCACGGATTGCTGTAATCTGCACCGCTGCAGCGGCAACCCGGCAATCCATGAGCAAGCATCGGCAACCCGCGCTGGCACAGGTCCTGCTCGCCTTCGCCGGCATCTACATCATCTGGGGCACCACGTTTCTGGCGATCGCTTTTGCGATCCGCACCATTCCTCCGTTTTTCAGCGGCGGCGTGCGCTTTCTGATCGCCGCCAGCCTACTGTACGCGTGGCTGCGCGCGCACGAGCCGCGGCCGTTCGCGCGGCTGCATATCGGCGGCAGCATCCTGTGCGGTGTGCTGATGACCGGTATCGGCAACGGTTTCCTGGTGTGGTCGCAGCTCGGCCTGCCTACGGGCATCTGCGCCCTGTTCGTCGGTGCGCTGCCGGTGTCGACCTTGATCCTGGATTGGATGTTTTTCTCCAAGCGCGCGCCGAGCCTGCAGTCGGCGCTCGGCGTCGCCATTGGTCTTGCCGGCGTTGTCGTGCTGACGGCGCACACCCAGTCGTTCTCGGGCTCGATTCGACCAGTGCACGTGATCGCGGTGCTCAGCGCCGAACTGGCCTGGAGTGCCGGGACGTTGCTGCAGCGCCGGTATGTCAGCGCCGAGCGCATCGTCAATTTCAGCTGCCTGCAGATGCTGGCCGGCGCGCTGTTTCAGCTGCTGATGGGGTGCATCGATCGGGAGTGGATCGGCTTCGTGCCGGCGCAGATCTCATGGCAGTCGATGCTGGCGGTGCTGTATCTGGTGGTGTTCGGCAGCCTGGTCGCGGTCAACTGCTACTCGTTCCTGATCGCGCACGTGCCGGCGCAGAAGGTAACGACCTATGCGCTGGTGAACCCCGTGATCGCCTTGGGGCTTGGCGCCCTCGTGCTGCACGAGAAGATCAACGCTTGGGCGATCGTGTCGGCCATACTGGTGCTCGTGGGCGTGGCCCTGGTGCTGTTCCAGCGCCGGGCGCTGGAGCAGCGGCCGCTGACGGCGGCCACGGCGCGGGAGCCGGACGCGGTGTGATGACGGGCCGGGCGCTGGGCGGCGTCGCGCTTGCCTTAGGCCCCTGCGGACTGCTAT
>JGI12635J15846_10001350_pt1 | contig 21409 bp, 22 predicted proteins | sample BlaSpr_A8_OM2_M2_FD_15846 | JGI IMG/M metagenome (IMG submission 15846) | reverse complement strand
ACTCCGGCTCTGACGCACAAGCCTCGAAAGCGGCCGCGGCGGGTTCGGGAACGGGTAAAGCGGGCCGCCCAGCGGCTCCGCGGTGGCCGTAGGAATCTCGCCACGATCAGGCGAGGGCTCTGGTTATGAACCTTTTGGCATTGCTGATTTCGACAGACGATTCCGCAGCCGAGATCCTGGGCCGGGTACTCCCGGCTTCCGGGATCGCGGTGGAACGTTTCAGCGATCTGGCAACGGCGATTGGCCGCCTTCAGCAACAACGCTTCGACGCGCTGGTTATCGATTACGAAAATCCGGAGGCTGCGGAGGAAGTTTTTGAAGAAGGCCGCCGGCTGAATTCCGGAACGGCACCGGTGACAGTGGCGCTGGTTGCGGAGCGCGCTAGAGCGCGCGACATTCTGAGTGGCGGGGCTCACTTCGTGCTGTATAAGCCTCTCTCCGAAGAAAAGGCTAAAGCCGGCCTGCGTGCGGTTACCGCGCTGTTGAATCGTGAACGGCGGCGCGCTTACCGAGTTCCGGTGCAGGCGCCGGTGGAACTCAGCCTGCCGGATACCCGGAAGGCAGAAGGCATTCTGCTTGACCTGAGCGAGACGGGAATGGACGTTCTGACCGCTGCTCCCCAGGTTCCGGGAGCACTGGTGAATTTCCGTTTCGCACTTCCCGATGGGTCTCTCGAAATACAGGTTCATGGGCAGGTGGCGTGGGCGAAGCCCAATGGACAAGCCGGAGTTCATTTCCTCGATCTGGGTGAGGCCGTCAGATCGCAGCTGCGCGTGTGGCTACAGGCAGCGGCGACAGCGAACGGCGCAGGGCCGGAAGAGACAGTTCCGCACTGCAAGCTCACCGACTTGAGCCTGGGCGGGTGCTATGTGGAGACCGATTCTCCGTTTCCCGAGCAGGCGCTGGTCGACCTATGCCTCCGAACCGACGAGATGGCGGTGCACACGGAGGGAATGGTGCGTGTCACGCATCCTGGTCACGGCATGGGCGTGGAGTTTCCGTCGCGCACGCCGGAGCAGCGAGCGCAGGTCGGCAATCTGATCAGCTTCCTTCGCGGGTGCCCGGAGTCGATGCTGGAAATGAGCGTTTCTCCACGCGCCCTGGCCGCGGATTTAAGCCAGTTTGAACATGCTCCCGCGGCAGAGAGCGAAAGCCACGGAGATGAAGAGATGCAAGATCCCTTGCTCGAATTGTTGCGCCATGCGACCAGTATGCAACAGGACGATTTTCTCGAGGAACTTCACCGCCAGCGATCGGGCGAGAGCGTGGCCACTTAGGTTTCTGATTCTGTTTTTTCCTGCTGCTTCTTCTCCTATTTCTTTTTTTCCAGCTGAGAATTCGCGTCTAACTTTTCTCCTGCGTGCGCGGACTCGTGTGCATGTGCGGGTGAAAGTGCGCTAGCCTCGTGGCAGGGAGCCGAACGACTTTCGAGACTAGCGCACGGCTGGAAAAACTGAGCAGAAGGCAGAGTACGCGGGAAACCTGCTAGGGCGGTTGCGGAGAAGTGAAGAACTCGATGCCCCGTCCCTTTGCCCCGTCCCGAGCTCGAGTCCTTCAGCTCTCCGTGGTGTGTTCCAACCCCTCTGAGAGGTACGGTAACCGATGGCTGTTGCGCGCTGGTTTCAGGAATATTAAATCTACATTAATACGCAGTCGAGTGCCCGGGAGCGTCAGGGCCTTGCACTATTTTGCAGCTCGGTGGTCAGGCGTACGCGGTTATCAGCTTTGTGCGAACATGTACATCGTCATATCTGCAGCGTGTAGGGCATCTCCGCGTGGAGCTCGTGGGAACGAAATTACCAGCAATTTCGGAAGTTAATCAGGCTGGCAGGGCGGTCAGCCTGAAGCGCGGGGAATTGATGTGGACGCCGATACTCTGCATCGCGGCAGTGGCGTTCGCTGTGCAGATTCCTTTCTTTTTTCTCGGAACACCTTCCGGACACGATGTGGAATTCCATTTGTACTCCTGGCTGGAAGTTCTGTCGCAATGGAAGCACGGGATTATCTATCCGCGCTGGGCAGCGCTGGCGCAGTTTGGCTATGGCGAGCCGCGGTTCATCTTCTATCCGCCAGCGTCATGGACTCTGGGAGCGGCGCTGAGTGCCATCTTTCCCTGGATTGTGGTGGACAGAGTCTACATGTGGCTCGCACTCACCGCGGCGGGCGTGTCTATGTTTTTGCTGGCGAGGCAATGGCTTGATCGTCGCGATGCAACTTTTGCTGCTGTCTTGTATGCCGTGAATCCATATCACCTCGTGATCGTCTACTGGCGCAGCGCGTTTGCGGAATTGCTGGCCACCGCGTTGCTGCCGATGCTGTTGTTGCTGTTATTGCGGGTGGAAGAAGAAACTCGGCGCGCGACGGTTTTTCTGGCAATCCTTCTGGCGGCAGCTTGGCTGATCAATGAGCCGGCGGCGGTGATGATCCACTACTCTTTCGCTTTGCTGATCGTGGTGATTGCGTGGCACCGGCGGTCGCCGCGGGTGGTGATCGCGGGATCGGCCGCGGTGGTTCTGGGCGCGGCACTGGCGGCATTTTATTTATTACCGGCGGCCTATGAACAAAGGTGGGTGAACATCGCGGAGGTGGTTTCCACTGGCTTGCGCCCGGTGGATAGTTTTCTGCTCGCTCACACCACGGACGCAGAGCACGACAGGTTCAACCATCTCGTGTCCTGGGTGGCGATCGCGGAAATTGTGCTGACGATTGTCGCCGCATGGACTGCGCGACGATGGCGCAGTCGCGGTCGGGCTCCGGAGCTGTGGTATCCGCTAGCAGTCTGGGCTGCGGGATGTAGTTTGCTCATGGTGTCGATCTCGAGTCCCCTGTGGAGCGTTCTTCCCAAGCTGCGCTTCATCCAATTTCCCTGGCGGCTGCTGCTCTGCCTGAGTGTTCCATTTTCTTTGCTGACTGCTATGGGAGTGCGGCGATGGTATTCGCGGCTGGCAATTTACGTGGCGATGCTGTGCGTGCTCGCTTTTGTATGGCAGCACTTTCAGCCACCGTGGTGGGACTACGTTCCGGATCTCCACGAGATGCAGGACAACATGGCGACCAGCGTGGGCTACGAAGGCACGGACGAATACACGCCCGTGGGCGCCGATCCGTATAACGTCGACAAGAATGCGCGCCGCGTGACCGTGGATGGAGCCGCGCATGCGGCGATTCGGGTTACTGACTGGAGCGCGGAGAGCAAAATATTCAGGGCGGACATGTCCGCGGCGGATAATCTGGTTCTGCGTCTGTTCAACTATCCGGCATGGCGGGTGGAAGTGAATGGACTCGCGGTAGAGGCAGGGGTGCGCGAAGGAACGGGGCAGATGCTGGTTCCGGTGCAAGCTGGCGTGAACCGGGTGCAGATTGTTTTTGTTCGCACCTGGGATCGCAGGACAGGAGCGTGGATCTCATTGCTGGCGATTTTGTTGGCCACGGCATTACTGCTACGAACTTTCTCGTCGACTGCCGGCTAAATTATTTATTCGCGAAATCCGAATGCAAAAAATATTGATGGCAACTTCCAATCCGGGCAAGTTGCGCGACTTTGCCGGGGCTGCTGTGGGGCACGGCATCGAGGTCGGCGGCATTCCTGACTTCTCTTCCCTGCCACCTGTGGTTGAGGATGGCCTGACCTTCGAGGCCAACGCTCGCAAGAAGGCTGAGGCCTACAGCAGATATGCTGCCGGAGAGATCGTGGTTGCCGATGACTCCGGACTAGAGATCGACGCTTTGAATGGTGCTCCCGGGGTGCACTCTGCGCGCTACGCCGCGCCAGATCTGCAAAACAAAGAGCCGCACGAGGCCGATGGCAACACCGATGACCAGGCCAACAACGCTCGCGTTCTACGGGAACTGAGAGATGTTCCGCCGGCTCAACGCACCGGCAGATTTGTCTGCGTGCTGGCCGCTGCCCGCGATGGCGAGATGCTGGCTACCTTTCGCGGTACGGCGGAAGGTATCATTCTCGATGCTCCGCGGGGTGGGCATGGGTTCGGCTACGATCCGCTGTTTTATTTTCCGGCGATTGAAAAAACATTTGCAGAGCTGAGCGCGGAAGAGAAGTCTCAGTATAGCCATCGGGGAGCGGCGTTCCGGGAGTTGCTTGAGTGGGTGCGGAGGGTTTGATCGGCTATCGAGAGGTGACAACTCGCGGCATCTCAGCTTGCCGGCTTTCTTGAAAAAGAAGTCGAGCTGCGCCCGCTCGGACAGCCGAGGCGGCTGTCCCTACATTCAGCCGCGATGGCTTCTTGACTTCACTTCTCTTGCCGCCGGATAATAAAAAGTTATTTTGCCGTTGTTGAGCGAACAAGTAGAACTCATGCGCGGAACATATCCGCAGAACTCCTAAGGAGCGTGTGTGGCGTCAGTAGCCGGTTCTAGTGCTGCCGTTGTGGCTAAGGGTACGGTGCATGGGGTGGCGCCGTTGCGGGCCGGACAGGGTACGTCATTTCTTTTGCGGCGGCTGCATTCGCTTTCGGGCATCGTTCCCGTGGGCGCTTTTCTTTTCGAACACATTCTGATTTCAAATTCCACGGCGATCAGAGGGCCGGAAGCTTATGCGCGACAGGTGAGTTTTCTGGCGAATCTGCCGCTGGTGTTTTTTCTTGAGTTGTTCGGCATCTGGCTGCCGATTGCATTCCACGCGCTCTACGGGTTTTACATTTGGTACCGGGGCGACGGGAACACGATCGAATATCCCTGGACCGGCAACTGGCTGTACACCGCGCAGCGGTGGACGGGCGGCATCGCGTTTGTCTACATCGTTTGGCATACATACACGATGCGGTTTACCGGGATTGATCTGCATGCTTACCCCAATGCTTCGTTTGGCAAAGTGCAGGCGGAAGTATTTCAGATCCCGTTTTTTCTGTTCTATGGGGTGGGGCTGATTGCGGCCTCGTGGCACTTCGCTTACGGCATTTGGCTGTTTTCGGCGAAGTGGGGGATCGTCTCCGGGGAAAAGGCGCGGAAGCGATTTTTGGTTGTGTGTTTAGCATTTTTCTTTGTCCTGACCGGCGCGGGATTGGCCAGCCTGACCTCATTCCGGTCGCGCCCGCAGCAATCGCTGGAGCCGGGCGCCGCAATCACAAACGACAAGCAAATTACAGAAAGCCGATAGGGAACGATGGCAGCAGCTCCGAAAATTATTGTCATAGGCGGCGGGCTGGCGGGGCTTTCCGCCGTTATCAAGATCGCCGAGATGGGTGCGAAGGTCGATCTGTTCTCCATTGTCCCGGTGAAGCGTTCGCATTCGGTGTGCGCGCAGGGCGGGATCAACGCGGCCAAGAATTTGAAGGGTGAAGGCGATTCGACGTGGATCCACTTCGATGACACGGTTTACGGCGGAGATTTTTTGGCGAACCAGCCGCCGGTGAAAGATATGTGCGAGGCCGCGCCGGGGATTATCGATCTGCTCGACCGCATGGGCGTTCCCTTCAACCGGACGCCTGAGGGACTGCTCGATTTCCGGCGCTTCGGCGGGACCTTATACAACCGCACCGCGTTCGCAGGCGCTACGACCGGCCAGCAGCTTCTCTACGCGCTCGATGAGCAGGTACGGCGCTACGAATCCGAAGGCAAGGTGAAAAAGTACGAGCACTGGGAATTTTTGTCTGCGGTGCTCGATGGAAACCGGGCTTGCCGCGGCATCTGCGCCATGGACTTGCGCTCCATGGAGGTCCGAACGTTCCCGGCCGATGCCATCATCATTGCGACCGGCGGCAATGGAGCAATTTTCGGCAAGTCGACGAATTCGGTTGTGTGTACGGGATCGGCGCAGTCGGCGCTCTACCAGCAAGGCGCTTTCTATGCGAATGGCGAATTCATCCAGGTGCATCCGACCTGCATCCCAGGCGAAGACAAGCTGCGCCTGATGTCGGAGTCAGCGCGTGGCGAGGGCGGGCGCGTTTGGGTTCCGAAGACTGCCAACGACAAGCGTGATGCAAAATCGATTCCACAAAATGAGCGCTGGTATTTTCTTGAAGAGTGGTATCCGAAGTACGGCAATCTGGTTCCACGTGACATTGCGACCCGCGCCATCTTCAAGGTAGTGTTCGAGCACAACCTCGGCATTGATGGTAAGCCGATGGTTTATCTCGACCTGACGCACGTCGACCGCAAGATTCTTGATCGCAAGCTGGAAGGCATTTTAGAAATCTACGAGAAGTTTGTGGGCGACGATCCGCGCGACACGCCCATGAAGATTTTTCCCGGCATGCATTACACCATGGGTGGACTGTGGGTGGACTTCAAGCAGGCGACGAATATTCCCGGTGTTTTCGCGGCGGGTGAATGCGAGTATCAGTATCACGGCGCGAACCGCCTGGGAGCGAACTCGCTGGTCTCCTGCATTTACGGGGGAAGCATTGCGGGGCCGAATGCGGTGAAGTATGCGCGAGGGCTACAGGCGCTGCCGGATGGCAATGGATGCTTCGACGCGGAGAAGAAAAAGCAGGCTGAGAGCAATTCCCTGCTCATGAACAACCAGGGGATGGAGAATCCGTTCCGGCTGTGGCGGGAGTTGGGCGAGTTGATGACCAAAGATTGCACGGTCATCCGGTACAACAAGAACTTGCAGCAGACGGATGCGAAACTGGTGGAGATGCTGGAACGCTTCCGCAAAGTAAATCTGAGTGACCGCACGCAGTGGGCGAACACCAGTGTGGTCTTCACCAGGCAGCTTTACAACATGCTGCAGTTGTCGAGAGTGATTGCGCAAGGGGCGCGCATGCGTGACGAATCGCGTGGCGCGCATTATAAGCCGGACTTCCCGGAGCGCGACGACAAGAATTTTTTGAAGACGACGAAGGCGTATTTTGCGCCGGACGCGGATGAGCCGAGGTTTGAGTACGAGCCGGTGGATACGTCGCTGATTCCGCCGCGGCCGAGGAAGTATGACGCTGCTAAGTGAAGAGCTTCGGGATGCAATTGCGAAGAAACAATTGCTCCGATTCAAATACGAGGATAACGAAAGGCTCGTCGAGCCTCACGATTACGTTATCAGAATGGAATTGTCCGACTGCTTTGCTGGCAAGTGGGCGAACCTAGCAGGGGCCGCATCCCAAGCGTGGCGGGTCGTCGATATAGGCGAAATGCAAGACTGCGACATGCTTGCTACGCATTTCGCAGGCAACAGAGAGGTTTTTTCTGGAAAGCATCATCGATGGCACGAAGTTTTTATTCGCGTGGGACCGAGAGTTTCGAAAGCTAGCTAAGAACAAATGGCAAATAAATCCGTCATCATCAAGATCAAGCGTCAGAATAATCCCACTTCCAAGTCGTACTGGGAAGAGTTCGAACTCGCATACCATCCGGGCATGAACGTGATTTCTTCGCTGATGGAGATTGCTGCCAATCCCGTTAATCGCGAGGGCAAGGCGACCACGCCTATCACTTACGATTCGAATTGCCTGGAGGAAGTGTGCGGCTCGTGCGCCATGCTTATCAATGGACGCGCGCGCATGGCTTGCTCGGCGTTGATCGATAATCTGGAGCAGCCAGTCAAACTTGAACCGTTCTCGAAATTTCCTATCGTGCGTGATCTTGCCGTGGACCGCAGTGTGATTTTTGAGAACCTTAAGGCGGTGAAGGCCTGGGTGCCGATCGACGGGACCTATGATCTTGGTCCCGGGCCGCGCATGACTGCGGAAGAACAGGAGATCGCTTATCCCATTTCTCGGTGCATTTCCTGCTGCTGCTGCATGGAGGCTTGCCCGCAGTTCAATGAAGAAACCGGCTTCGTGGGCGCGGCCACCATTGCGCAGGTGCGGCTATTCAATACCCATCCCACCGGGAAGGCGCTCGGACATGAGCGTCTGGCGGCGTTGATGGGCGATGGCGGCATCCAGGAATGCGGCTACGCGCAGAATTGCGTGGAGGTTTGTCCCAAGGATATTCCGCTCACCCTCTCCATTTCCGAGGTTGGGGGCGCGGTGATGAAGCAGGCCATCGGTGACCTTTTCCGGCGCTGATTTTTGTCACTTCCGCAACAACAGAGTAATGCCTTCCTGTGTCGAATAAGCGCCAACTGGTTGCTTTCGGAGCAGATGCATTGGCTCCAGATCCCGCGCGGGAATGGCGTTTTGCGTGCTTCTATCCGTACGGGGAGTTGCACACGCTGGGGCACGGTAACCGAAAGGTAACCTCGCTGAAATGGAGCCCTCGTAACCCTGGTAACGGTTACCCTGCAACTCGATAGTAGGACGACTTGACAGTATGGCTTAGAATGTCGCGTGAGCTGCTGGCCAGGCCGTACGGAAGGCTACGAGACTAACTTTTGCGATCACTACAGCGCCACTTGCTTCGTCTATTCTTACTGGCATGCCTGAGCAGTCCCCTGTTCGGCGCTACAGCCACCACGCTGCACAAACCGCTTCACCATGCGCGGCGGCATCGGCTCCTGCACTGGACGCTGTGGAATCCGATGTTCCGTCCATCGCACGAATCTCTTTTACTGCAGAATGCGGAAGTCGACCGGCTGGAGTTGCCGCGCATTCAGGATGACGACGAACTGGAAGCGTTGAAGGCCAGCGGCGCGCTGCAACCGATTATTGCGGGTGATTCGCTGCGCTTCGATCCGCGGCTCGATCCTTCGCGCCGCTATTGCCGCCCCTGGACCCGTGATTTTGTGCAGGATATCGCGCAGGCTTATTACAACCGCTTTCACCAGCAGATCCAGGTGAACTCGGCGGTGCGAACCGTGAAGATCCAGAAAAAACTTCGCCGGCACAATCGCAACGCGGCTCCTTCTGAAGGCGATACCGCGTCTTCGCATCTGGCCGGACTGACTGTGGACTTGCAACGCCGCGGCATGACACAGGAACAGATTCACTGGATGGAGCACTATTTGTTTTACATGAAAGCTCTCGAGTTGGTTGAGCCCGAGGAAGAGCGCCACCAGTGGGTCTTCCACATTATGGTTTCGGGCCGCTATGCGGACTGGCGCGAAACTCAGGATATCGTTCCCATGGAGCGGCCCGAGCCCGCTGCGGTTACGGCCGAAGCCGTGCCTAGCAATTAATCACATGGCATATTGCGCTTCGCCATTGCCGAAGGACCAGTTCTCCCACGCAACTTCCACCAGATTGACCATCAGGTCTTGCGGCCGTACTCCGGGATTCTCGGCTAGAATTTCTGAGATTCGCTGAAACAGTTTGCGCTTCTGCGCCAGTTTGCGTCCGGCACTTAGAGTAATCTGCACGATCACGATGTCGTCGGTGCGCTGAATCCCGAGATAAGTTGGGTCATAGATCAGACCGCCGGGCGGATGCTCGGTGATAATTTGGAATCGATCTTGCGCGGGCGCGTCGAGAGATTCCACCATGGCGCGATGCACGCCGTCCCCCAGAGCCTTTCTGTATTCTTCGGTCTTACCTTCGCGTAGGGAGATTCGAACCAGCGGCATTTGCTGCCTCCTTGGGAATTTAGATACTTCTTCCTAAAGGAACATGGATGAAGCGATTGCGCTGCACGATTCAGAAGCGGGCAGGATTGAGCGTGGTCTAATGGAACGATGATCGTTTTAATGGCGGGCCTTCCTGGCACTGGGAAAACCGCGCTTGCCCGCGAACTGGCCGCCCACACGGGCGGACGCGTGCTTAGCAAGGATGAGATCCGCCACGCACTGTTTGCTCGAGAAGAAATCGAATACTCCTCGCGACAAGACGACTTCTGCCTTCAGGTCATGCTGGAGACTGCTGGTCAATTGTTAGGGCGGGAGCCCGGGCGCATCGTGCTTCTTGATGGACGGACGTTCTCGCGGCGCTACCAGATCGACAATGTCTTGCATTCGGCAGCTTCCCTGCATCAGAGTTGGCGCATTATCGAATGCGTCTGCCCGGATGGAATCGTCAGACAGCGACTGGACGATCAATCTGCTTTGGGTACGCATCCCGCGGGGAATCGCGACTTCCAGCTCTACCTTGAAGTGAAATCGCGATTCGAATCAATTACTTTGCCGAAAACTGTGATCGACACCAGCGCGCCGCTGCAAGCTTGCGTCGAGCAAGGGTTACGGATTCTCCGGGGAAGAGCTTTTCTTTGAAGTGCTTCCTTTCCTCGCGCTCGCGCCTATACAATCGTGCTCGCGTTTAATCGAGGGTGTTCCAACAGATACGCTCACAAATTTATGATTCGTTTTCGTGTTCCCTTGCTTTCGTGCCTGCTACTGGCTGCCGCTACGGCGTTTGCTCAATCTTCAGACGCATCCGGTGCCCCGGTCAGCGCTCGGGCGCGAGCTATTCAAGAATCTGCCATTGTGGTTGATACCCATGCCGATACGCCGCAACGATTTCTGGATGAAGGATTCGACATTGGCTCGACTGACCCTAACGATATTGGCCATCTCAGTCTGGACAAGGCGCGCCGGGGCAATCTGGGCGCGGAGTTTTTTTCCATCTGGGTGGATCCTGAAACCAATCGGGGCCACTTCGCGCAGCATACGTTCGATCTGATTGATTCCGTTTACGAGCAGGCGGCGCATCATCCGGACCGGATGGTGATGGCATTTTCTGTGGCTGACATCGAGCGCGCGCATCGCGAACACAAATTAGCGGCGCTGATGGGCATTGAAGGTGGGCACTCGATCGAAAATGACATGCACCTGCTGCGCGACTACTACCGGCTTGGCGTGCGCTACATGACGCTTTCCTGGTCGAACACGAACGAGTGGGCGGACTCCTCGGGCGACATCGACGACCCCAAGGTGCAGCATCACGATGGGCTCACGGACTTTGGCAAACAGGTTGTGCTGGAGATGAACCGGCTGGGCATGATCGTCGACATTTCTCACGTGGCCGACAAGACCTTCTGGGATGCGATGGCTACGACGAAGGCGCCGGTAATTGCTTCGCATTCCTCGGCGCGGGCTCTGGTGAGTGCGCCGCGAAATATGACGGACGACATGCTGCGCGCAGTCGCCAAGAATGGCGGCGTGGTGCAGGTTAATTTCTTTTCCGGCTTCGTCGACGAGGATTATCGCCGAGCGGCGACAGCGCAGGCCAAGGACCAGGCCGATGCAATTCAGAAATATATCGACTCGTTGAAGGCTGAGGGCAAGCCGATCAATTACATTGAAATCGACCGCATGGAGCGCGAGTGGATGGCGAAGATTCCGCGTCCGCCGTTCAAGTCGCTGATTGATCACATTGATCACATTGCCAAGGTTGCGGGCGTGGATCACGTTGGTTTGGGTTCCGATTTCGATGGCGTTTCCGGCGCGACGCCGCAGGGGATGGACTCCGCCGCAGACTTGCCTAAGATTACGCAGGCGCTGCTCGACCGCGGATATAGCTCTGCGGACATCAAGAAAATTCTCGGCGGCAATTTGTTGCGGGTGTTTCGGCAGGTCGAGGCGGTCAGCCACGAGATGCAGTCACAAGCCCATTGATCGTACAATGCAACGTTGCCTTACACTACTTTGTAGGTTTGCACATCCCACGTTTGCACATGCAGGGAGTGATTATGCGTACTACGTTCATCGCTATCGTTTTACTTTGCGCGGCCGCACTCGCTTGGGCTCAGTCAAGTTCTCCGGCGGGGACGCCGGCGAAACCGCCGGTCCATCCAGCGGCGTCCGGGCAACCTACGGCGATTATTGAAACCAGTGTGGGCAATCTGACTTGTACTCTGTTCCCCGACAAAGCGCCCATTGGAGTGCAGAATTTTATCGGCCTGGCTACGGGTACGAAGGATTGGAAGAATCCGGTCAACGGAGTCAGCAAGCATAATGTGCCGCTCTATGACGGCACGATTTTTCAGCGTGTGATTGCCGGCTTCATGATTCAGGGCGGCGATCCCAGGGGCGACGGGACGGGCGATCCGGGATACAAATTCAAAAACGAGGTTTCCTCGGATTTGCTGTTCGACAAGCCTGGAAGGATGGCCTATGCGAATTCCGGGCCGGATACCAACGGATCGCAGTTCTTTATTACCGAGGTGGCCACGCCACACCTTAACGGAAACTACACCATCTTCGGGCAGTGTGACGCTGCCGCCGTGGCGTTGGTCACGCAGATCGCGCACATGGCGACGGACCCCATGAATGACCGGCCATTTCGTCCGGTGAAGATTATTCATATCAAGATTGTTCGCGGCGAGGGAGGAACGACTGGGACGAAGAAGCCAGCTACCGGCGCTGCCAAGCCAGAGTAACAGCGCTTATTTACAAATAGCCTGACTCCGTCAGGCCGGACAGCCGAGGGCGGCTGTCCCCACATAGGATTAAGAACGACCAACGACTGAAAGGAATCCATGACTCGTGAACCCGGACTCTATGCGACGTTTGAAACCAGCGAAGGCAACATCGTCTGCCACCTCTTCGAAAAAGATGCCCCCAAAACTGTAGCTAACTTTGTAGATCTCGCGGAGGGCAAGCGCGAGTGGACGCATCCTTCGACACGGAAGAAATCCAACGACCGCTTGTACGATGGCACGATTTTTCATCGCGTGATCCCTGACTTCATGATTCAGGGCGGCGATCCCCAAGGCTCCGGCATGGGCGGCCCCGGTTACCAGTTTGAAGACGAAACTAAGGGATCTCCGCATAAACTCGACAAGGCAGGAAAATTGGCCATGGCGAATGCCGGGCCGAACACGAACGGATCGCAGTTCTTTATCACCGTCGCGCCGACCACGTGGCTGACGGGCAAGCACACGATTTTTGGCGAAGTGGTAGAGGGGCAGGATATCGTGGTGAAAATCTCCGGAGTGCCGCGCAACCGGCAGGACAAGCCGAATAAGGACGTGGTTGTGAAGAGGGTGACGATCGAGAAGGTTTGATACCCGGCCTCCTAGCAACTCAGAGCCAATTCCCGTCGTCGAGTTTGGGCATTTCGTGCTGACCATTGCCGTGCTATTGGTTGCGCGGTGCCGCGCGGTTCGATGTGAACCTGCAATTTGCCGCGCTGCTGGCCGGGTGCGATATGGTTGGCGGCCTTTATGGAAGCCAGCGGCGCTTCGCTGCGCCGACGGATGGGGTCTCGAAAGTATCTTTCGGCGGGTCGTGATCACTTCGCAGTTCACGGGTACGTGGTTGAGATTTGTGCTCTCCAAGGGTTGGCCGCTGCTTTCCACCAATCCCGATGAAACCTGGAAGCTGGGCGAAGCGGCTCATGGAGCGATGCTGCCGCATGGTACGGAGGGCGCCGCGATCTAATCTCAGATCCACCGCGGACGTAGTGAAAAAAGTCGCGAAAACTGGGGTATGCTGAATCATGCTTTCCTGCGAGTGTAACCTCATTTTTCCGCGAATTTCAGGTCTGATATTTTTGGTTGTTTTGGCAGCGTCGGCTTTGGCCGTCGCGCAAACTGCAAAGGCATTGCCGCAGCCGGCACATGTGGTTGTTGTGTTGGAAGAGAATCACGCCTACGAGAACATTATTGGATCGCCGGACGCTCCTTACATCAACCAGCTCGCGTCCGAGGGAGCCTCCTTCACGCAATCGTTTGCCATCACTCATCCGAGTGAGCCGAATTATCTCGCCTTGTTCTCGGGCTCAACGCAAGGTATCACTGGCGATCCGTGTCCGAGTACGTTCTCTGCGCCGAACCTGGGAAGTGAGCTGATTGAGGCGGGGAAAACTTTTGCCGGATTTTCTGAAGGGCTTCCTGCCGCCGGATCAAAAATCTGTACTTCGGGGAGGTACGCCAGTAAACACGTTCCCTGGGTGGACTTCAGCAATGTGCCGGCGAACGACAATCAGCCGTTTACCAGTTTTCCCGTGGACTTCGCCAAACTGCCGACGCTCGCATGGGTGATTCCCAATCTCGATAACGACATGCATGACGGGTCGGTCCCGCAGGGAGATGCGTGGCTTAAGAAAAACCTGGCAAATTATGTGGCGTGGGCGCAGGAAAATAACAGCCTGCTGATTATTACCTGGGACGAAGATGAGGATACCGACGTGAACCGGATCCCGACAATCTTTGTTGGCCCGATGGTCAAGCCAGGAAAGTACAGCAAACGAATCGACCACTACAGCGTGTTGCGGACTCTGGAAGCCATGTACGGGCTTCCCTACGCCGGGAAATCGTCTTCGGCGAGTACGATTACGGATGTATGGCGGTAGTTCGGGAGTGGTGAAGGTTGCTGCCGTTAGCGGTTGGGCAGGACTTTGACTCCGGGCGCAGCGATTAACTTTTCATCCGCTGTCACTAGCGTCAGATCAAAGACTTTGGCCGAGGCCACGATCAACCGGTCGGAGGGATCGCCATGGGCGAGGTTCAGAGTGGACGTTTCCAGGGCGATGTCGAAGGTCAGCGGCGCCTCGTGTAGTTGCAATTGTTCCACGGTGCGCCGCGCCCATGAGACCGCACCTTCATTCAACTGCACTCTTCCCTTTTGGGTAAGCATTAATAACTCCCACACGCTGATTGGCGAAAGCCACAACTGGTTCTCTGGGTTGTCGATGGCACGCGCGATGCGCCGTGACAGACGTGTGGGCTCAAGCACGCTCCAAAGCCAAATGTGAGTATCGAGCAGCAGCTTCATCAGCGGGCAGCATCCCATTCGCTCTCATCGCTGATGGAGCCGACGATATCGCCCACGATACGACCGGTTCCTACCATGCATCCCAGGCGCTTTCCTCGAGGCTTCCCGGGGGACGGCGGGACCACTTCAGCCACCGGCTGGCCGAAGCGGGTGACGCGAATAGGCTTACGAGTCTTGCGGACTTCTTCAAGCATGCCGAGGCACTTGGCCTTGAATTCGGAGATGGCGACTTCTTTCACACGAAAATCATACTATGGTCAATGACCATGGTCAAATGTCAAATCAGGGCAAGCGGAATATTCCGCCAGTTAGAGAGGCCATCTTCGCCACAGCAGCGATCGAACGAACAAAACCACTGCCGTTTTCTGATTGGAAGTTCCCCAGTCTCGAAGTTCGGGGTCAGTGACTGCCAAATAAAGCATCCTCCTTACGCTCTTCCTGCTATACCCCAATCACTCCGCACAACTCCTTCACCGCCGCCGCGCTCTTGTCGAGACCGGCTTTCTCATCTGCAGTCAGCTTGATTTCGATGATCTGCTCGATGCCTTTTGCACCCAGCTTTACGGGGACGCCGACGTAGAGGCCGCTGATTCCGTATTCACCTTGGAGATACGCCGCACAGGGGAGAATTTTTTTCTTGTCTTTCAGGATCGCTTCGACCATTTCTGTTGCCGCGGCCGATGGGGCGTAGTAGGCGGAGCCAGTCTTTAGATATTTCACGATTTCGGCGCCCCCGTCGCGGGTACGCTGCACGATCGCTTCGAGCCTGCCCTTCTCAATTAATTCTGTGATTGGAATGCCGGCAACGGTGGAATAGCGCGGCAGCGGGACCATGGTGTCGCCGTGGCCCCCGAGGACGAAGGCGGTGACATTCTCGACGCTGACTTTGAGTTCGTCGGCGATGAAGGCGCGGAAGCGGGCGGAATCGAGGACGCCGGCCATGCCGATGACGCGCTCGCGGGGAAATTTGCTGAGCTTGTAGGCGGCTTGCGCCATGGCGTCGAGCGGGTTCGAAACGATGACCAGGATGCAGTTCGGCGAATGCTTCACCACCTCGCCGACGACCGCTTTCATGATGTTGTAATTCGTGTTCAATAAATCGTCGCGGCTCATGCCGGGCTTGCGCGGAATGCCGGCGGTGATGACCACGATGTCGGAGTTGGCAGTGTCTTTGTAGTCGTTGGTGCCGGTGATGTAGGAGTCGCGCTTTTCGATGGGCATGGCTTCGCGCAGGTCGAGTCCCTTGCCTTGCGGGACGCCTTCGATGATGTCGATGAGGACGACGTCGGCGAGTTCTTTCGAAGCAATCCAGTGAGCTGCAGTTGCGCCTACGTTGCCGGAACCTACGATGGTTACTTTTTTACGCATGGTATGAGTCCTTTCGGGAGTTAGCAGCTAGCAATTCGCGGTTAGCATTCAGCAGTCAGCTTTCAGCCCAGGAGAAAGATTGCTCGGTCGCCAGCCACAAATCAGATTCCTCGCTTCGCGAGGAATGACAAGCGGCGGCAGCGACTGTCGCCAGGACTGATTGCTGAGTGCTCTCTTCAGACCAGCACCGCCGCGCCCATGTTTTCGACGATGCTATCGGCGAATTGGCTGGTTTTTACTTTAGTTGCGCCTTCCATCAGGCGCTCAAAATCGTAGGTCACTTTCTTTTGCAGGATGCTGCGCTCCATTCCGTGCTCGATCAGATCGGCGGCTTCGTTCCATCCGAGGAAGCGAAACATCATTACGCCGGAGAGCATGACTGAACCGGGATTGATCACGTCTTTGTCTGCATACTTGGGGGCGGTGCCGTGAGTGGCCTCGAAGATGGCATAGCCATCGCCAATGTTCGCTCCGGGGGCAATTCCGAGGCCGCCGACTTGGGCGGCGCACGCATCGGAGATGTAATCGCCGTTCAGGTTTGGACAGGCGAGCACGGAATATTCGTCGGCCCGTGTGACCACCTGCTGGAAGATGGAATCGGCAATTCGGTCGTTGATCATTATTTTTTTCTTCCACTGGCCTTTGCCGTGGGTGGCGTAGATTCGGTCGAGTACCTCTTTCACTTCCTGCTCGACTGCCTGGCGGAAAGCGGGTGGGGCGAACTCCATGCCAGGTTCAACCAATTCGGCGTTCTGCGCCACGGTCAGGTCTGGATTTTTGTCTTTGTTGTCGACGATCCAGCTTTCGCGCTCGGTGATGATTTTGTCGCGAAATTCTTCCGTGGCGAGTTCGTATCCCCACTTGCGGAACGCGCCCTCGGTAAATTTCTGGATGTTGCCTTTGTGCACGAGGGTCACGCTTTTTCGGCCGGTCTCGATGGCGTGAAGAATTGCCATACGCACCAGGCGCTTGGTTCCGGTCACGGAGATCGGCTTGATGCCAACGCCGGAGTCGAGGCGAACCTGTTTCTTGCCGCCCTTGAGCATATCTTTGTTGAGGAATTCGATGAGGCGGGCGCACTCGGCAGTTCCCTGCTCCCACTCGATACCGGCGTACACATCCTCGGTATTCTCGCGGTAAATCACTACGTCCATGCGCTCGGGATGCTTTACCGGCGAGGGCACGCCTTTGTAGTACTTCACGGGGCGCACACAAGAGTAAAGGTCGAGAATCTGACGCAGGGCCACGTTGAGCGAACGAATCCCTCCGCCCACGGGCGTGGTCAGCGGGCCTTTGATGGCAACGCGAAATTCGCGAACCGCGTCCACCGTATCGTCGGGCAGCCAGGTATCGAATTTTGCCTTGGCCTTCTCGCCGGCGAAGACTTCATACCACGCAACGCGACGCTTGCCTTTGTAAGCTCTCTCCACCGCCGCATCGAAGACGCGCAGCGATGCTTTCCAAATATCGCGCCCGGTACCATCTCCCTCGATAAAGGGAATCACCGGATTGTCCGGCACATCGTACTTCCCCGCCGCATAGCCGATCTTTTTGCCATCGACCGGCACCGCCACACCGTTATAAGAACCCGCCATTCACTGCCTCCCGATCGAGTGCCATATGATCAACAAAACCCTTCATTATAGAGAATTGGCTGCATGTGTCATAATTCAATTTCCACCGTGCATTCCGGGAGGTATGTATATGGCACACCGCCTCTACTCCGTGTTCAGCGCATGTGTGCTGATCGGCCTGACCCTCTCAACCAGCGCGTTCGCCGCGAGCAAAGCCGAGCATACGTCGATCGGCCACAGCATTAGCATTGGCCCGAACGAAGAAGTCGGTGAAGTCACATGCATCGGCTGCAGCATTTTTATTCGAGGCCACGTTGGGGGCGACGCAACTGCGGTCGGAGGCAGCATCTCCATTGAAGATCAAGGGCAGGTTGACGGTGACGTGACCAGCGTCGCGGGCAATGTTCGGCTCGATAAAGAAGTAAAGGTTGCGGGCGACGTCACCGTGGTTGGCGGCGAGATTCGCCGCAACCCGGAAGCCGCCATCCGGGGCGATGTCACTGCCATGGGTGGACGGGGCTGGATCGTGCCTTTACTGTTGGCGCCATTTGTGATTCTTGGCCTGCTGGTCGCCCTCGTGATCTGGCTCGTTCAGCGACTGCACAGGCCTGCCGCGCCCGCCATACCAGCGTAGAAAGCTAGCTGCTCACCACCGTCGCGTACCGAAAGACTTGCGCACGCCAAGCGTCACGTAGCGACCCCAGGGGCCGTTATTGCCAAGGTCGGCTATACCAAGATTAGTATCACGCGATCCCAGGCGGTCGAAGAGGAAGTGCTGGGTCACGCGAAACTCGAAGCCCTTGGCGATGTAGATTCCTGCTCCCCAGGAGTGCTCAACGCCGATGGCATCGGGCGACCAGGTGTAGAGCGTCTTCGGGATGGTCTTGCCGAACAGGAACGACGGCGCGCCGAAGACCATGAAGCGCCGCAATTCTCCCCGGCCAAAGGGACGCACCTCCAGCATGCCTGACAACATATATCGAGCGAACATGCTGCATGGAGCATTCGCTCCGCCGTATTGCCCGGCGTTCCCGGCGCAGATGTTCGGGTCGATTTCGTTGTGCGGAGGCGCCAGGTCAAGTTGCCCCCATCCCCAAAACATATCGCGGGGAAAAAACATCCTTTCCTGAGTTCCGGAGTTCTGGATTGCGGTGTCCGGGGGAGCGCTTGCGGGCGGCGAACTTTGCGCCCTGCCCGGAGCGACGGTCAGTGTCAATATCAGTAGAGGAAATACAAGAATCCACGCCAAGGTTTTCATCCAGCCTCCAAAAAGTATGTGTTTCATAAAGGATTGATCTTGCTTACGAAATGCCCAAGATTCCCACTGCGTGGTTTGCAGGGATCACGTAACGGGTTTGCGGGAGCGGAACATTGTAACCTTGCCGGAGCGACGCTTTCTCAGTTTCGCTTGAGGATAGGTCTGGGAGCGAACGGCGGATGCTTGGGAAATGCGGCCGCTAACGCTTCCAGAATCCATATTCAGTGTTCGAATTTATTCCATTCATAGAATTGATTGGAGGTGAAAGGGTCGCAAAGCTTGCAATCTCAACCATCTACGGTTTGGATGGCCGATTGCTAGTCCACAAGTACTAGAAGCCTTGGGAGCCCCGATGCCACAGGAAGTGTCAGTTTCGTATCAGGCGATCAAAAGCAAAGTGTACCGGCTGATCGACACCCTGGTGGTGGGAGAAAAGTCGGAAGTTGACGTTCAGGAGTCGATCCGCCGCTGGTGGGAGCTGATTCACCCGGCTGATCGTCCGATCGCTCACAAATATCTTGTGCTCGTGCTGGGGCGCTCCTGTCAGGCTCTGGACGCGATTGAAGAAGGGTTGACTGACGCAACCAATCACGATGCACAGCGGCACTCGGAATCAGCTAAAGCATTCAAGCTGGTCGAGAGAGTGGTAAAGCAGCCGAGCAAGTCCGCGGCATTTAGCAATTCCCTCTGAAATTTCCTTGGAGCTTTGTTGTGAACCTTCTTCTGCACTGTGTCGATCGCTAAAATCAGCGGTGCCATCCCTGAAAAAGAGACAGAGATTTTACAATTAGTGGATTGCCTGTGTCTTGTTTAGTCCGCTATGCTGATTTCATTGCTTTCAGGTGTTGACTATCGCCGGCACAGTCTGGCCAGGAGCGAGAAAATGCCGTCTTCGTGCTTGCAGTTGCTGTTTAAGGCTCGTGCTTATCTCATGGGTGGAGCTTTGCTGGTTATGGCTGGATCGTTACTCGCGGCATCCGGAATTTACACCTTCACGCTTAACTCGATCGATGGAAAACCCGCGCCGCTCGCCGACTACAAGGGCAAGGTAATTCTGGTGGTCAACGTGGCCAGCCAGTGCGGCTACACTCCGCAATATAGCGCGTTGGAATCGATCTACGAGAAATATAAGAGTCAGGGATTCGTCATCCTCGGCTTCCCTGCCAACAATTTTGGCGCTCAGGAACCGGGAACCAACGAAGAGATCAAGGCCTTTTGCACCCGCAAATACAGCGTGACGTTCCCCATCTATGCCAAGATCTCCGTGAAACAACCGGACCAGGCGCCGCTTTACAGCTATTTGACCAAAGAGACTGGACCGGGAATCCGGGGCGACATCAAGTGGAACTTCACCAAGTTTCTGGTGGACCGAAACGGCAACGTCGTGCAACGCTTCGAGCCTGCGGTCACGCCCGATTCGAAAGAGATCGCTTCGGCAATCGAACAGCAGTTAAAGTAGGGCTGTTACGCTCGATTGTGCTGGGCATGGAGCGTCTTCATTTTTGCGATTCGCAGCGACGTGCGGCCTCCGCGAGACTCTTGATCGAGCCGTCGTCATTGGCTGGCCGCCGCTATCTGCCGTAACATACATGCAGCGATGCATTCAGCCTGGCAGATGAAGACGGTTCTAGCGATTGTTGTCAGGCGACCGTCGATCCATTTGCTGGCTCTGCTCTTGCTGTGGTTCATCCCGCCGTGCGCACGCGCTGGGCAGGTTCAGACATCCAGCGGTGCTGCCCGGCCTGTCCCGGCCGCGGATTCGAAGCTCATCGAAATAAAAGTGACCGGAAGCAAGCGCTTCACGCAAGAAGAAGTTGCCGCCGCCAGTGGGCTTCCGCTGGGCGCAACGGTGGGGGATGAAGAGTTTCGCAAAGCGGCGCGGCAACTGGGAGAGAGCGGCGCATTCAACAGCATTGCCTTCACGTACTCCTATACCTCGGCAGGCACTAAGCTGAGCTTCCAGGTCACCGATGCCGACAAGTTCGTTCCCGCTCACTTTGCCGATTTCGTCTGGTTCTCCGACGAGGAGTTGCGCCGAAAGGTGCATGAACGCGTTCCACTTTTCGATGGAGAATTGCCGGCCACGGGACGGCTGCCCGACCAGGTTTCCGACATTCTGCAGGCGCTGCTGGTGGAGAACGGAGTTCCCGGTCACGTGGAATATCTGAAAACGCCGAACCCAGCCGGTCAACTTGCGTCGGTCGATTATGGCGTTGCGAATGTCACCATCCGAATCCGAAATATCGAGTTCACGGGAGCGTCGGGGAGCGAGTTACCGCAGCTTCAGGCCGCCGCTGAAAAGCTCTCCGGACGCGACTACTACCGCGCGCTGTTAGTTGGCTTCGACGAGCACTCGGTGCTTCCCGTCTATCGCGAACGCGGCTACCTGAAAGCGTCATGTATTCCACAGCAGCCAACGGTGGCGAAGGATGCCGCTGCGGAGACGGTCAACGACAAGCAGGCGGTGACGCTGTTGGATATTACGATTGCGATCACTCCGGGAGTGCGATACAAACTCGCAGCATGGAACTGGTCGGGCAACAAGAATATTCCGACAGAGAGCCTGCAACCGCTGCTGCACGCAAAAATGGGGCAGCCTGCGAATACCGTGCAACTGGAGGGCGATCTCCGGGGAGTTCAGCAACTTTACGGCTCGCGCGGTTATGTCACGGCGACCATCAAGGCAGATGCGGTATTTGACGATGACGCCGGCACGGTGAGCTA
>JGI12635J15846_10001346_pt1 | contig 21445 bp, 19 predicted proteins | sample BlaSpr_A8_OM2_M2_FD_15846 | JGI IMG/M metagenome (IMG submission 15846) | reverse complement strand
GCAGAACGTAGATTGAAATAAGCTGGTAAGCGCCGTAGGCAATAGCGGCGGAGACCGTCACTTGCGAAAGATTAAATATGAGTTGCACGGCCTGCACGCGGCGCGTTGGCTTCCAATAAAACTGACCCAGAGTGCTGACCAGGCCGATCAGCAGTACCTCCGGTAAGCTCAGTTCCTGAATGCTCAGCAATGTGAACAGGAAGTTCACAGAAAGCGTTCCACCTGGCAGGCTCACTTTCAGCGGCGACGCAAGCAGCGCGGCTGCCATGTAGCAGATAAACTTCACCTGGTCGCCAGAGTGCCCGCGGCTGAACGACAAGGCGAAGCAGCCGGCCGCCGCGATTGCCATTCCGGCAATAAAATGGCTGCCAAATTTAGGTTTGTCTGGCATGACGTAGATTTCTAGATTCTTTCGTGATTTAGGGGGAATGTCCGCGCCAAAGTTGGTTCTGTGGTTACCATCGTGTTCTGTAATGCCATCAAGGGCTTGGCGGGGGGACTTTGGCGATCTGGAGAGCCGATCTTCGATAAGCTAAGCCACGTCAAGAGCGGGCCAAGGGCTGGGTCGCGCCATTCTGTCCTCTGCCGTACGTACTGCGACAAACTGTCCCAAACCGATAAAAGCGACCATCGGCTAAGTCTTTAAGGCTCAACCACACAGCGGTGTTGGTTTGGTACCGCACCTGCACGTTGATAGTCCAGAGAAGTGCTGTCCTCGGCCCGCAGCTTTGCGTGCCTCCACAGGGGGATTATGAAAAAGTTGTTGATTTTGGTGTTGATCGCCACACTGACGGTAGCGACGGCAACGACTGCCCGTGCCGACAACTCGAAGATCTCGCCCGATTTACAAAACCTGCCCGCAAACCAGCAAGCTCAGGTCATTGTGCAATACGCTCCGGGAACCCAGGTGAATTGCAGTGGACTGCTTGGCCTGCTGGGTTGTCTGGTAAACGACATCTTGCAACTGGGAGGCGAGATCCTGGGAAGCCTGCCGCTGATCAACGGCTTGGTCGCGGTGCTGGACGGCAACGGCATTGTCAGCCTCTCGAACCAGTCGAACGTCGTATACATCAGCTTGGATCGCAGTAACAGCGGGGCCCTGAGCAATGCAGCGCCGGCGGTAAACGCTTTCGCGGCGTGGCAAGCGGGGTACACCGGCAGTGGCATTGGCGTTGCTTTGATCGACAGTGGAGTGGACAGCCATCCCGATCTGAATGGCGGATACATGGGACAATCCCGCGTCGTGTGGAACCAGAGTTTTATTCCCGGCAATGTGAGTTACTTCGATCAGTATGGACATGGCACGCACATCGCGGGGCTAATCGCCGGCGATGGCGCGAGTTCAACTGGGCCAAACTATACGCGCACGTTTGAAGGTATTGCGCCGGGGGCCAATCTGGTGAACCTGCGAGTGCTCGACCAGAACGGAGAAGGCAACGACAGCACGGTGATCGCGGCGATCAGCACAGCGATCGCGCTGAAGTCGAAATACAACATTCGCGTCATGAACCTTTCGCTTGGCCGCGAGGTCTACGAGAGCTACAAGCTCGATCCTCTTTGCCAGGCGGTGGAGCGGGCCTGGAAGAGCGGCATCGTCGTTGTGGTATCGGCCGGAAATAATGGCCGCGCTCAGGCTACGGACGGCTATGGAACGATCACATCTCCGGGAATCGATCCTTATGTGATCACCGTGGGCGCGATGAAGCCGATGGGAACGCCAACCCGGCTGGACGATGTAATGGCCAGCTACAGCTCGAAGGGACCAACCGCAGGCGACGCCATCGTGAAGCCCGATGTTGTGGCGCCGGGAAATCTGCTGGTCTCGCTGGAAGCTCCGAATTCCACTTTGTATACCGAGTTACCTGTTAACCAGGTGCCTTATAGTTATTACGTGAATGGGGGAAGCAGCGCATCGTCTTCCAGCTATTTCACTCTGAGTGGAACGAGCATGGCCGCGGGGGTGGTGAGCGGAGCAGTTGCCGATCTGCTGCAGAAGACTCCGACTCTGACGCCGGATCAGGTGAAAGCCCGGATTATGAAGACAGCATGGAAGTCGCTGCCTTTGTTTAGCAGCTATACAGATCCGGTTTCAGGAATCACTTATACCGATCAGGACGATGTGTTCACCGTGGGGGCCGGTTATATCGATGTTGAAGCAGCTTTGGTCAACACCGATCTCGCGAAGGGAACTGCGATGTCGCCGGTCGCGACGTTCAATTCGACTAACAATACTGTGACTCTTAAGGACGATCGATCGTCCACGTGGAACACTTCGGCGACGTGGTCGAATGCGGCTGTCTGGGGATCTTTGCAATTCGTAGTGGCACCTGCGGCTACGACGACGGGAACAACCTCTACGGTTTCTGGATCGAATGTGCTCTGGGGCGGCAATGCAATATGGGGTGGTAACGTGTTATGGGGCGGCAATGCGCTCTGGGGCGGCAACGTTTTGTGGGGCGGTAACGTGCTTTGGGGAGGCAGTGTAGGAGCCGGCGAAAACTAAAAAGGATGAACGCATCTGAGCGGACGGTTGCGAAGGCAGCCGTCCGCACCCCTTTTTGTACCGCCAGTCTCGATCCGCGCTACTTTACGAACGTCAGCCCGTGCGGCACAGCGTACTTGAAAACGTAAGCGTAGAGCATCACGATAATCCCGACGATGGAACACAGCGCCACCGAGTGCCACGCCACATAGCGGAAAATAATTCCTTCGTTGCCCACTTGCTCGGTGGCTGCGGTGGCGATTGTGATTGATTGCGCATCGACCATCTTGCCCATCACTCCGCCGCAACTGTTAGCGGCGCACATGAGAATTGGGTCGATTCCGAGTTGCTGCGAAGTGATCCTTTGCAGGCTGCCGAAGAGCGCATTGGCTGAGGTATCACTGCCAGTGAGCGCCACGCCCAGCCACCCCAGAAATGTTCCGAAGAACGGATACAGCCACCCGGTGCGGGTGAAGGCCAGGCCGAGCACCGCATCCAGTCCCGAATATCGCGTCACGTAGCCCAAGCCCAACATGAAAGAAATCGCGATCATGGCCAGCCGCATTCGCACCAGGGTTCGCCAGAAGATTTTCATCAACTGCACTGGGCCCTGGCCGAGAAACAATCCGGAAACGATCGCAGCAAGAAAACATCCTGTTCCCGTTGCAGAGAGCCAGTTGAAATCGTATCGCGCTGCTTCGGGCGTGGGTTTCGCAACCACCGGCGTTGATCGAGAAATGGCATTGTGCAGATAAGGCACATCCCATCCCGGCGGCCCGGGGCGAACTTTGCCGTTGGGAAGCATGACTCTGAACGCCGGGGTGGTGGCCTGATTCATTGCCAGCTTTATCTTGGGCAAGCCCCAAAGCAACACAAACAGCGAAAGAATCGCGAACGGCATCCACGCTTTCAAGACTTGTGCGGCGGTGTAAGAGCGCGGCTGCACAATTCCATCGAACTGTTTCGCGGACCATTCCCCGCCTACGTCGTCGCTAATCTTCCCGGTGGCAGCGACCATCGCGGTCGGCTTGTCATCGTAGTCGAATCGCCAGATTTTCTTGGGCTTCCAGAAGCGCAAGAAGGCGAGAGCCGCGACGAGCGAGACGACTCCTCCCATGATGTCAACCAGGTTGCTGTCTACGTAATTCGCCCAGAAAAATTGCGTGAGCGCGAAGGAAACTCCAATCACCGCGATGGCGGGAAATACTTCGAAGGTTTCCCTCCAACTTACCATCGCCTTGACCAACCAGAACGGGACGATGATGGCGGTGAAAGGAAGGATGCGGCCGATCATGGCGTTGAGATCGGATTCCGGCAAAGCCGTGACTGCGGCCAGCGTGTGCACAGGCGTGCCGATCGCTCCCCAGGCGACTGGCGCGGTGTTGGCGATCAGATTCAAGGCCGCGGCGTGAAATGGCCTGAAGCCGAGTCCGATCATGAATGCGCCAGCGATGGCCACGGGCGCGCCAAATCCCGCCGCGCCCTCGATGAATGCGCCAAAACAAAATGCCACCAGCAGCACCTGCAGGCGCCGGTCAGCCGTGATGCCGGCGATCGACTCTTTCATGATTTCAAATTGTCCGGTCTCCACGGAAATATCGTAGAGATAAACGGCGGCGAGGACGATCCAGGCAATTTTCAAAATACCGAAGGCCACGCCGTAGGTGAAGCTGAGCGCGGCCAGCGTGGGAGGCATTTTGAAAAAAATAATCGCGACCAAGACGGCGGTCGCCGCCCCGGCAATCGCGCACCAATGCGGCTTTACTTTGAGGCCGGCAAGCAACGAAAAAAGAACAATGATGGGAAGAGCCGCAACCAGCGTGGAGAGCCACCAATGACCAAGTGGATCGTAGATCTGGGTCCACTGCATCAAAACCTCCTCGTTGTCACATCCTTATCGAATTGTCTCTATCTACAAGGCTGCACTCAGTTCACTTCCCAACTCTTCGGAACATTCACATACGATCGATCCAACTCCGCCACCGACGGACACCCGAGCAAACGTAGAGTCCGTTCCAGGTCAACCCGCAGAATATCAATCGCACGGTCGACGCCAGCTTCACCCGCTGCCGCCAACCCATAAGCGTAGGCCCGACCGCACAGCACGGCGCGCGCCCCCATGCAGAGAGCCTTGGCAACATCGGTGCCGCGGCGCACGCCGCCATCCATGAGCACTTCGATTTGTCCCTTCACCGCTTCCACTACTTCCGGCAGCGCACGCAAGGAAGCGGGAACTCCATCCAGTTGGCGTCCGCCATGATTGGAAACCGAAATCGCCGCTGCGCCTTCGTCAATTGACCGCCGCGCATCTTCCGCGGTCAGCACACCTTTGACGACAATCGGCCCTTTCCAAATTTCTCTGATCCATTTCAGGTCGGCCCACGTAACCGCAGATTCAGCCAAGGCAGCGGCGACATCAATGAGCGGTAACGGACCTTTCCCCGGCACAATCACATTCGGCAATCCAGGGAGACCGCCGTCGAGAAAATAACTGACGAGCCAGCCCGGGCGCGAGAGAATTTGGGGGAGAAACGGAATCTTTTCGAACGGCCCGCCGCTGATGAGTTCCTTCATGCCGTTGCGATAATCGCGCTCGCGGATTCCAGACACCGGTGTATCAATCGTGACCACGAGCGCATTAAATCCGGCGACGCGCGCTCGTTCAATCGCAGCTTCAGCCGCGCCGCGGCCGCCCATTAGATAGAGCTGATAGAAAACTGGTCCCTTCGAACCGGCCCGAACATCCTCCAATTTGTGCCCGGAAATGGTGGAGAGAATGTAGCCGATGCCGGCGTTGCCTGCCGAGCGGGCCGCCGCCACTTCCCCACCGGGATGCATCAGTCGGCTGTATCCTACGGGCGCCAGCATAATAGGAAGCGAAAGATTGAAACCAAGAACGGTCGTACACATGCTGCAGTCGGCGAGCGCCACTGCGTGCCGCGGTCGAAAGGTAACGTCGTTAAATATTCTGCAATTCTCTCGAAGCGTAACCTCGCCTTCGGCGCCCCCGTCGAGATAATCGAATACAGATTTCGGAATGCGCCGGCGGGCGATGGGGCGGAAGTCTTCGATGCTCACAACGCGCGGCGACGCTACGGATCGTGCAGCTCTCGTCATCTGCAATTCCAAGGCCTCTAGAAGCAGCCCGCTATCCTACCATCAGTCGAAACGCGGCGAAACGTAAATTTTATTGCTATTACTCCGCGACTACCGCAGGGGTGCTGGTTGCAACTCGACGCCGACGCCATACCCACAAATATGCCACCGGCCCGGAGGCCAGATTGAGCAGACCCCATTTTCTGGTCGGCACATCGCTGTAGATCATTGCCCACACGAACAGCAAAATTGGAGCGAGAACGATCAGCAACGCGCCCAAGGCGCCACCCGCTACACGAAAAGTGCGCGGCGCGTCCGGATATTTTCGCCGCAGTTGCCAGAATGAAAGCACGGTCTCGATGGAGGTTGCCATACGAGTCCACGCGTACACGCCGATAAGCTGCGGAACTGTAAAAAACGCCAGCACGGCGCAGAAGGCGGTTGAGAGCACAATTGATCGCACTGGCGTGCCAAAACGCGCGCTCACTTTCGCCAGCGCGGGATGAAGATATCCATCTTCTGCCATGGTAAGCGGGACGCGCGTGATAGATAGCAGCGTGCTGTCCAGCAACACAAAGTTGCAAATCACCGCCGCCACAAAAATCGACGTGCCCAACATGTTGCCTCCGAGCAGGCGACCGGCCGTGACCAGGTATCCAGTTTCCCACTCGCGCCAGTTGCCCAGCGCAGTCAATCCCGCTGCCAGAGTTATGACATAAATCCCTATCGCAAGCGGCACCACAATGGCGAGTCCGATCGGGAAATTCCGCTCCGGATTTTCCACCTCCTCAATCACCGTGGAGAGTTGCTCATATCCGGCATACGACCACAGAGCAATGGCGAGTCCCACGCCGAACGCTCCCTGCCACGGCGTGCCGGTGGGCAGAAACGGGCGAAATGGATTGAAGTGCGCGTGATGAAATCCGAGCAGAATGAAGATCACCAGCGGAATCGCCATAGCCAACAGCAGTATGAGCGTAAGGTTACCCACCAGATGAATGCCACGCACATTTAGATACGCGACGATCAGAAGAAAAACGAAGGCCACGCCCCAGTGCTCGGCGCGGGAGTGCACGGGCATCCAATCTTCCAGATAGTCGGCCATGGCCACGCCGTAGGCGGCGCTCATTAAAAACGTTCCGGTCCAGTTCCACCAGCCGCACTGAAAGCCCCAGAAGTCGCCGAGAGCGGCGCGGCTCCAGCGGTAGAAGCCGCCCTCGACGGGCATGAGGGTGGTCATTTCCGCCGTAGCCAAGGCGATGGGGACCGAGAACAACAGTGGAACCACCAGAAGGAAAGTCAGGCCCAGTCCAGGCCCTGAGGTGGAGACCATCGATTCGAGCGAGAATGGCCCGCCGGCGCAGTACGCGAACAACAAGGCGACAAACGGAGCCAAACCAATTCGCCGCAGATTTTTGGTCGGGGCATAGAGAGAGGTCGGGGCAGAGGTGGAGCTCATGGGAATATTTTCCGTTCGCGAACAAACATCTGGGTTGGGTGTCCTTTATAAGTCGCGAGCTGCGATTTCCGATACCCACACTTCTCGGCGACGTGAATGGATGCAAGATTATCAGGCGCGATAATGCAGGCAGTCTTTGCGCAATCGAAGTGCGCATCGCCCCATTGAGTGGCCGCGCGAACCGCTTCGGTGGCATAGCCTTTGCCGTGTGCCGCCGACGCAAGCACCCAGCCGATTTCCGGTTCGCCCTTTAGCGACGGTTCGAGTTCGCGCTTATAGTCCGCGAATCCGATTTCTCCAACAAAGTTTCCCGAGGACTTTTCTTGCACGGCCCAGTAACCGAATCCCAGCAAAGACCAATGACCTGCGTAACGGAGAAACTTCGTCCATGACTCTTCTTCGTTGAGGGGCTTGCCTCCGATAAATCGAGTGACTGAAGAGTCCGCCCACATGGCTGCGCAATCGCTGAAATCGTCGAGTTGATGCCCGCGTAATACGAGGCGCTGGGTTTCGAGAACAGGCACCTCTATGACCGAAGCAGGAGATTGCGACATGGCAGAAGTTTACAGCGTCGCCGAGATTGGAATCATCGAGCAGCGTTTTTGCGGGCTTGCCGGATTCCGGCGCGCATACCTTCCTTCAATATGTTTTTATATCCAGCGCGATCGAGCGAGGCCATCACCGCCGCCGCAGTGCCCCCGGGCGTGGCAGCCTCTTGCAATAATTCCTGCAGCGGCACATTCCCTTTGCGCCAGGCATCGATCCCGTCGGCCAGCGCGTGAGTTGCTGCCATTCGCGCCGTTCTTGAGTCGAGCCCGATAGTCTCTGCGGCGGCAATTACGGTTGCGAGCGCATGGTAGCCGTGGCTACTGGAGAAGGTCACGGTGAAGGCGTCGAATTGTTTCTCGGGTATTTCGATGACCCCGCCGACCAGGGCAAATAATTTTCTGACTTCGGCGCGCGCCGCTGCGGGAACCGGGCCATCGAATGCGAGAGCCGTTAACCCACGGCCGCTGCGGCACACCGGGCTCGGCATGGCGCGAACCCAGCGTACTCGCGAGCCCGCGGCCTCGCGCAGCTTCGCCAACGGAACTCCCGCAACCAGACTGACCGCCGTCAAACGCTGTTGAATGTGTGGCACAATTTCTTTTAATAACTCACGAACCGAATCCGGGCGCACCGCGAGCATCAGCAATCCAGCCGACTCGACCGCCCGCTGCAGATTCGCTTCGCCGATTACCCTGTACTGACGCCTGAGTTGTTGCAGTTTTTTCGCATGCCGGTCATGCACGACAATAGGTCGGCCGAACTTGGCGAGCCGCAATCCCGCAATCAGGGCGCTGGTGATACGGCCACCACCGAGAAAGACAACCGGCTTCACGAGATTCCTGCACAGGCTTGATCGGCCGCTTTGATAAAAGCTTCCACATCGGCCTCTGTGTGAGCGGTGGAGATGATCCAGTGCAGGCCGTTGGAAGGCGTCATGTAAATTCCGCGCTCCAGCAATTGGTGGATAAAGCGCGAATATGTTTTTGTGTCGACGTAAGTACAGTAGTCGCGGTAATCGTGAATGGCGTCGCGTTCAGTAAAGTAAATCTGAAACATGGGTCCGAAGCCCTGGACGATGGCTTTCACCTGCCGCCGGCGAAACACTTCTCGCAGCCCAGCTATCGCTGCATTCCCCACCGCGTGGAGCTTGCGATACGTATCTTTCGCACATAGCAAATCCAAATTCTGCGCAATTACTTTCATAGTCAGACGGTGCCCGTTGAAAGTGCCGTAATGCAGCACCATTTTTTCACTCCAGCGCATCCGCTCAAGAATGGAACGCGGCCCCGCGACCGCACCCACGGGGAATCCCGCGCCCAGAGCCTTGCCGAAGGTGCTGATATCAGGCTTTACGCCGTAGTATTCCTGACAACCGCCTGGCGCATAGCGGAATCCCGTGACGACTTCATCAAGAATGAGGAGCGCACCGCACTCACTCGTGAGTTCGCGGAGACGCTGCAGATATCCATCTCGCGGAAGAATGCACCCCATATTGGCCATGATCGGCTCGGTGATGACGGCCGCCAATTCGTGCCCGTGCTTGCGCATTATTTTCTCAAGTGTCGCAACGTCATTCCAGGGTGCCAGTAACACGTCGTCGAAAGTCGAGAGCGGAATGCCTTCGGAATCCGGTATGCGCGCCGGATTCTCCACCGATCCGAACTGCTCGGGCGGATGACTGTGCGCGTTCAAGAGATAGGGATCGTACCAGCCGTGATAGTGGCCTTCGAACTTGAGAAATTTGTTTCGTCCAGTGTGGGCGCGGGCCAGGCGAAGAGCCAACATCGTCGCCTCACTGCCAGTATTAGCGAAGCGCACCACTTCGGCCGACGGCACCATGCGGCAGAAACGCTCGGCGGCTTCCACCTCAGCCGAAGTCGCGGCTGCGAAATGTGAACCTTCCGCCATGGCCTCCGAAACAGTTTTTACCACTGCGGGGTGAGCATGCCCCTGGATGAGCGCGCCGAACGACATCATGAAGTCGATATATTCATTGCCGTCGATATCCCACACGCGGGATCCGTGGCCACGCTCCAGTAGGATCGGGCCGTCGTCATATACAGCCGTGCCCCGCGATGGCGAGTTCACTCCTTCCACCAGCGATTGCTGGGCGCGTTTAAACCATTGTTGGGATTGAGTGCGGTTTCGTGTTTCGCTCGTGTATGCCATAAGAGTTTTGAAAGGGCGCGGCTTTTCAGCCGCGCCGTCCCGATTTCAGTCGGCCAGTCCGCCTCCATCCACCACCAGCGCCGCGCCTGTCATAAAAGACGAATCATCCGAAGCCAGAAACAATGCCGCTTTGGCAATTTCGTCTGTTGTCCCAATCCTTCCCATCGGACGGTTCGCGCACCCCGCGAGATATTCCTCCCATTTCAAGCCGCGCATTTTCGCATCTTCGGGAAGCATTGGCGTGTCAACGTCACCCGGGCAGATGCAATTCACACGAATGCCCTGCCGTCCGTGGTCGATCGCCATCGCTTTGGTCAACAGCACCACGCCGCCCTTCGACGCGCAATAGGCAACCGCCGAATCCCCGCCAGCGATGCCCCATCCGGAACTATTATTGATAATGACTCCCCCACCTTGCTTAATCATTCCGGGCAAGGCCGCCTTCGACATCAGAAACGTTCCCTTCAGATTAATATCCATCTGCAGGTCCCACTCTTCTTCGGTGCAGTCGAGGACAGTGTGGGGAAAGAAAACGCCAGCGTTGTTGAAGAGAATATCGAGACCGCCAAAGGCCTGTTGGGCTACCTGTAAGGCATGACGGCATTCCTCTGCCCGGCGCACGTCGGTGCGCACGAAGATCGCCTTGCTTCCTTCCTGGGCAATTTTCTTGGCAACCGCGCAGCCGCGATCCTCGTTGCGCCCTGTGATCACGACTTTGGCGCCTTCCCGGGCAAATAGTATCGCCGTGGCTTCGCCGATGCCGGAAGTTCCTCCTGTGATCAAAGCGATCTTGTTTTCCAGCCGCATAATTTAGCCGGACGCGGCGAGACCTCCGCCATCGACTACCAGCGACGTTCCCGTCACAAAAGATGCTGCATCGCTGGCCAAATATAATGCAGCCTGCGCAATTTCTTCGGGCTTGCCCATGCGTCCGAGTGGCCGGTTTGCCGATTCGGAAAGGAATCGCTCTTCAGGCTCGCCCAATTGCCGCGCCTCGTGGCGCAGCATCGCGGTATCGGTGTCGCCAGGGCAGATACAATTTACGCGAATGTTTTGCCGGCCATGATCAATGGCCATGGCTTTGGTCATTAATACGACAGCACCTTTCGATGCGCAGTAGGCGGCGGCGCGCGGGCCCCCCGCCAATCCCCATCCCGAGGCGGTATTGATAATCGAACCTCTGCCGGCTTTGGCCATGATGGGAATCACTTCGCGGCACATAAGGAAGATGGATTTTACATTGATCGCCATCACGGCGTCCCAGTCGTCTTCGCTGATCTCGACCACTGAGGCTCTGCGGATAATTCCAGCATTGTTGAACAATACGTGAATGCCACCGAACTCGCGCATGGTACGCTCGACCACGCGCTTGCAGTCGGCAGCTCGAGTGAGATTGGCGCATTCGAAAATTGCGCGCCCGCCGGCGCTTGATATTTCGCGAACCACCTGCAGACCGGCGCCTTTGTCGAGGTCGGCAATACTTGCGGCCGCGCCTTCACGCGCAAACAACAATGCCGCGGCGCGTCCGATGCCGCCCGCGCCTCCGGTGATGAGAGCGACCTTGCCCTGAAGTTGGCTGCCAGCCAATTGCTTCCCCCCGCATTCAAATATACCTAATGATTGCTCCTATATTTTCACTTCGATCTTCTGACATTTTCTTTTAGCTGGTATTCTTTTTCATTCCAAGGAGCACTCATGTCTTCTGACTTGCAGGGCCGTAACGCCGTGGTTTTCGGAGTTGCCAACAAGCGCTCAATCGCTTGGTCGATCGCGCAGGGACTGCACGCCGCGGGGATGAAACTGGCCGTCACTTACCAGAACGAGCGGCTGGAGCAAGAGGCAAAGGACCTTATTCTGTCGCTGCCCGGGGCCGAAGGATTCATGTGCGATGTTTCGAAGGACGAAGAGATCGAGCGCCTGTTTGCTACGCTCAAAGAGCGTTACGGCAAGCTGCACACGGTGGTGCACTCGGTAGCCTACGCTCCCGCCGATGAATTGAAGGGAGAATTTCTGAACACGACGCGCGAAGGGTTTCGCGTAGCGATGGATGTGAGCGTGTATTCGCTGGTGGCGGTTGCGCGCGCGGCCGCGCCGCTGATGGAAGACGGCGGCTCGATTCTTACCATGACTTACTACGCATCGCAAAAAGTCGTGCCCCGCTATAACGTCATGGCAGTTGCCAAGGCTGGGCTGGAGTGTTCGGTGCGGTATCTCGCTTATGAATTGGGTAGGAAGAAAATTCGCGTGAATGCCATTTCCGCCGGGCCGATCAAAACCCTTGCTGCGCGCGGCATTGCCGGCTTCGGCGACATGCTTAAGGGCCACGAAGAACGCGCACCACTGGGCCGTCGCGTGGAAGTGGAAGAAGTGGGTTCGACTGGAGTCTTTCTCGCCTCCGACGCCAGCAGCGGCATCACCGGCGAAGTGATTTACGTGGATTGCGGGTATAACATTATGGGNTTTTGAGGGCAGTTCNCAGNTCTCGGCTCTCAATTCTCGGTTTTCGGTTTTCCTGTTCTCGGGCCTACTATNATAACGAGATGGGAAATAAGCGGCTTGTTTTTGCGTTCTTTTCTTTCGCCATCCTGCTCTCGATGGTGCGGGAGTGGAATGCTCCGGTAGCTTGCGCGCGTGGCACTCTCGTGCCCGGTGTGGTTACAGAGGCACGGCGCTAGCTGACAATCCTGATTCGGCGCCCATTCTCGCCGTTCCGCTCCAGCGAAATCTCTACATCCCGCTCGCGCTGCAGGCGGGGAAATTTCTCTCCCCATTCGATCAACAGAATGCTGTTCTCGGAGCGCAGATCATCGAGGGCGAGAGTTTCAAGCTCCCGAGGGGTATCGATACGATAGAGATCGATATGGAATAGATTGGCACGCGGCCCGCGATACTCGTGCACCAGGGTGAAGGTGGGGCTGGTAACGTCTTCTTCCTGGGCGGCCTCGAACCCGGCAGCGATTCCTTTGACCAGCGTGGTTTTGCCAGCCCCGAGATCGCCACGCAATAAAACTAATTTCGGGGGCGCCAGCAGTTCGGCGAGCGTGCGTCCGAAAGCGATAGTCTCCTCTGCCGAGTGAGTCGTGATCTCCCGCGTCATCCCGAACAGTATAGCGAGAGTGCTTTAACCGTCGCCTAGATGGTGCGCGGAATTCTTAAGATAGACGACTTCAGGCCAAGCAGATGACTGTCGGAAACGTGATCGAGCGAGGTTCGCAAGCGGCGGTGGTCGTCATCCTCAAGCGCGACGAAGCGGAAAGGCTGCAGCACGCCGTCGTTTGTTTTGCGCATGGGGCTGAGAATCTCCGCCATGCCGTGGACCGGGCCCGATTGGGTTTGAAAGGCAACTTCGACAAATTCACCTTGCGTGAGCGAACGCGAGATTTGCAACAGGCCGCCAGTGATCGATATGGATTGCAGTTTTGCTTTTGCGTGCCGGCCATCTTCTAAACGAATCGCAGCTTGAACAACATCGCCAAGCTGGACCCGGGCCGCGCGCCGCGAGGGGTGCGGTTGGGGAAAGTGGGTCATAAGCTGGTTGCACTATGCCACTCTCGCAGGAAGCGTAACAGGTTACGGAAGCAGATGGCCGGATTCCAGCGCTGGACACGGGTTTCAGACTGCTAAAACCTATAGAGCGCAGTCAGTTAGGCACGTATTAACTATTGAGATAATGTCCTCGAGGACGGAGGTTAAACTATTTTATACGAGCCGGGGAATGGCCGTTTTCCAATCTCTCTGTAATATTTATCTTGAGTATTTATCCTACCCTCGCTGGCCGAATGCTGATCCTCTCTGAGGAGGGACTATGTGTCGTTATTTTGCTCTCGCCTGCGTAATTTCCCTTGCCTGCTGCGCATCCGCACATGGCCAAGTTCAAGCGCCCCGCGGCGAAACCAGCGGACCTTTGCGCGTCGCTGTGGTTGGCTTGGTTCACGGGCATGTCGAGGGCTTCTTCCAGCAATCGCTTCATAATCCAGAAATTGAGATTGTAGGAATTGTTGAACCAGACGGGCAACTGGCTTCCCGTTACGCAGCCAAGTATGGCTTCGACCGGCGGCTGCTTTTTCCAGATTTGGAGGAGACGCTCAAACGAGTTCGCCCGCAGGCTGTACTGGTTTACACGAACACGTATGACCATCGCCGTGTAGTCGAAATCTGCGCCCGGTACGGAGTTCACGTGATGATGGAAAAGCCGTTGGCGGTCAGCTTCGAGGACGGCCTGGCGATCGAGAGAGCGGCACATGCAGGCAAGATTCAGGTACTGGTCAACTACGAGACCACGTGGTATCCCAGCAACCGGGCGGCTTATGACATGGTGCAAGACAAGTCTTTGGGCGAGGTGCGCAAGGTCGTGGTGCATGACGGACACACGGGACCCAAAGAAATCGGCGTAGGACCTGAATTTCTGAGTTGGCTGACTGATCCCAAACTGAATGGCGGGGGAGCGCTATTCGATTTTGGATGCTACGGGGCCGACCTCATGACCTGGCTTATGGACGGCCAACGGCCGGAAACAGTCACAGCCGTCACGCAGCAGATCAAACCGGATGTTTATCCACGAGTGGATGATGAGGCAACGATCGTTCTGACCTACCCCAAAGCGCAAGCCATCGTGCAGGCCTCATGGAACTGGCCCTTCGACCGCAAAGATATGGAGGTCTATGGACAAAAGCGATACGTGATCACCGTACGGAAGAATGACATCCGCATTCGATACGCCGGAGGCGGCGGACAAGACCGCGGGGAAGAACAAATCGCGGCCAAACCATTGCCGGCCCCTTACGATAACTCGTTATCTTATTTGAGAGCAGTCGTCGTGAATGGAATGAAACCCGACGGGCCGTCATCGCTCGAAATCAATCTCACGGTAACCGAAATTCTAGATGCTGCGCGGCGTTCCGCAGCTTCGGGAAAAACGATTCGGCTGCCAGCGTCGAGATGATGACGTGCGTTCAGCCGCTCCAACTAACTAACTTCTGCTGAGCCGCTTCCCGTGTGCGCCGAAAAGCTTCGGGAAGTCCCAGCAGAAGATCGGTGGCTACCAACGAGTATTCGCCAACTTTTTCACGGATTACGTCGCCGGCGAGTCCGTGTAGATGCACTGCTGTCAATACCGCCTTGAAAGCCTGTTTGGGATTCTGCGCGATCATGCCCGCGACCATGCCGGTCAGGATGTCTCCAGTGCCGCCCGTGGCCATGCCGGCATTGCCCGTGGCATTCACCCAGGCTTCGCCGTCGGGCTGAACTACCAGGGTGCGATGGCCTTTGAGCACGACGATCAACTCGTGTTCGCGGGCGAATTTTCGGGCGGTTCCCAAGCGATCTTTCTGCACGTCGGCGACAGTGCATCCTACGAGACGCGCCATTTCGCCGGGGTGCGGAGTGATTACCAGAGTGCGGCCTTTGCCATTCAGCTTCTTGGTGCGGCCCTCGAATGCATTCAGGCCGTCGGCATCCAAGACAAGGGGAATTTGCAGCATTGCAACCAGGCTCTGAATCAGTTCAGTGGTCTCCGAGTGCCGCGAAATTCCCGGTCCGATCGCGAGCACGCTCTTCCCTTTTGCCAGTTCCAGAATTCGATTTTGCGCATTGGTCGCGATCGTACCGGCCTCTGTTTCGGACAAAGGTTCGGTCATCAACTCGGGATGAAAGCCGGCCACGGTTCCCAGTACCGACTTCGGTGTCGCGACGGTTGAAAGGCCCGCGCCCGCACGTAATACGGCCACTCCTGCCATCGCCGCGGCTCCGGCCTTTCCAATCGAACCTCCGATTGCGAGCACGTGCCCGTAGCTTCCTTTATTCGATTCCGCCGGACGCGGCGCAATCAGGGGCGCAACATCGCGCGCTGCAATCACATTCAAGTGCAGGGCCGAGATAATTGCTTCTTCCGGAGATCCAATCTCCGCGACGACCGTTGGCCCTGTCGTCAATGAAGCGAACACGTGGGCCGGACGTGGCGCGGTAAAAGTGACAATCGCATCTGCGCGAGCGATCGTCCCGCTCTGCGGATGGATCGCATCCGCGTCTGCGCCAGAAGGGATGTCCACGGCAATTACGGGAACTTGGCTGGCGTTCATGATTGCGATGGCGTCGGCGTAGAGTCCGCTGACTGGAGGCTTGAAACCCGTGCCCAGCACGGCATCGAGATACAGATCCGCTTGCAGCAACGACTGGGCGCGTTCAGTTTTCAGTCCCTCGCTGGAAGATAAAGAGACAGCAGAGATCGGGAGTTTGGCAAACATAATTGCGGCGTCGCCTCGCAGGTCGGCGGCCTTCGCCAGCAAAATCACCTGGACGGTCTTCCCCTTCTCATGCAGCCGCTGCGCCGCCACGAAGCCATCGCCGCCGTTATTCCCCTTGCCGCTAAAAATGAGGATGCGTTGCGCCGTCGCATAGTGAGCGAGTGCGTAATCGGCCACAGCCGTGCCGGCATTTTCCATCAGCGTGAGCGAAGGCACGCCGAAGCGTTGGCTGGTGGCGCGGTCGATGGCTCGCATTTCTTCTGCGGTGACGATTTTCATGACGGCTGTCGTTGGTCGTTGGTCGTTGGTTGTTAGCAATGGCTTGTACGCGCGAACGCGTCGGTGTGAACGACGAGCGGCCAATGGCCAACGACTGAACTATAAAACAAAAGAGCCCTCCGCGGTGTGCGGAGAGCCCGTCAATCTTACTGGCCACTGGCCACTGATCACTGGCTACTGCCCTTCGACTGTAGTGCCTGCACGCGGCTGTGCTTCACGCTGTAGGTGAAGTAAACCACCAGGCCGATGACCAGCCAGATAATCAGCCGCGCCCAGTTGACCCAGCCGAGCTTGTACATCATGTAACCGTTCGAGACTACGCCGAGGATTGGAATGAACGGCACCCACGGGGTGCGGAAAGGCCGCGGTTGCTTGGGATTGGTATAGCGCAAAACCATCACCGAGACGGACACGATTACGAATGCCAGCAGCGTGCCAATGTTCACCATCCTTCCGATGTCGTCGATGGGAGTCAGGCTACCCACAACCGCTGCTAAGATGCCTACGAGGATGGTGTTCTTCCAGGGAGTGCGAAACTTGGGATGAACATCCGCAAAGAACTTCTTGGGCAACAATCCGTCACTAGCCATGGAGTAGAGCACTCGCGTCTGGCCCAACAACATCACCAGCATTACGCTGGTCAGCCCGGCGAGCGCGCCCAGCGTGATGATGTGCGAGGCAGTGGTAAGGCCGCGATCAAGAAATGCGCGGGCAACCGGAGCTTCAATATTGATCTGCTGCCAGTGCACCATTCCCGTAAGCACGCCGGCCACGGCAATATATAGAACCGTGCAGATCGCGAGCGAAGCTATCATGCCGATGGGCAAATCCCGCTGCGGATTTTTGGCTTCCTGCGCCGTGGTGGAAACCGCATCAAAACCAATGTAGGCAAAAAATATGTAGGCTGCGCCGGCTCCAATTCCGGCCAAACCGTTGGGTGCGTAGGAGTGCCAATCTGTACCCCAGTTGCTGGCGTTGATGTAACGAGCGCCAAGCGCGATCACAAACAGGACAACCGAAACCTTAATAACGACGATGCCGGTATTGAAACTTGCGCTCTCTTTAATGCCGACGACGAGAATCGCGGTGATGATGAGCGCGATGATAAACGCAGGAAGGTTGAGCCCGACCTCCATGCCAAACAGATGCGGCGCTCCCAACAGATCATGCGCGCGCTGCAGCAATTCGGGCGACTGGGCGCTCACAATTGCGCTCACTTTATCGAGAAATGTCTGCGATCCCGCTACCAATGACGGATCGGCAGCCTGAGCCATCTGGCGCGCGATCATATTTTCGGCGGTCTTCAACGCCGTCCAGTGGTCGTAGGCCAGCCACAGCGGTATCCGGACGTGAAAGATTCTTAGCAGTTCGATGAAGTGGTTTGACCAGCCAGACGACACTGCGCTGGCGCCCATGGCATATTCCAGCGTAAGGTCCCAGCCGATGATCCAGGCCAGCAACTCGCCGAGCGTAGCGTACGCGTAGGTGTAAGCACTGCCGGCCAGCGGAATCATGGCCGCGAACTCGGCATAGCACAACCCAGCGAATGCGCATCCCAAACCAGACAGAACGAACGACAACGTGAGTGCCGGGCCGGCATACTGCGCGCCCAAGCCGACCATTACAAAGATTCCTGCCCCGATAACTGCGCCCACACCCAACGCTGTGAGTTGGAAGACTCCCAGCGTGCGCTTGAGGCTGTGTTCACCCGTCTCGCGGGATTCTTCCATGAGCAGGTTCAGTGGCTTGGTTGCAAACAGATTTGCCATTCGTTTGGTTTCTCCTGGGGGTGCGACACTTGTGCTCATTTAGCCTCCGCTGTTTTCGACCACGCGTAATATACCGGGATACCCAGTAGAACAACAATCAGCCCCGGCCACGTGAACTGCGGCTTGTAGCGCAATAGTACGATATCGATAAATAAAGCCATCCCAATATAAATCGCGGGCAGGATGGGATAGCCGAACGCCCGGTAAGGCCGCGGAGCGTCAGGACGCGTGCGCCGGAGCACGAACAATCCGACGATCGTCAAAATATAAAAGACGAGCACGGCAAAAATAATGTAGTCGAGAAGCTGTCCGTAGCTGCCGGAGATGCAGAGCACGCAAGTCCACACCATCTGCACCATCAGCGAGACCGCCGGTGTTTTGTAGGTAGGATGCAGTTTGGCCACGCTGCGGAAAAACAGGCCATCTTTCGCCATCGCGTAGTAGACGCGCGCCCCGGAGAGAATCAAGCCGTTGTTGCACCCGAAGCCGGAAATCATGATGGCTGCCGCCATCAAAAACCCTCCGATAGAACCGAGCATCTGCGTCATCACGGCGGTTCCCACGCGCTCCTCAGATGCAAACTTAATGCCGCGCTCGAGAATGGTCGCGCCGTTCGGAATACCCTCGAGCGGCAGGACACTTATATAAACAAAATTGCAGGCAATGTAGAGCGCGATTACCACGCCAGTGCCGAGTGCCAGCGACAGCGGCAGATTACGGCTGGGATTTTTTACCTCCCCGGCAGTGAAAGTCACATTGTTCCAGGCATCGGCGGAAAACAGAGATCCCACCTGCGCCACGGCGAGAATGGTCAGAGTGCCGACCATCACGATCGGTCCCCCGATTCCGACCTGAACGGCGTGCTGCGCGCCCAGTCCCGCGTTGTGCCAGAAATGCCCACCGAAGTTGGCGGCAAGCGCTTGCGCATTTCGTCCCAGCGCCAGGCCGAAAAACGCCAGCGCCAGCAGAGCGGAAACTTTCGCCGCAGTGAAAACATTCTGGATCAGCGCTCCGGTTTTCAATCCAAAAATATTTACTACCGACAGAAAGACGACCAGCAGCACCGCGACCAGATTCTGGGTGTTGATGCCGACATCCATATTTCCCAAAACCATGGGGCCGATGCGAATCGGCGGGACTTTCCAGAGATGCAACAACCAGCGCGAAGACGAAATTGCAGGAAGGAAAACTCCAAGGAATTTGCCGAAAGCCACGCCCACCGCGGCAATCGTGCCGGTCTGGATCACCAGAAAAAGAGTCCAGCCGTAGAGAAAGCCCCACAGGGGCCCGAGCGCTTCGCGGAGATAAACGTACTGGCCGCCGGCATGCGGCATCATCGCGGCCAGTTCGCCATAGCTGAGCGCGGCGACAATGGTCATGAAGCCGGCGACAAGCCAGGCCCCGATCAGGAGAGCGGGCGAATCGACTTCGCGGGCAATCTCCGCCGAAACAATAAAGATGCCGGAGCCGATCATCGAGCCCATGACCAGCATCGTGGCACTGGTCAGGCCCAGGCCTTTGACCAGTTCCTGATCTTGATGACTTTTGACTTTCCAGTCGCTAACCGCGGCGGGTTGCGTTGTCGGTGTGCTCAGGAACCCTCCTCGAAGCCTGCCCACGGCGTGCCGTACGGCCACAGGCTAGTCAGGGTTGAATTGACTTTACCTCAAGACGCGAAAAAATTCCTCTGCTGATTTTCGCGGCTCGCGTAGCAGATCGGCGATCACGGCCACGGAATCGGCGCCCGCTTCGATGACCGAGGCCGCATTGGCTCGCGTAATCCCTCCGATCGCGACCAGAGGCCTTCGGGTCAACTGCCGCGCCCGGCGCACGCCGTCAAGGCCGACCACCGGGTCAGGCCTATCTTTACTCGAGGTTGAGAACACCGGGCCGATAGCAAGATAATCTGCCGAAGTTTGATCTGCCTCCTGCAGTTGCTCAGGATTGTGAGTGGAAACCCCGAGCCAGCAGTTCGATCCGATAATGCGTCGCACCGATTCAGGCAAGAGATCCTCCTGCCCGACATGCGCGCCGTCAAACTCCGCGATCAGTGCGAGATCGGCGCGATCGTTCACGATAAGTTTGGCCCGGCTGCCGAGCCGATGCTTCAGTTCGCGCGCCTGATCCAACATCACGCGCGCATTTCCGCTTTTGTTACGGTATTGCAGCAGAGTGCAGCCGGCGGCGATCAACTGATCGGCAAGGGTTGCCAAGGCATCGGTTGATGAAAAACAGGAAGCATCTACAATCGGGTAAAGGCGGGGCAGCTGAATCATAGTCTGCGTTAGTGAGTTTCCGTGCGAACCTAGGCCTGCCGCGGCAGCACATATCGTATTGTCAGACTTGCACCTTGACCGCTGGGAGGCTCCTGCAAGACTCTATCACCCACATCTGGCGCAATGGCGGCCTTCATCACGTCACAGCACACAGGCATTCGATGCTCGTTGGAGTCTGGGTAATTACCAACACGTCGGTGAAGTTCGCCAGCGTTGATGTCAACGACCCCCTCGCCGGCCTTGACCGCTTCCAGCATCATCCTGTGCAACTCAGCCTTGAATTCTTCGGCAGTTGGCATTTAGAAACGCTCCTAACTCAAGCTAGGTCCCGTGCTACAATCCCCACCGCGCACGCGAAGGGCAGATTGAACATCTGATGAGCAGGAAGAAGCCGCCACTGCGTCTCACATTTGTTAAATTTTTCTTCCACATAATAGGCTCGTATCCCTGCTTTCGTTGCAAGAAATTCTTCAAAAGCGCAGAGTGGGTCAAATGGATAGGTGAGGAACCCCCTACGGACCTTTTGTGGTCTGGTCTATTGTGCCTGAAGTGCTTTAGTCAAGCTCATGAAAAGTTGACCGGGCAACCCTTTTGAGCTGGAGCGCCTATAAGCACCCTTCCCCGCAGTTGAATGCAAATCCGATTAAGGACTATGCGTCCTTGATGCCGAAGAGATAACCTGCAATAGCACCGAGGATTCCCATTGTCGCCGTTAAAGTCCCGCCGTCACGCAGTGCGAGAAGGGACGCGAACGTTGCGATGAGAACAATGCCGACTGCACGCAGATTGAATGGCCCGAAACCGTCCTTCATTCTCCAAAAGACACCGACCAAACCAACAGACCCAACCCCGGCGATAACCCATAGGAGACGACAGTCCATTTGACCACCTCCATTTCCTTGGATGTCTGAGCTATAGCAGCAGGATTGTACTCTAGGACCACCGGGCGGCCCTCGAGTCGTGGAACCAGATGCTCGCCGTCACTCGCTATTCTTCTTCAGAAAGCGCTCGATGAACCCGGTATCGAAGTTGCCAGCACGGAAATCCGGATCGGCAAGAATCTTCCGGTGCAGCGGTATCGTCGTGTATACGCCCTCGATGATGAACATCTCCAAAGCCCGAGT
>JGI12635J15846_10001344_pt1 | contig 21454 bp, 18 predicted proteins | sample BlaSpr_A8_OM2_M2_FD_15846 | JGI IMG/M metagenome (IMG submission 15846) | reverse complement strand
CCCTGCCCCAACGATCAAAACCAACAGCCACAAAACACTCGCGAACTTTCCAATCATCCATTCTCCTCCCCGAACCGGGCGTGGTGGCGGACCGCTGCGCTCGGCATAAAGAGGCGAGACGCGCCGTGAATAATAATTCCGCTTATGATTCCCCGCAGAAACACATTCCCATCGTTGCGGCGGGATCGCATCATCTTACCAACTTTGATGCCGACTCTGCCCACCACGCCGCCTCACCGCGCTCAGACTCTTTCACGCCGAACAAACCACGCAGCATGCTTGATGAACGTACGGGATAAACATCTGTGATAAAAATGAGGCTTGATTTTTGGAGCCTAACGTTTGCGCAAGAGTTCGCCGAAACGCACGGAACACGCCAATACAACTTCGCACCTGAGCGCCCCACCGTGCCGCGTCGCCCTCGCCGGCTTCGGCACCGTAGGCCGCCCGGTAGCCAAAATTCTCTGTGAGCGCAGCGGAGGATCTCTCCGCCTCACGCACATCTACAATCGCAACGTTGCCAGCAAGAAGCAGCCGTGGATTCCGGACGACGTAATCTGGACGGAAGACTTCGCAGCGATTCTCAAGTCCGACGTCGACATTGTCGTCGAATTAATTGGAGGCCTAGCCCCCGCCGAGGAATTCGTGCGCAGCGCTTTACAGACTGGCAAGTCGGTCGTAACCGCCAACAAGCAACTCATCGCCCGTCACGGCCCAGAGTTGCTGCAACTGGCCAGCGCCAACGGCTGCCAGCTTGAGTTTGGAGCCTCCGTCGCCGGCGGCGTTCCCGTCCTTCCCGCGCTGCGCACCGGACTCTCCGGCGATCGACTGCATGGCATCGCGGGCATTCTCAACGGAACTTGCAACTACATTCTCAGCCGCCTGGAGAGCGATCGCATTCCTTTCAGCGAGGCGCTTGAAGAAGCCCAGGCCCGGGGCTACGCCGAAGCCGATGCCAGCGAAGATCTCGACGGTGGCGACGCTCGCGCCAAATTGTCCATCCTCGCCTTGGCCGGCCTTCACGCCCGCGTTTCCCCAGCGGACATTCGCGCCCGCACCATCCGAACCATTGACGCCGTTGATTTCGATTACGCCGCCGAACTAGGCTGCACCATTCGGCAGATTTCTCGCGCCGACTTGAAAGACACAATGCTATTCGCCGAGGTTGGCCCCAGTCTGGTCCCCACCGCTTCCCCCTTCGGACGCGTGCAGCGCAACTTGAATTTGGTTTTAACTTCAGGAGAATACGGCGGCGATATGGCCTTCCTGGGCGCCGGCGCGGGAGGATATCCCACCGCTGTTGCGGTCGTCTCAGATGTGTTGTTTGTTGCGGATAATCTAGCCGAAGGCCCGCGTCCGCACCGTGCGCTACAACTCGCATCGCCCGAAGTCAGTTGCGACTTTGAAACTCCCTGGTACTTGCGCTTCTGGGTGAAAGATCAGCCTGGCATCATCGCGAGCCTGGCCGCCGTCCTGTCATCACATCAACTGAACATTGACGCCGTGCTGCAAAAACCCGGCTTTGACAAACACACTCTGCCCTTCGTCATTACGCTGGAAGCTTGCCGCGACTCGCAGCTCCAGCCCGCCCTCCAGCAGATGTCCACGCAGCCTTTCGCCCTCCGTCCCTGTCTCGCCCTTCCCATCCTGCGCTAGGTTGTTGCAATGCCATGTCCCAGAAATGTCATCCCGAGCGAAGCGAGGGACCTTGGTGTTTGCCTGCGGCGGCAATACCGACGCTGGCTTAAACCAAGATCCCTCGCTTCGCTCGGGATGGGTGGTTGAAAAGCTATTGCAACCTTGCGCTGTTGGTCTTTCGCCTCTTCAACGATCTACTTCCAGAAAGGATTCTTCAACCCCGCCGGCGCAAGTGCGCTGTTGGTCTTTGTTTCCGTACCCGAGTCATCGGAAATTTTTTCGTCCTGCAGACGGGACGAGGGAGCTTTAAGCTCATCATCGCGGTATTGAGTCTGCAAAGTATTGGGGGAATCTGAATTCATCGCTACCTCCACACAGGGTTTACGATCTAGGTTCATTAAACACCTCATTCCTCCCGTACGAGGCCGCAAATTCTTAATAGTTCCTATCGAAAAATCAACTTTGCGAGACTGGCAAAATTGGCGCCATTCTGGCGTTCCGGCAAAACTGCTACCATGTCAGGTCGCAAGTCTGCATAAATTCCTAACGTATCCAGGACGATCTTTCATGAAATACCGCAAGCTGGGCCGGACAAATTTCGACGTCAGCGACATCGCCTATGGACTCTGGGGCATGAGCGGCTGGACTGGTTCCGACGACAAGCAATCCCTTGATTCCCTGCAACTCTCCGTCGATTCCGGCTGCAACTTCTTCGACACCGCGTGGGCCTATGGCGAGGGTAAAAGTGACGCGCTGCTCGGCGAAATCATGGCGCGCAATAAGAAGCGCCTCTATGCCGCGTCGAAAATCCCCCCTGCCAACGATAGGTGGCCGGCGCTTTCAAAATACAAATATCGCGATGTTTTTTCCGCGGACCACGTCATCAAATACGCCGATCTGATCCGCAAGAAGCTTCGCGTCGACTCTATCGATCTCCTACAATTCCATGTCTGGGACGATAGTTGGACCGACAACCCCGAATTCCGCTCCACAGTTGAGAAATTAAAGGATGGTGGCTGGATTCGCCACTTCGGACTCAGCCTCAACCGCTGGGAGCCCGAAAACGGCATCAAGGCCTTGCACACCGGATTAATCGACGTCGTTCAGGTGATCTACAACATTTTCGACCAGGCGCCCGAGGACAAACTACTTCCTCTCTGCCAGGAACTCAACATCGGCGTGATCGCCCGCGTTCCGCTTGACGAAGGCAGCCTCGGTGGCAAGGTGACGCTCGAAACCCGCTTCCCGAAAAGCGATTGGCGTTCCGGCTATTTCGGCCCCGAAAATCTTGCCAACACAATTAAGCGTGTCGACCAGCTGAAGAAAATCCTGCCCGCCGGCATGACGCTTCCAGAAATGTCTCTGCGCTTCATCCTCTCCCATCCCGCCGTCAGCACCACCATCGTAGGCATGCGCAGTCCGGAGCATGTGCGCCAGAACGTCGCCGCCAGCGATGCCGGCCCGCTGAACTCCGCTCTCCTGGCCGAACTGAAGAAGCATCGCTGGGATCGCAAGCCGCAGCGCTGGTCCGATTGAAGCACGTCGCTGGTCCACATCCTTCGCGCGACTTCGTGCCCGAGCCAAACGATTTCTGGTAGTAGCGCCGGCCGGAGTTTAGTCTGATTTTTGTTCGTCCGATGAAAACAATTCTGCCGCACCTCGCGCTCACCTTAATCCTGATCGCTCTTCTGGCTGCGGCCCTTCAAGCTCAGAACCCGCGCGGATCCCTCCGTGGCAAGGTGCAGGATTCCACTGGCGCTCGCATTCCATCGGCCAAAATAGTCGCCCAACAAACCGGCTCCAATCTGCGCCGCGAAACCCTCACCGAGGACCGCGGCGAGTTCAGGCTCGACGATCTTCCGGCCGGCAACTATCAAATCACAATTACTGCGGTCGGTTTCGAGCCCGGACAAGCACAAGTCTCCATCCCCGTCGCAGCCGTTCGCGATATTGCCATTACCCTGAATCCACCTTCGGTACAAGCAACAATTAAGGTCCAAGCCGAACCTTCGTCCATCACCAGCCAGCCCATTGGTCTCGCCAGCGCAGTTCAACAGGGCGTTATCACTGGGCAGGATCTACAAGACTTACCGCTCGCCTCGCGCAGTTTCGCCAACATCGCTTATCTGGTACCCGGCACAGAACCTGTGGAACCCTCCGATCCAACCAAAGCCCGCATCACCGCGGTTTCAACCGGCGGAAGCTCCGGGCTAAACAACGAACTCTCGGTGGATGGCGCTGACAACTCTGACGACTGGATCGGGGGGTTTCTACAAAACTTTTCTCCCGACGCCATCCAGGAATTCGCCGTCCGCACCGCCAACGAAGACGCCGATACCGGTGGAACAACCGCTGGCTCGGTTGTGATTACCACCAAACGCGGCACGAACGAATGGCACGGCAGCGGCGCTTTCTACGAGCGCGCAGCCGCCCTGAACGCGCGCTTTCCCATCGAAAATCCCGAGCCCAATCCCAAACAGCCTTTCTCGCGCCAGAATTACGTCGCCACCCTGGGCGGTCCGTTGAGGAAAGACAAGATCTGGCTCTTCTCGTCTCTCGAGTATGTCCGCGAAAACGCCAGCATTGCCTATAGTCCCGCCAGCACCACACAGTTCGATGCCTTGGCGCAACTCGCCTCCGAGGGCCTCATCCCCGGCATCAACTCGATTCCCGTCCCTGACAATGTTCCGATTCCATTCCGCGATTACATCGGTTCTCTCCGCTTCGACTGGTCGCAATCTTCAAAATCGCAGTGGTTCTTTCGTACGTCTGAAGACAACTACCTCACGCATAATGCTCTGGTACAGCAAGCCACTCTTCCTTCCACCGGTCTCACTACGCACAATAATTACTGGAACACCGCCGTCAGCAACACTTACGCTTTCAATCCGCAATGGCTCGGGAGCTTCCTGTTCGATTTCAGTGAGCTTCACCTAACTCAGGTCCGCAACTCGACTTTGGGTTTTGCCCTGGCATTTCCTTTCAGCGCCACCTCGCTCACTGTTTCCGGCTTCGAAACCTTCGGCGACAATCAGTTCGCCACGCCCATCACGCGATTCCCCTCCCTCCGCAATCAAGAGAAATATCAACTTCGTTACGACCTGACTCACCAGGTTCGCGATCATGCCCTTAAGTTTGGCGTCAACTTTATTCACGAGCCCGTGCTTGGCGGGGCATTTCCTGGCAACCAGGAAACCCTTCACCTCTTTCCTCACGATCCCACTTTTTATCTTACCGATCCAGCGCAGTTTGCTGCGGATTATGCCGCTGGCGCATCGACTACTCCCGCGGGCAACGGCAGCTTCTCGCAAAACATTCAGCGCCTCGCGTTGTATGCGGAAGATTCCTGGCGCGTCACTCGCCATCTCACCGTGAACTACGGCACACGCTATCAAACAACCTTCGGCCTGTTCACCGCTTTAGGCCGCAGCCAAGCGGATAACCCTGCCTATCTCACGCTGCAAGCTCTGCAGATTCCCGTCACGCTTCCGCACGACGATCACAGGCAATTCGCCCCGCGCCTGGGCATCGCTTACTCTCCGGGGGACAGCGGCAAAACTGTGCTGCGCGCGGGCTTCGGCATGTTCTACAACGATCTCGCGCAGAACGGATGGGCCACCGCATTTCAAGCCGTCAACTCTCCTCCCGGCCCATGCATCGATCCCGTACAGAATCCGGCGGGCGCCGAAAATACCGCCTGCATCGCCGGCCGAGCGACTGGGGGTGTCGGCAACTTGATCGATGGTCACTACAAAACTCCCTACGCCATCCACGTCACTGGCGGCATAGAGCACGCCATCAACCAGCACTGGACCATCAGCGCCGACTATACCCACGAAGAAGGCAACCACGCCTATCGCGCCTACAGCTTCACCGGCGGCATAAATCTCTTCACTCCTCTGCTCGCGCCCACCGATCCCGCTCAGGCCAATAATGTTCCCAACCTGAATCTTTTCAAGTCAGACAATCGCTCCAGCTATAACGCGATGAAACTCGTTGTGCAGGGCAACACACGACGCTTCAGCCTGATCGCACACTACACGCTCTCGCACGCTCAAACCTGGGGATGCCTGCTCGGCGAACTGTTCGATTACGTCAACGGAGTCTGCGACCCGCTCCATCCCTTTTCGCCAGGCGATTACGGCCCCTCCGGCGAGGACGTAACCCACCGCTTTGTTCTCGCCGGGACTCTCCATCTGCCTGCGGGCATCGAACTCACTACCCTCACTCAACTCGAGAGCGCCCGCCCTCTCACGCTCACCACGCCCGCCGGAAATCGCGCCGTGATTAACGGAGTCAGATCCACCCTCGACGAATTTCGTGGAACCCCTTACATTCAGGCCGATCTGCGCGTAAGCCGCCCCATCAACCGCGACCGCTTCACCATCATTCCTTTCGCCGAATTCTTCAATCTCTTTAACCGCAATAATCCCGGCGCGAACTATGTCACTAACATCTCCGCATTGCCCGATCCCGTGAACAACCTCACCAACGCAACCGCCATCTGCACCAACCCACCCGCCTGCACCAATTACGTTCCGGTCACCAACCTTCGCCAGTTGCTCGTCCCCGCCGGCGCTCTCGGAGATTTCTTCGGCCCCGGCACCACCGTCGGCATCCCATTCGCCGCGCAACTGGGTGTTCGCATCACTTTCTAGCCATTGCAAGAGTGCTCTTGCCTCATCGTTTCTTCGAGTTGCTCTGCCTCATGTAAACTCAACCGACGATGAGCGATCCAATCGACAGCTTCACCACTTCGGAACGGCGAAAGCTGCGCTCCATGAAAGATCCCCATGGCATTCAGAAATTTCTCGACGATGCCCCATACCACCTCGCGGACACGGCCTGGTCGCCACGGAGGGTGCTGGCCGAGCAGACAGCGCATTGCCTGGAAGGAGCAATCTTCGCGGCCGCGGCGCTGCGGGCAAATGGATATCCTCCCCTGCTTTTGGATTTCGAGGCTGAACACGATACCGACCATGTGATCGCCATTTTTCGCCAGAACGGGTGCTGGGGCGCCGTCGCCAAATCGAACTACACCGGCTGCCGCTGGCGCGAGCCCATCTATCGCACGCTGCGCGAACTCGCGCTAAGTTATTTCAACGGGTATTTCAATCTGCGACGTGAACGTACCCTGCGGCGCTTTTCAGTTCCGGTCAACCTGAAACGCTTCGACCACCAGAACTGGATGACCACAGACAAGCCTGTGTGGTTCATCGTGTATCACTTATTCGATATTAAGCATTACCCGCTCATGACCCCGGCCATGGCCAAGCGCCTGCATCGCGTCGACGTCCGCCTGTTTCAGGCTGAGTGCCTGGGCAAGGCCTACAAGAACGGCCGTTAGTCGCTGGTCCTTAGCTTGGTTCGTGAGCCTGGGTCGTGCATCCTCGGGGAACTCTCCGCCTTCTAAGAACGTAATGTCGATTATGAGAAAGCTCCTCCTCGCTCCCATCGCTCTGGCCGTCGTTCTGCTCGTTGGCCGGGGCGTATCCGCGCAGCAGGAGCAACCGGCGACAGTCGCTACTTCCCTGCCGGACTTAAGACCCGATGCCAAGGGAAATCTCTCCCAGGAACAGATGCAGCAATTGCTTCGCGTAGCCGCCGACAAAGATATAGAAAACGATAAAAGGTTGCGCGACTACACCTATGTCGAACGCGATGTTGAGCACAAACTAGACGGCAAAGGAAAAGTAAAATCGACAGAAACCAAGACCTTCGAAGTGATGGAAATCTACGGAGAACAAGTACAGCGGTTAATCGAAAAAGACGATCGTGCACTCGACCCTAAGGATGCCGCCAAAGAAGAAGAGAAGATTCAGAAGATTATCGACAAGCGCAAAAACGAATCGGAGGATGCGCGCGGGAAGCGCGAACGAAAAGAAGAAAAAGAGCGCGAGGATGGCCGCCGGTTCGTTCACGAAGTGGCCGATGCCTACACCTTCCATTTAGCCGGTACCGAATCTTTGAATGGCCGCGACGCCTGGGTGATCGATGCCGAACCTCGTCCCGGATACGAGCCGCATATGAAAGAGGCGAAGTTTCTGCCTAAGTTTCATGGCAGAGTGTGGATCGACAAGAATGAGGACCAGTGGGCGAAGATGGACATCGAATGCATCGACACCGTTTCGCTGGGATGGTTCCTGGCACGCTTTCACAAAGGTTCGCGCATCGTAATCGAGCAAACCCGCGTGAACGATGAGGTCTGGCTGCCCAAGCACGTCGCCGTCAAAGTAGATGTGCGCGTGGCCCTACTCAAAGAGTTCAACGCGGACGTGGACCAGACCTACCGCGACTACAAGAAGTTCCGCGCCACCACCAGAATCGTTGGCGTGGGAGACGTCGAAAAATAGCCGCAGACCGCTTCTGAAGCCAAATGAGTGATGCGGTCATCTACTAATCTTAATCTTGTCCGATTTCTCCGGAGCAACTATGTCTGCCCAGCTAATCCCGTTGTCCGCCGATATTCGTGGCGAGGCTTTCCCGGTTCTAACCGCGGAACAGATCAACCGCATTCGCCCCTTGAGCAAGGTTCGAAATGTAAAAGCCGGTGAAATATTGTTCGAGCCAGGCGACAGCGACGTGCCCTTCTTTGTGCTGCTCTCCGGCAGCATGGAAATTGTGCAACCGGACCGCCATGCCGAGCGCCCGATTGTTAACCATGACGCGGGCGAGTTCACCGGAGAAATGACCACCCTCTCCGGTCGGCTCAGCCTGGTTCGCGGGCGGGTGACCGAAGCCGGCGAGTTCCTGCAAATGAGTAACAAAGATTTGCGGGCGCTGGTGGCCAGAGACGCTGAGTTGAGCGATATCTTCATGCGCGCCTTCATCTTGCGGCGCTTGGCCCTGATCAGTCATGGCTTGGGAAATGTAATTCTGTTGGGCTCGCGGCACTCGGCCCATACTCTGCGTCTGCGGGAGTTCCTCACTCGCAACGGCCATCCCCACACTTACGTCGATCTTGATGTCGACACGGGCTATCAGGACTTGCTTGACCAATTTCAGGTAACGGCAGACGAGGTTCCGGTTGTCATTTGCAATAACCGCACCGTATTGCGCAAGCCCTCCATTCAGGAACTGGCGCGGTGCCTGGGACTGAACGCTCATATCACCGCGTCGGAAGTGCGGGATCTGGTGATCGTCGGCGCCGGACCATCCGGTCTGGCGGCTGCGGTTTACGCTGCATCCGAAGGGCTCGATGTGTTGGTGATCGAGGCCGAGTCTCCCGGAGGGCAGGCGGGATCGAGTTCCAAGATCGAAAATTATCTGGGCTTTCCCATGGGAATCTCAGGCCAGGAGCTCGCCGGTCGTGCTTCTGCGCAGGCGCAAAAGTTTGGCGCCAAGATGCTGATCGCCGCCGGCGTGACGAAACTGAATTGCGAGCGGCGGCCGTATGAGTTGAGCGTCGATTGCGGTCAAACCATTCGCGCGCGAACCGTCGTGATCGCCAGCGGCGCGCAATACAACAAGCCAAGAATCGACAATCTGAAAAAGTTCGAAGGCCAGGGCGTTTATTACGGCGCTACCTACATCGAAGCGCAGTTGTGCGGCAACGAAGAAGCAATTGTCGTGGGCGGGGGAAATTCGGCCGGACAGGCGGCGGTCTACCTGTCGCAAACGTCCCGCAAGGTGCATATGCTAGTGCGGTCTGGCCAGTTATCCGATACGATGTCGCGCTATCTGATTCAGCGTATCGAAGAAAATCCCGCCATCGAAATACACTATCGCACCGAGATTGTCGCCCTCGAAGGTGATAGCCAACTGGAGCGAGTCACCTGGCAGGACAAGCATACGGGCGAGACCTCAACTCATGACATTCGTCACGTCTTCATTATGGCCGGAGGTTCCCCGCGTACGGAGTGGTTGCAGGGCTGCGTAAAGATGGACAACAAGGGTTTCATTCTTACCGGAAGAGATTTAGATCCGGTCATGCACGATCTCAAGTGGCCGCTCGCCCGGGCTCCGCAGATGCTCGAAACCAGCTTGCCGGGGGTTTTTGCCGTAGGCGATGTTCGCGCCGGCAATGTGAAGCGCGTTGCCGCCGCCGTGGGCGAAGGATCGATCGCCATCTATCTAGTGCATCGGGTGCTGGCGGAACTGTAAGTAAGGGTCGATCCAGATTCCGCTTNTCTGCAGCACGCTGGCTAGTTAGAATAGCACTAGATAACATTGGAAGTTCACTAACGAATGGGAGACACCTATGCCGCTTGACTGGTCACAATGCCCCGCCGTGGAGAGCGTTCCTGGCAAGGTCAGCGGCGCGTGGGTCTTTCGCGGCACCAGGATGCCAGTGGCCACTGTATTCGAAAACCTCGAAGACGGCATGACCATCGAGGAAGTCGTAGAACAATTCGATGTGACGGTCGACCAGATCAAATCCGTTCTCGAATTCGCGGCCCGCAGCTTGGACAGAACCCCGATCGCCGATAACGTTCGTTCCTCCGATGCTCGTTCTCTTTGACCACGGCACACCGAGAGGGATATCGCGGTTCCTGGCGGGCCACGAAGTAACAGAGGCCAAAGCACGAGGCTGGGACCGACTCTCAAACGGAGAGTTACTGGCTGCCGCAGAGGAAGCCGGATTTGACGTATTTGTAACCACCGACAAGAACATCCGCTACCAGCAGAATCTCGAAGGACGCAAGATAGCCGTCGTTGTGTTGGGCCGAGGGCGATGGCGGCTCATTCGTTTGGCGGTCCCAGAGATCGTAGTGGCGGTGAACGCGGCGAGACCGGGTACTTACACGGAAGTTGAGATTCCGGATTAGGCGCCACCGAAAGATGGTCGGCATCTAAACCCAGAGCTTCTTTCATGGACTTCAAACTCGTTTCCGATTACAAACCGCAGGGCGATCAAGGCCGCGCCATTGAGTCTCTGCTGCGCGGCGTCTACGATCGCGAGCAGCATCAGGTTTTGCTGGGCGTTACCGGATCTGGCAAGACCTACACCATGGCCAAGGTAATTGAGGCGGTGAACCGCCCCGCACTGGTCATGGCGCATAACAAAACGCTGGCGGCGCAGCTTTATCACGAGTTCAAGAATTTCTTTCCCCACAACGCCGTCGAGTATTTTGTTTCTTACTACGACTACTATCAGCCCGAAGCTTATGTTCCGGCCGCCGATTTGTTTATCGAAAAAGAAGCGACTATCAACGATGAACTCGACAAGCTGCGCCTTTCGGCGACCCGTTCTTTATTCGAACGCCGCGACGCGCTGATCGTGGCTTCGGTGAGTTGCATCTATGGCCTGGGATCGCCCGAAGCCTACTACGGCATGATGTTGTTCCTGGAGAAAGGCCAGAAGATCACCCGCGACGACATTACGAAGAAGCTGGTCGATATTCTCTACGAGCGCACCAACGGCGAGTTCCGTCGCGGCACGTTCCGCGTGCGTGGCGACGTGATCGAGGTCTTCCCCACATACGACGACATGGCCTACCGCATCGAGTTGTGGGGAGATCAAGTCGAATCGCTATCGCAGGTCGATCCGCTGTTTGGAACGGTGAAGCAAAAGTACATGAGGCTACCGCTTTATCCCAAGACCCATTACGTAATGAAAGATGAGACGCGCGCATCGGCCGTCGAGTCGATCAAGAAAGAACTGGCGTGGTGGGAAATCGAACTGGAGAAGCAGGGCCGGATCGTCGAATCGCAGCGCGTTCACCAGCGCGTGAAATTCGATCTGGAAATGATCAAGGTCATGGGCTATTGCCATGGCATCGAAAATTATTCGCGCCACTTTACCGGACGCATGCCAGGCGAGCCTCCGCCAACGCTCCTCGATTATTTTCCCCGCGACTTTCTGATGTTCATTGACGAGTCGCATCAGACAGTTCCGCAACTCCGCGGAATGCATGCCGGCGATCGCTCACGAAAAGAAACGCTGGTCGAGTACGGCTTCCGCCTGCCATCGGCGCTGGATAACCGTCCGCTGACCTTCGCAGAGTTTGAGCACCGCACCAATCAGCTGGTTTACGTTTCGGCGACGCCGGGCCCGTATGAGCTGACAAAATCCGCCGGTGTGGTCGTGGAACAGATTATCCGGCCCACCGGTCTGATTGATCCCGAAGTCGAGATTCGTCCAGTAAAAGGACAAATCGACGATCTGCTGCACGAGATTCGCGCCCGAGCCGAGCGCGGTGAACGCGTGCTGGTGACCACCCTCACCAAGCGCATGGCAGAAGACTTGGCTGAGTATTACGCCGAGGTCGGCGTGAAGTGCCGCTATATGCACTCGGAAATTGAGACGTTGGAGCGGGTGAAGATTCTCCGCGATCTGCGCAAGGGCGAGTTCGATGTATTGATCGGCATCAATCTTCTCCGCGAGGGTCTGGATTTGCCGGAGGTTTCGCTCGTAGCGATTCTCGATGCCGATAAAGAAGGATTTCTGCGCTCGCAAGGATCGCTAATCCAAACCATCGGCCGCTGCGCCCGGCATCTGCAAGGACGAGCCATTCTCTACGCCGACCGCATGACCGATTCCATGAAGCGAGCCATCGACGAAACTCTACGCAGGCGCGCCATCCAGACGGCATACAACGAAGCGAACGGAATCACTCCGCAATCCATCGTGCGTCCCCTCGATATGACGCTGGCCGGAATTGTGGCGGCTGATTACACCGATTTAACCGGCGGCGAGGCCGAAGGCATGCCGGAATTCAAATCGCAGGAAGAGTTGGACGGCTACATCGTGAAGCTCGAGAGCGATATGCGCGAAGCCGCCAAGCGGTTCGAGTTCGAAAAGGCGGCGAAGTTGAGGGATACGATTAAGGAGTTGCGAACGAAGGAGTTTCTGTTCGCGTAGAAGCCCATGCATTACCTCTCGAGGAACTTCGCTGGCGACAAAATTTCTACCACCCGCCACGGATGCATCTCCAGCAAATCCGCGTCGCCCGTAATGATCACATCCGCCCGCCCGTTCAGCGCAACTTCCAAAAACTTGTCATCCTTCGGATCGCGGCACTCGCGCAGGAGTTGAATGATAGGCACGAACTCGGCTACGCTTCCCAGTTGAGCCAAGAATAGAGTGCGCTCCTGCCGGCTGACATGGCGGTCAAACTTTGAGCGGAATAGAACTTCCTTCAGCTCGTCCATGGTGTACTCGGAAAATAGCAGGAGGCCGTCCCTCAGTGCCTTGCTCACAGCCTGACGCGGAACGGAAGGCGAAAACACGGCGGCGCTGACGAACACGTTCGTGTCGATGACGCAGCGCATCATTCGTTGATCATGAGTGCTCGAGCATCAGTCCTTGAGAATGTCTGCGAGAATCTCCTCAGTCATGCCCCGCGCCGCTGCCTGAGCGCCGATGCGGTCCATGGTTCGTTCCAGTTCGTCGATATTGATTCTGCGAATGCGCTCATATTCTTGTGCGGACATGATCACCGCAACGTCACGATTTTGGCGGCGAATAAGAACTGGTTCGCGCTGGGCGGCGTCTAGAAGGGCGGCAAGGCGCTGTTTCGCATCGGTGGCGGAAACTGTCTTCATTTGTCTATTATAGACAAAATNGACAATCTAATCAATCATCGTCCATACGCCGCGCTGGCCGCCAGCGGCTTGCGATGGAACGTATATCCGTCGAAGGTTTCCGACCGGAAATTCAGGTTCGAGGCAATCAGTTTTTCAGTTTGGCTGAGGAAGAGGTATCCGCCCGGTTCCAGGTAAAGATGCAGGCGTTCAATCAGCGCGATCCGCTGGGCTCGGGAGAAGTAGGGCAGCACGTCCATGCAGAAGATGCAGTCAAAACGGCCGATATAACCGGGGCGGGCAAGGTTCATGCAGTTGAAAGTCACCAGGCTCCGCAGCCGTGGCTTTACCAGTAAATGCGAGGCGCTGGAAGCCTCATTTTCAGGTACGAGAGAAGTTGCGCTCTTCATCAATCTTGGCGCCTCCCCTAGCGGTCCTCCGTTTTGCGATCCGTTGACTGGAGTTGAAGCCGAATTAATCTTGGAAAAATAATTGCGAATCGTGGCTGGCGGAAGTCCATCAAGCGCTGTCTGCCGATAAATGCCGCGATCGGCGACTTCGATATTCTGCGGGAATAAGTCGCTTCCCACAATGTGAACCGACCACGATGGATTCAGCTTGCCGGTCTCTGGAAAACTGGGCGCGCTCTCGACGATGCCACCATTCCGCGAGGATGACTTGCCATTTCCCGTGCTGTTAACCACGCCATTGCAACCATTGCCGTTCTTGGCGCCGGCGCTCAGCGCGTCGCAGACTGCCATCGCGATGGTGTAGGTCTCTTCCCCAGTGGAGCAGCCCGCACTCCATATGCGCAGCGGGCCCGGACCGTCGAGCGATTTACGCGAGCAAAGCTGGGGCACCACGTGACGCGCCAACGCATTGAGCGCTCCGGGATGACGAAAGAACCCAGTGTTGACGCTAATCAATCCATCGAGCAAAGAAGGCAGGCCAGAAAGTTCCTGAGAAGAGGACCGTAGACGTTCGAGTAAGGTCGTAGAGGATCCTAAATTCTGCGCTTCAATATAGTCGGCGACGTGCGCAGCCAGGGCGCTATTGGGGCGATCCAGAACAATGCCAGTTTGGCGCTCCACCAGCAGCCGCAACTCCGAAAGTTCGTGCTCGAGGATGGTGCTGGTCGCGATTAACTTGTGCATAATGTCTTTCCCCAAGCCTGGGCGAGAAATTTCGCTCGTGTACCAAGCAGTTCAGATCGCCATAAAAGCTCGGGGGAATAACGATCCAGCTCTCAGTTCAGGTCTTAGATCTCAGTTCTCGGATTCAAATTTAATGTGTCAATCCTCAATTCTCACTTCAATCGCAGGCCGCAACGGCGACTCGATACTTGCTCGAATCCCGTGCAACCTGCTGCGCGACCACGTTCATTTCCTTTTCCAGGGAAGAAAACCGCTGTAGCACTTCGTGTATCCGCAGTGTCATGTTGCGAATAGTCTCAATCTGAGCACGAGCTTGAGCAGAAAGGCTGCCGGGTTCAATTAGCAGCAGATCGGAATTGCCTAGCAGAGACGTCAGTGCGTTGTTCAAACCGTGGCGCATGTCGAGAATGTAACGCCCGAGCATCGCCTGCCGTTCCAGCGTTGCACAGGCTTCCTCTGCGGTGCGGGCACGAACTTCAGCAGCGGCCCGCAGCACAGCTTCGCCGGCAGCCAGAATCAGAACATCGAGCCAGTTCTCCTCGCGACGCAGCACTGAAGTCCGCGGCCAACGATCACGAACTAACTTGGCGGTGGCGCCGTCAGCGCAAACGCAGAAGAGAGGCTGCTGCGTCGAGTGCAAAGGTTCCAGAATCAGTGAGAGCAACTCGCGTCGCAAGGGCCCAACAATGGCGACTGAGAAATTGTCGATGCTGCGTGGCCACAGATCTCCGCTCAGCAGCGTGAAGGTCGGCACATGACGCTCCATCTGCCAACGCGCGGTGATGCTGCGGGAAAATTCCACGTCGTCGGAGATTACGAGTACGGTCGGTTGATCCACTGGGAAGTTCTTCCTCTATTAAAGATTCCTTTTCATTTCTTCTGGGTCGCGCGTGATTCCGCATCCCACTCCGGAACCGCAGCAGCTACTTCGAATTCCGCCACGTCCCCGCTGGGTATCGACGCCTGCGATGCGCTTTTCGCATCTGCTTTAGAACCGCTCCTGTGCGCCTTTGCCGATAACGACGCGGCAGCCGGTGTCGAGGCACCGGCTGAGGCTGCGGAAGCGTGGCCCACCTTCGGCTCGGAGTCGTCCGATCCGGTCTCCTCGCCTTCACCAGCGACTCCACTTCCCAAGGCGGCATCCACGGAGGCGCGCAAATCCACGAGCATTCGCAACGGCTGCCCGGAAGAGTATTCCGCCTGGAACATCACTTTCCAGGACTGGCAAATCATGCGCAGTCGCAGGATCGGCTCCTGCGCCGAAAATTGCGCGCGCCGGCAATCAATGGTCTCGACGCCTTTTGCGTCCAGCTCGGTTAGGCCGTCAAGAATTTTGTTGAGATCGGCATGCATCAGACGAAAGAAGACCCGCCTCATCAGGTATCCAAAGCGAGTAAACGCAATCAGTGAAACGGGCAGGTAGAACAGGTCGCCGGCCTGGGCCTTCGCCTTGCGCCCTTGCTCCAGCACGCCACCATGCAGCAATTCGTCCAGCGAGCGGCAGCGCCTTGCAGAATCGAGCACGCGGTCTACGGCATTCAACCATACCGGCGTCTTCAGTTCGACCTTGCCAAGAACTGGCTCCAATCCAGCGGCCACATAAGCCATGTCGGCGCTGTTGTCATCAAGATCGGTGGGCGCGTTCTGGCTGAAGTACTGCACCAGCAGGAAGTCAATCTTGTCGCGCATGCCGTCGCTTCGCGTCGTTTTGGACAGGAAGTGTTGCACCAGGTCGACCAATCCAGCCGGCTCAATCACTGAACTCGTTTGAAGAAACTGCCGCAATTGGTGAACCTGCAGGCGCTCATCGACGGCGTTCAACCACTGCTGGGCCTGCTCTACAACTTCAGGGCTGGGTAAGCCCTCGCCATCCATGGCGGGGCAAAGCGGCAGGTCGATCGTGAACTCGCGAGCCAACTCAGTGTAAATGGGATATAGACGGCGGGCCGTCGACCACACAGCCGCCAGATCCGGCATTGTCGATTCGGATTGCGATGAAGTCATGGTTTTACGATCCAGTTGGGAACGGCACGAAGGAATCGCGCCGCAACGATGGTTGTTCCCGGATGGTATTGCACGGCGACCACCGACGCTTCCGTGTCGAGGGAGCCGTCCGAATTCCGCAGACGCAGAACGTCAGCGAACTCCAACGGAGTAGCGCAGGCAAACAACACTTCCCGGCACGTTCCGAATTCGATTACCGTGCTCTCCTCCACTCCGACCCCTCCCGGCTGGCTGCCGGTACGGGTGAACTGAACCGGAATGCGAACCGGCGTAGCCTCCGGGAAAAAGCGGGCCAAGTCGGCTACCGGGCTGGTTTGCCCCGTCCGCGTTTGAGCTGTGGCTTGCTGCGCCAAGAGATGATGACCCCTTCCCCTAGACTCGTATCCCTTACCAGGACTCGTTGTCTTGCACTGGTGCGGTTGGGCTCCCCCTCTTCCCGGTTAGGAAGAGCTTTGGGGAGCCAGAACACGCGGTTATGTGGGAAGGAGAAGCACGACCAAGACCACAGTGCGGAACGGAAGGATTAGAACTCAGGAGCCAAATCTTTCAGCAACTTAGAAGCAAGGAGCCACCGCCGTTATTCGCCGCGCAACCCTGGCGTCTCACAGTGAGACTAAAATCTCAACTGCGCCTTCTCTTGAGGTCTTTCCCTCCACTCCGGGCTTACCCTCTAGAGGAGGGCGCTCCACTAAAACTCGCGCAGCCAACCTGGTTATCCTGGTTGACACTTCCAACCGCTGACGCGGGAGTGGAATCATGAGTCTAACGCTCGCTGCAGTTCGTTTTAGGCCGGTAGACGTAACGGCCACTTCCGGCATCGAAGCTTGGCACAGAGAGTTACGCGATTCGGGTTTCGCGAATACAAAGCTTGAGGGAACAACCACTTATGAGAACAATACGGACGCAGTTTGGTTGGTGGAGCGCTCTTCTTGCGCTCACACTCGCGACTGTTATTCTGCCCACACACGCATCCACCCAGGATGACTATCAACCGCAGGACGATCCCCCGAGCCGGGTGGCTCGACTCGGCTACATGGAAGGCTCGATTTCATTCGAGCCCGCAGGAGAAACCGACTGGGTCGGCGCCGTCGACAACCGCCCAATGACCACCGGCGACAAGCTCTGGGCTGACAAGGATTCACGCGCCGAGCTCCAACTGGGCTCGGTTGTGATCCGCCTGTCGGAAAACACGGGGGTTTCGTTCCTGAATCTGGACGACCACAGCATACAGCTCCAACTCAGTTCTGGCGCAATCAACATTCGGGTGCGTCGCCTCGACCGCGATGACGCCTTCGAGATCGACACGCCCAACCTCGCCTTTTCGCTCTATCAGCCGGGAAGCTATCGCCTGGAAGCCAGCGAGGACGGAACCTATTCTGTGGTCACGATCCGCGAAGGCGAGGGTGAAGCCACCGGCAACGGTCAGACTTACAAAATTCACGCGGGTCAAAGAGCTACTTTCAACGGAACCGACTCTCTGAATGCCGACGTCGAGCAGATCGGCAACCCCGATCAGTTCGATAACTGGGCAGAGGGCCGTGACCACCGCTACGACGAATCGCGCTCCGCCCAATATGTCTCGACCGACATGGTCGGCTACGACGATCTCGATGACAACGGCGACTGGCGCGACGATTCCAACTACGGGCACGTCTGGTACCCGCACGTGGAAGCCGGTTGGGCGCCCTATCGCGAAGGCCATTGGGACTGGATCGATCCCTGGGGATACACCTGGGTCGACGATTCTTCCTGGGGCTACGCCCCCTTTCACTACGGACGCTGGGTGAGCGTCGGCGGACGATGGGGTTGGATCGCTGGGCCAAGAGCAGAGCCCGCAGTCTACGCTCCGGCACTGGTGGTATTTGTTGGCGGAGGCGGGGGCTTCGGCGGAAATATTGGATGGTTCCCGCTCGGTCCGCGGGAAGTTTACGTGCCCTCCTATCCGGTGAGCCGCGGNTACGTGGAACGCGTAAACGTCAGCAATACCACGGTCAGTAACACCGTCATCACCAACGTCTATAACACGACCATCGTTAACAAGACCACGGTCACNAATGTGACCTACGCCAACCGAAACGTTCAGGGCGCTGTNACCGCGGTTCCGCAACGCGCCTTCGCCAGCGCACAGCCCGTCGCTCGATCAGCCGTGGCGGTGAATCAGCGTGAACTTGCATCTGCTCCGGTAANGCACCNGGTTGCNNTGAATCCCACCCGGGANGCGGTTTTGGGAGCGAAAGCTTCCACCGCAAATCANGTNACNGCNCCNCCGGCNGCAGTCATGAACCGGCAGGTGATCGCAAAGAAANCTCCNCCGCCTCCGCCNGCCCCGTTCGCCGAGCGGCAGCAAGCCATGGCNGCGCACCCCGGACAGCCTCTGCCCAAGCGCGAGGTGGCCAGCTTACGTCCAGCGCCCGCCGCAGAAGCACATCCCGCAGTGAGGGTAGCGCCTGCGGGCAAACCTGCCACACCAACCACCGGACACCCCAACGCTCCGGCCAGTGCGAACAACGCCGCGCGTCCAGGGCAACCAACTCCGGGATCTCCGGCCAACCAACCCGGCAATAGGCCGGGAAATCAGCCGCCGCCGAACGAGCGTCCGGGCGCGGCCAACCAGCCGAACCGACCGCCAACGGCTCAACCGAACAACCGTCCTGAGCCCAATCAGCCACCGGCGAATCGTCCACCGGCAGCAGCTCAGCCCAACAATCGTCCCCCGGAAACAAATCAGCCAGCCAATCGACCGCCGACCGCGCAGCCGAACAACCGTCCCGAGAACAGGCCGCTCGCAGCAGAGCCGAACCGTCCACCGACGGCGCAGCCGAATAACCGGCCTGAACCAACTCGTCCCCCTGCCGCGGAACCCAATCGGCCTCAGCCGAACAATCGTCCGCCCGAGACCAACCGTCCCGAGAACAGACCACCCGCAGCAGAACCGAACCGCCCACCTGCGGCGCAGCCGAATAACCGGCCCGAACCAAATCGTCCTCCCGCCGCGGAACCCAATCGGCCTCAGCCGGAGAATCGGACCCCCGCCGCGCAACCTAACAATCGCCCCGCACCGGCCCAGCCCGAGACTAACCGCCCGGCGCCACCCCGGAACGAACCTGCGGCGCGGCCAGCGCCTCCGCCGAGCGAGCGTCCTCAGGAACGCACGCCTCCGCCAGCAGCGCAGCGTCCGGCGCCACCACCTCCGAAGCAGCAGCCGAAACAACAGACACCGGAGGAGAAGAAAAAGCAGGAAGAAAAGAAACCACCGGGAATCTAGAACCTGAAAGGAAACTGGACGCACAGCGTCAAAAGCACCCTGAGTTTTTCAGGGTGCTTTTTTTAATCCACCGCAGCAGCGTCTTCCTATTCTTTGATCAGAACGCGAAAGGATAAGCCCAGGCCGCTCTCCTTCCGAGCACAGAAATGTTTAAAGCTTCCTTTAAAGCTTCCTCGGCGAGATCGCTATCTCTCCTATCCCGACCCGCTTAAGGCTTGTGTCGGCAGAAAACGCTCGAGATTCATCGATAAACGAAGCACTTGCCCCGGAGACCGCACGTAAGGCAACGACGACCGAACCCACGATGCAAACGAACATCAGCAGGATCAGAGCAGTTATAAACAGACCGTTCAGCAAACTGATTGTGCTTTCCAACATTCCGCACCTTTCTCTGCCGCAGTTGGGACTACACTCGACTGCGCTCGTCAGCCAGGTGGACAAACTTGGCTCACCACGCATTAGAGTCCGGCCAATGCTGCAGGAAGGAAAAGTTTCGGTAAAGAAGAGTAATAGTTTGTAGAACGAGGTACATCCACGTGGCTTCAGCGCCGTCTGCGCCACCCAAGCCACATGCCGAGACCGATGCCCGCTAGAACTGCTCCTGCCATCCGCTTGCGGTCGGTGATCGGAATAAAACGGGTCTGCTGATCGCTAATCTCGACAACCCCTACAGGAACAGCGCGCACTGCTCCGCCGCCTCCTCCGCCTTCCCCCCGAGCGCTGGTATCGCCCACGCCACCGGTGCCCGCACCCGCTCCGTAGCCATACATTATTTTCGCCACCGGGATAACCGTCTTCCCCTGCGCCGAGATTGGTTCGCCATAGATGGCTTTTACGTTTGCCTGGCTGAGAATGCTTTCCTTCAATGACTGCAAAAGGGCTAAGCTGCTCATCGTAGAAACTCCTTTAGCAACCATTATCCTCTTCTGGCGGATCGCCCGGCAGGGCGTTATTCTTCGCTCGGCGGGAACTAGGGGCGGATTGGAAAGGAGTTACACCTCAGTCCGATGAACCTCTTAAACCTCCGGACGAACGGAAGCCCGGGACAGAAAATCCCAAAATTCCCGAATTCCTTTAGATCTCGTCTTATAGGAGAGACGACTCTGCCCAGGCACACGGCTGAGACGAGAGTCAACACCCTCGGTCATTCAACCGAGGGATGTTGGCCTGGGTTAGTATCAGTCGCTTGCAAGTGGAATTGCTCGCCCAGGGTTCTTGCGAGGGAGTTCAGAGCACCGCCGAGCGCCAGCCGCCACCGTTCTACAGACTGCTGCGCCAAGTCTTCCATTCTATGCTCAAAGGATTGCAGACTCTCAGCGGCCTGGATCCTCAGCGACTCGGAAAGCGAGGCTTCGATCCCTTTCCGGATCGTCTGCAGACTTGCGCTTGCCTCACCGAGTTGATTCTGGAGTTCCTGCACACTGCGTGTGCCCAGCTCACTCAGAACGACCTCCAGCGCGCTATCCATCTGGCTGCGTGCGCTGCGCACTGTGTCGCTTGACATTTGCGACAGGCGTTTATCAAGGCCGGATTCGAGTCGCCTAGCAGATTCGTCCAGCTTTCCCATGCGGCAGTCAAGGTCAGCGATTTGTTGCTGTAGGCGCGATGATTCCCCCGCGACTGCCGCTTGAAACTGTTCCAATTCCTGGCGCCGCGCATCGTGCACTTGACCCAGGCTTTGCTCCATGACGCCCAATAGATCGTTACTCAGGCGCTTGAGGCGATTGCCTGCATCGGTGGTCTGCAGGTGAAGTTCTCCCAGGCTGCGATTTAGGTGCTCCCGCAGATTGTGAGTGATATCGGTCGAAAGGCCCTGCGTCTGTCGCACTACCGCTTGCAGATCCAGGGTGACTCGCCGCAGAAATTCGCCATGGGTTTCCGCTGTCTTCTGCTCGATCGCTATTTTCGCTGCTTCCAGTATTTGTTC